>Ga0210388_10003456_pt1 | contig 12364 bp, 12 predicted proteins | sample IncBWC19OmetaG_FD_155485 | JGI IMG/M metagenome (GOLD analysis project Ga0210388, IMG submission 155485) | Forest soil microbial communities from Barre Woods Harvard Forest LTER site, Petersham, Massachusetts, United States - Inc-BW-C-19-O ... | reverse complement strand
TTTGAAGCGCTTTGCGCGGCAACTTGGTTGATGGAGACGGCGACCGCGAAAGCGGCAACTAATACAGCATCGCGAAGAAGAGTCACTGATTTCCTTTCAAGTGAACGGAACCCTTGCGCGACCTTCTTACTACTCGTCGCACGGCCCTATACAACGACTGACATTGACTGGCGGGGCGCAGCGATGGATGCAGCCACAGCTTGATTCTTGCGGGTGCCTTTACTTGCACGAGTCGAGGGTTGGCTGCAGATTCTCCAGAGATACATGGCGGCGTAAGCGCGCCACGGCCTCCAGGCTTCGGCGCGGGACTCCAGGTCGCGCGCATTCTTAAGAGCCATGGCATTCAAAAGCCCGAGATCGCTGGAGGGAAACGCATCGGGCTCCCCGAGCGCGCGCATAGCGACGTATTGGGCCGTCCATTTCCCGATGCCGGCAATTTCGCAGAGCCGGTCCAGAAACGACTCGGAGCTAGCGCCTGCCTCAAACCGGATCTTGCCACGGCAAACTGCTCGAGCCAGCGTCCGAATGGTTTCGACTCGCGCCCCGGTCAGCCCGATGTCGCCGAGCGGCGCGTGGGCGAGAACCTCGGGGCCCGGGAAAGTATGAGTCAGACCGGCAGCGCCGGGAAAAGGCTTGCCGAACCGGCTCGCTATGCGGCCAGCCAAGGCCGTCGCGCCTTTGACCGTGATCTGCTGTCCGAGGATAGCGCGCACGGCAAGTTCAAAACCATTCCAGCAGCCTGGTACACGGACCCCGGGGTCGGCTTCCACACTGGCGCGTAAGACCGGGTCGCTTCTGAGATTCTGCGCGATGGCCGCCCAGTCCGCGTTTAGATCGAACATCGAGCGGACCCGCTCCACAATGAAGAACAGCGACTGAGGATCGCTGAAAGCAATTCGCAGAAGAAGCGCGTCGCGCCCTTCGGCGAGGGCAACTTCGAAATAACCGTCAAGGCCATTCAATGAAATCGTCCGTCGATAACTGCCACTTTCCACAACTTCGACTCCCGGGGTAGCCCGGAGAGCCAGAAAATCCAACATGGCCTGCCAGTGGTACGGTGGACGAAAGTGAAGCCGGAACAGGTAATGATTGTCCGGCTGAATTTCAGTCTGTCGCGCCAGGCGCCGGATCTGAGTAGGCGTTCGATGATAGACCTTGCGAATACCGGCGTTGAATCGCCGAACGCAGCCGAATCCGGAGGCCAGCGCGACCTGATGCATTGGCAACTTCGTTTCATCGATCAACTTCTTCGCGAAGTGCAGACGGCGAGTCTGAGCCACCGCCATCGGCGTAGCGCCAAGATGCTTCAAAAACAAGCGCCGCAGGTGCCTCGATCCAACCCCTAAACGGTCGGCCAGAAGTTCCACTCCTCCGTCTTCGAGCCCACTCTCGCCGATCAAGCGCAGCGCCCGTGAAACTGTGTTTGAGGTTCCCAGCCATGCCGGGGTTCCGGGTGAACTCTCAGGACGACACCGCAGGCAGGGGCGAAAGCCGGCTTCGGCAGCCGCGGCCGCACTCGGAAAATAACGAACGTTTTTTTCCTTCGCGGTAGGCGCGGGACAAATGGATCGACAGTAGACGCGGCTCCCGACGACGCCGATAAAGAACTTGCCGTCGAAGCGGGGATCGCGCGTGAGCCGCGCCCGCGAACATGTCTGTAAATCGAGATTCATTTCTTCGCTATGAGTCCTTCGTCCTGTCCGCCCAAATCATAGCCCACTCCATCCGATGCTCTGGACGTTTTCGGACCGCAATCAAAGGCGTGCTCCGGCGAGGAGCAGCGGCGTCCGACAACGTCCAATTCGCGGCATTGAAGTCCGCAAGCGTCTATTCTGGCCTCATCAATTTGGCTATGGTTGGTACAGCACGATGGCCGCATACGACTCCGAGAGCTTCCGAGCGATCGACTGCTTCGGCGGCGGCCGTCGCCTTCATGCGCCATGCCTTCTCGTTTACGACACTGCGTCGAGTGCCCCAACTGCGGGACGCGATATCTGCTTGGCTGCAGCCCGTATCGTAACGGGTCGTATCTGGCGCCACTGGTGGAAGGTCTGGCAGATGAATGGACGTTATATTGCTCCTGCAGTAAACCTCATAGCTCCAGCCGGTGGACTTTCAGCGAACTGAAGCGATATACGATTCCTACTCAGGCACACGAGCGCGGCTATGGTCGACCCGACGAGATCGTAGCCCATGAACGGCAGGTCGCACCTCTCAAAGCAGGGGTGACTTGCAATCCGGAAAGTATTCTGCGCCATACCCGCATCAGGTAAAATGCTTCCGCTTTCTGGAATCACAAATTCCTAGAAACACCGGGCAAATCCCAGTTCACGGTTCAGAGGAATCTCCATGCGTTGCAAGCCTTTTCTCGCTGCAAGTTTGCTGTTTGCCGTCTCCGCCTTCTCCCAGGTAGCCCCGCATTTCGACGGCAAGACCTGGTGGGATTCCGTCAAGGTTCTCGCCGCGGACAATATGGAAGGCCGCGAAACCGGCAGCAAGGGACTGGAGGCGGCGGAAGCGTATGTCGTGACTCAACTGCAACAGGCAGGACTGCAACCCGCTGGCAGCGAGGGCTATTACCAGCCCGTCAAACTCCAGTCCCGACAGATTGTCGAGAAGGATTCGAGCCTCAGTCTGATTCGCGACGGTAAAGCTGAGCCCCTCACGCTGGGCGAAGACGCCTATTTCGGCACGCGCGTCGATCTCGCTCCCGAAGTGCAGGCTCCACTTGTGTTCGCGGGATATGGCATGACGGTGCCCGAACAAAACTACGACGATCTCGCCGGCCTCGATCTCAAAGGCAAGATCGCAGTCATCGTTGCCGGCTCTCCGGCCGAAATCGCGGGCCCGTTGTCGGCTCACTATCAGACTTCCGCCGAGCGGTGGAATGCTCTCCGCAAGGCCGGAGCCGTCGGCGTAATCTCCATCCCGAATCCGGCCGCGATGGACATTCCCTGGTCACGCATGTCGGTGAATCGCACGCACGTGAGCATGACCCTGGCCGACCCGAAGTTCGACGACACCGCCGGCGAAAAGCTCTCCGTAGTCTTCAATCCTGCCCATGCTGGACAACTCTTCACTGGCTCCGGACACAGTTTCGAAGAGATCGTTGCGCTCGCCAAGGACCGCAAACAACTTCCACGGTTTCCACTTACAGTTTCGGTCAAAGCCACTGCCAAGCTTGACAAGCAAGACGTGCGATCCGCCAATGTGATCGCCAAGTTGCCGGGCAGCGACCCCGTATTAAAGAACGAATACGTGGTGCTTTCCGCTCACATCGATCACATCGGTATCGGCGAGCCAATCAACGGCGACCGCATCTACAACGGTGCCATGGACAACGCTTCCGGCAGTGCCGTGCTTCTGGATGTAGCCGCTTCCTTGAAGAAATCCGGAGAGACACTCAAACGCTCGTTGCTGTTTGTGTTCGTCACCGGCGAAGAAAAGGGACTGCTGGGATCGCGCTACTTTACGGCATTCCCGACGGTTGATCCGAAGGCCATGGTGGCCGACATCAACATCGACATGTTCCTGCCCATCCTTCCCTCGAAGCTGCTTACCGTGTGGGGCATCGCTGAATCCGATCTCGGTGATGATGCTCGCCGCGTGGCCGGGGCGCATGGCATCAGCGTTCAGGCTGATCCGGAGCCGCAGCGCAACGTATTCATCCGCAGCGACCAGTACAACTTCATCCGCCATGGCGTTCCCGCGCTCATGATGGGCATTGCCCCGGATCCGGCTTCCGCCGAGCAGATGCAGACATTTAGAGATTGGCTTTCCCACAGGTATCACGCGCCTTCTGACGATCTTGACCAGCCGGTAAACTTCTCAGCGGCTGCGCAGTATGAAGAAGTGATTCGCGAACTCATGGCCAGCGTTGCCAACGACAGCCATCGTCCGCAATGGAAATCCGACAGCTTCTTCCGCCGGTACGCGGAAACTCCGAGTCAGTATTGACGTCTTGTCGGCGGCCGGGTTTTCGCCCGAACAGCATACTGGGGCGTTCAATCGCGGTTCCTTTCGACCTCGGAGGCGTGGTAGCCTATCGACATCGGGGCGGGAACGGGCTTGGGATCGAAAAATCGCCGCGTTCCGCCCATCCTCATAGCTCTGAATGCATGGCGCTCGAACCTAAACCCTCGCGGGCACCCCTATCTCCCTCACCCGCAAGCACTTCTACGACTCCCGGAGCGCAACAGAATGTGCAACTTCCGGACGGCGACGGGGTTGATAAGGATGTGAGCACAGCGGCACTCGACCGGGGCATGCTGATGGCGGCCACGACTCCGCAGTCGTCTGCTTCTTTCACGGCGGGTAGCGGCGGCGAAGAAACGTCGGACGCGCAGATTATGCTGCGCGTGAAGACCGGCGACCAGTCGGCGTTTGATTATCTGGTGCAGAAGTACCGGCGTCCGCTGGTGAGTTTTATGTACCGGATGGCGCGCAACACGGCGGCGGCGGAAGATCTGGCGCAGGAGGTTTTTCTGCGCGTCTATCGTTCACGCGCCAGTTACGAAGCCAGCGCGAAGTTCACGACATGGCTGTACCGGATTGCGACCAACCTGGCGGTCAATCACGCGCGCGACACGCGGCACGAGCGCCCGGAAGTTACGGTCAGCCTCGACGAACCGAACGAAGAGTCGGGTACGACGCTGGAACTGCCGGACGGGAAGTTGACCGCCGAGCAGATCATGGTGCGGCGCGAACGGATGCAGGCGATCCGAAGCAAGGTTGAGGCGCTGCCCGAGCAGCAGAAGCTGGCCGTGATCATGCATAAGTACCAGCAGATGGATTACAAGCAGATCGCCGATGTTTTGAAGAAGAGCGAATCGGCGACCAAGTCGCTGCTCTTCCGGGCTTATGAGACTTTGCGGGAACAGTTAAAAGAATTCGTTTAGAGAACGGATCGGGGACGACTGGATTTTGCGACACTGGCGAGAAAGATTTAAGGGGAATGGTTATGAACTGCAATGAAATTCGTGAACGGATGCCCGAAGTGGCCGCTGGATTCGATGCCCCCACGGTGGACGAAAGCCAGCATCTGGCCGGCTGTAACCAATGCACGGAACAATTGAAGGAAATGCGCGCCACCATGGCGCTGCTGGACGAGTGGCAGACTCCGGAGCCTTCGCCGTATTTTGATATGCGGCTGCAGGCTCGCTTGCGAGAGGAGATGGCAAAACCGCAGGCGGGCTGGTTGCAATGGTTCCGGCGTCCGGTGCTGGCCGCGGCCTTGACGGTGGCTCTGGGCGTGGGTGTAGGGCTTTTCGTTACGCATAACACCGGGTTTTACAGTCCAGACCCGGACGTAAGTGGTAACTTTGGTCCGCCGCCAGAGCCGGGCACGGCGGTCAGCGATCTGCAGGCTTTGGACAAAAATCACGACTTGTATGCAGATTTCGACTTGCTCGACGACCTGGATGTGCAGCAGGATGTGGTAGCGAATCCGTAGTCGGTTCGAACTAGCCGGAGATCACGGCAAGATGCACAGAAAGGTGGGAGGGTGAGACGGGGGAAATACAGGACGCAGGGGCTGGCACTCGCCGCTTTGGCGATGGCCGTCGCCGTTCCTTTCCCAAGTCTGGCGCTACGAGGGCCGTTTCATCCCGCCTGGCAACGGCATCAGCCGCGGGCATACCAGACTCATCCTGCGCAAGGCGCACGCCCGCCGCGTCGTCCCGGCGGCCATGCCGGAGACTGGCTGCGGCGCTACAAAGATCTGCCGCCCGCGGAACAAGAACGCGCCTTGCAGAGTGATCCTGGATTCCGCCGCCTGTCGCCAGAGAAGCAGCAGTTGCTGAGGCAGCGCCTGCGGCATTTCTCGAGCCTGCCGCCGCAACAGCAATTGCGCATGCTCAATCGCATGGAAACCTGGGAGCATTTGACCCCGGCGCAAAAGGCGCAAGCGCGGCAGATTTTCGGTCAGATCCGGCAACTCCCCCCTGACCGCCAGCGGGCGGTGAATACGGCCATCCATGAACTGCGGGGCATGCCGCCCGAACAGCGCGAGAGAATTATCAACTCCGACCGCCTTAAAGGCATGTTCTCCGACCAGGAGCGCGAGATGATGCGCGGGGCGACGCGTTTGCCGCTGGCGCCCGCAGAGAGCGAAACGCCGTAGCAGTTCTCAGTTCATCAGCGCCAGCATCCTCCGGATCGACAGCGACATCTGGCGAATTTCGTCGGCGTCGGAGGCGTCGGGCGCAAGCTTGACGTAGTCGTTTAAATCTTCCGCGGCGAGCCGGTGCATTCCCATGCTGTAGCGTAACAAGGCACGCTGCTTCAGGTCTTCCGACGATCTTGGGTGGATCACCAGAAGCAGGTCCGCGATCTGCAAAGCCTTGCGAAAATTCCGCGTGGAAAGATATACGGTCTTCAGGTTGTTGAGCATGCGGGTGAGAATCTGGCGGCGGCTGATGGGATGCAGGTATTCGGGACGCAGCGCCATCTCGCCGGAATAGATTTCGTCGAGGCGGCTCTGGCAGTCTTGCCGGCTGAGAATGTCGCCACGGTTGAAGCAGTCAATGAGCGTCTCCTGCCCCTGCTCGCTGTAATGCTTCAACAGAAAATGGCCCGGCAGGCCGACGCCAGATAGCGGAAAGCCAACCCGGCGGGCGACCTCCATGTAGACGAGGGAAAGCGTGATAGGAATTCCGAGTCCTCGGTCGAGAACATCATTCAGATAAGAATTCCGCGGGTCGTAATAGTCCTCGCGGTTGCCACGAAGTTTCGCTTCCTCAAACAGAACTCGGTTGAGAGCGTCCAGGGTTTGCTGCGGATCCAGATCGGCCGCCAGCGTGGCCACGCGGCGCGCCAGTTCCTCAATGCGGGTGGCGTACGCTTCGGTGTCGAGGCCGGGATACTCGGCGCGCGCAATGGCCAGCGCAGCGCGGATCAAGTCGATCTTCTCGTCTTCTATATCCGAGCCTACAAAGACCGAGAAAGCTTCAATCAGTTCGGGCGAGGCGGTGTAGGTCACGTCCCGATGCTAGCAAAGGAAAGTCGCGCCGAAATTGGCCCGGACGTGCCATGCACTGGCACTTCCGGCGCAGGCGGCGGGCTTTACGATCGCATCATGTTACGCGCAATAAAGAAGACGTTGGCCGGCCGCTCACCCAGGCGGCGCATGAAGTAGGGATACCACTCGGTGCCGAAGGGAATATAGACGCGCATGCGCCAGCCGTCGCGCACCAGCGCCTGCTGCAGGTCACGGCGAATGCCGTAGAGCATCTGAAACTCGAAGGACTCGCGCGCGATTTTCTCCCGCGTGGCGAAGGCCTGTGCCTCGCGGATGATTTTTTCGTCGTGTGTCGCCATGCCGTGATACACGCCGCTCTTCATCAGAATCTTCATCAGCTTGACGTAGTTGGCGTCGACATCGGCCTTGTCCGGAAAAGCGATGCTAGCCGGTTCTTTGTAAGCGCCTTTGCACAGGCGAATGCGGATGCCTTCCGCCAGCAATTTTTCCACATCGCTTTCGGACCGCTTCAGGTAGGCCTGAATGACGGTGCCAACACTCTTCTCATTTCCCGGCATGCGGTGCAGTTCGTGGACGAAGTCGAGCGTGCGCTGGGTATACGGAGAGCCTTCCATATCGACGCGAACGAAACCGGGCGGATTCATGGACGCGGCCTTACGCACCAGGCCGGCAACTATGTCACGAGCCAAGCTTTCATCCACGTCGAGGCCCATATGCGTCAGCTTGAGGCTGATGTTGGCATTGAGCCGGTTTGCTGCGATGGCGTCGAGGATCTGCTGGTAGAGTTGCGCGCTGTGGCGGGCCTCGTCAGGATTCGTGACGTTTTCCCCGAGGTTGTCGATGGTAACGCTCATGCCGGCGCGATTCACGGCCTGGGTGACGCGGACGGCGTCGGCTATTTCGGTACCGGCCACAAAGCGGCCGGAGACGCGGCGTCCCACGGCGGAGCGCTCGGCAAAATTTCGCAGAGAACGGTTCTCAGAGAGACGGACGAAGAACGTCCTCAGCATGGAGTACCTTCCGGAGCGTAAATGGTGGTGACGACGAAGGCGGGAGGATCACGCCGAGGAATGCCGGTAGCCTGCATGAAGATCACAGAAATTTGTATCACAAACGGGATTAGAGGTAGGAACCACTGGTTGGTTTTCTCCGCGAAGTGCGCAAAGAAAATCCGCAAAGTTCGCGAAGAAAAAAAACTGGAGGCCTGAGTGTGCAGGGGCTGGAGCTATTCAGGCGCGAACTTTACTTCGACCACTTCGTGAGATTCGCGAGCGGCGGGCTCCCACTTCCAGTTGCGAACTGCATTCGCGGCAGCCTGCGCGAGAACGGGGTGGCCGCCCTTAACATCGACCGCCTTGACGCTGCCATCGGGAGCTACGAGCGCATCAACCTTCACCGATCCTGCGAGCGCCAGGTTGCGCGCCAGAGACGGATAGACCGGAGCCGTGCGATTCACCAGCCGGCGCAGTGACGCGGCGCCCTGGGTATGGGAGTGCACCGGGTGTAGAAACAACATTGCGGCCAGAACGAGCAGTCCAACCGCGCCTTGTCGAGCGAGTACCTTCATTTGACTGCAGTTTATATGGATGCACCGCCTCGGTTGAAGGTCACCGAAGTACTAGCCTTTTTTTGAATCGAAAGTCAGGGGCAGCGGTTATTTTCCGTGCTCTTCCAGAAACTTCTCGACTTCGATGGCGGCCATGCAGCCGGTTCCCGCAGCGGTAATGGCCTGGCGATAGCGGCGATCCTGCACATCGCCGCAGGCGTAAACCCCATGCACCTTGGTGAATACGTTGTTGTGGGTCTTTAGGTAGCCGTCGCCGTCGGCGTCGAGCTGGCCGGCGAACATTTTCGCGTTGGGCTCATGGCCAATGCCGAGGAAGAGGGCGTTAGTGGGAAAATCCCAGACTTTTCCCGTCTTCACATTCCGCAACTTCAGCCCGGTGACTTCCTTGTGGTTTATGTCGTAGACGTCTTCGACGACGGTGTCGAGCAGAAAGTGTATTTTTTCGTGTTTCTGCGCGCGTTCGAGCATGATCTTCGAAGCTCGGAACGCGTCGCGCCGATGAATGATCGTCACCTTAGTGGCGAAGCGGGTCAGAAAAAGCGCTTCTTCCATGGCCGAATCCCCACCACCAACTACGACAATCTCCTTGCCCGAGAAAAAGAATCCGTCGCAGGTGGCGCAGGAAGACACGCCATGGCCGATGAGTTGCTGTTCGTGCGGCAATCCCAGCCAGCGCGCCGACGCTCCGCTGGCGATGATCAGCGTTTGGGCGTGAATCTGATGCTGGCTGATGTGCAGTGTGAACGGGCGCTTGCTGAGATCGGCGCTCGTCAAATGTCCCACGCGATACTCCGCGCCGAAACGTTCTGCCTGCTTGCGCATGTTCTCAACCAGCTGCGGGCCCATGATGCCTTCGGGAAATCCGGGAAAATTCTCCACCATCGTGGTCATGGAAAGTTGCCCGCCGGGCTCGTGGCCTTCGATGACCAGCGGCTTCAGGTTGGCGCGCGCGGTGTAAAGCGCGGCAGTGTGTCCGGAGCATCCAGACCCGATGATGACTACATCTCGAATTTCGCTCATGGGTGATTGTGTAGCTGCAAGTTAGATGGTTGAGTCCGGATTTTGATGCAAACGGCTCAATTTAGCCATTGCGCTCCGCTCTACTTGGCTGCGGCCGGTTTGCTCGGCGCGGATTTCGGTTCGGCCTTGGTCTTTGGCTTATCCCCGTTGATCTTCGTCAGATTGATCTTCGCCAGTTCCTCCGGAACGATGATGCCCACGCTCAACAGCCGGCGATAGTTGGCCAGCACGTCGGAAGCTCCGCGAAATAACGGCTCGTACGCGGTCTGATCGGGCGCGGGACCGCCTTCCCCTGCCGAGCACCGCGCCAGCGCCACCGAAGGCTTACCAAAGCGCTCCAGCCGCACCCGGCTGGCAGGATTATTGGACCCAAGCATCGCGTCCGAACTGGTGACGGAAGAAGCGCTGTCCTCGATGGCGACCTGAATCAGATCTTTGGGATCGCGCACATGCAGTACCAGGGTCTCGACCATATTCTGGCCGTCTTTGCTGAAGGAATATTGCACGCTGGAAAAAAGCGCCTGCACCGAAAATTCGCGGCGGATCCGGACGTAACTTGCGACCGAAGGTTCGCCCGCGACGTGGCCACCCTCTCCAGCCTTCAGAAAGCTGGGCATGTCGGTCAGAGTCGAGCGCCCGCGCGTGACTTCGAAATCGGCGCCGAACAGGGGCTGTTTGGGGACGCGCGCCAGTGCCGCTGCAATCTCCTTCTGCTCGTCTGCAGAAGGCGTACACACGTTCAGCATGTTGACCTTCACCTGCGGTTCGGCCGGAGCCTGGGCTGAAGACTGGGTAGACGAAGCCTGGCTTGTCGAAGGCTGATTCGCTGGCTGCTGCGGCGCCAGTTGCGGCAGCGGCGCCAGCGCGAGAAGGCTGATCCAGAGGGCGGAGACCGGAATTCTGGGCACGCCAGAATTCTAAATGAGAAGCATCGAAAAATCTTGACTCCGTTCGCTGCAAAGGATTTCGCCAAGCTTGGGAGGAAGCCTTAGAATTCCTGTATGGCGAATCTGACATTGGTTTACGGCATGAGGCTCCTGCCGTCCGAAGATGTGGCCGAGGTCGGCCAGGCACCGGTGAAACTGACCAACGGCCGCGAAGCTCACGTTACGATGCATGTGCTCGAAGGCAGCAAGGACGACATCGAGAAGCAGTTGCGCACCAGCCTTGAAGCGTTCTTCGATTTTTATCCGGAAATCTGATCGCCGGATATTTACTGAACAGCATGCAATGGTCCTATCCAGAATTGCGACGCCGGTTGGTCGAGGCTGAACTGTGGCCACAAGGCCGCATGGCCCGGCTGGCCTGCTATTTGACCGCCATGGCGGCATTGCTGTTCGGGCTGCAAAAGTCATTGGCAGTGTTCGCCAAGTCCTGGGGCGATCATCTGGGCGGGTGGGTCTGGTTCCTCGCGTTCCTGGCCTGCGTCCTGTTTTCAATTCTTGCCTTCCGATGGTTGAAGCGGAGGATCCTGTGGCGCCTGCGCAACCGGCTGATCGTCACCTATGTATTCATCGGAGTGATTCCGGTGGTGCTGCTGGTGGCGATGGCATTCTTTTCCCTGTTCCTGTTTGCCGGACAGTTCGCCAGCTACGTGGTGATCTCCGAACTCAACGCCCAACTGCGCAGCGTCGAGGCCGTGAATGCGGCCATCAGCAATGAACTCGCCGCCGGACTGACCAAGGGTAGCAGTCCTACGGCGGAGTCACTCTCCGGCTTGAAAAAACGGGACCGCGCCTGGGGACACCGGCAGGTAAAAGCCTGGCAGGGGTTAAAAGATCTCCCGCTCTCGAGCGATGCGGCGACCACGTCCACTACTTTCGCCTACCCGTCTTTTCTCGATAAGAACGACAACGAATATGCCAAGGCCCTGCGCGATGGCAAACCGTTTCACGAAATCGTTAGCGACCAGGGGAAGCTTTATCTGCGCGTGGTTTCCGTCATTCCTGTAAGAAACAGTTCTCTGACCGTGGTGACGAGCGAGCCGCTCGATAAGGATCTGGTCGAGAAAATCGCCGCCGAGCTGGGGGAGATTACTCTCTATGCCGGCTCGGGTCTCGGCGAATCGCCCGCACAGGCGAATCCGGCGGGCGGGAAAGATCCCGCCCCGAAAACGACGTTCTCCTTTAACGCGAACGACAAAAGCGGTGTGACGTTCAGTCAGGGATCGGGAAGCCAGAGCACGAGTGAGACTCCAACTCCGACCTTCACTGTCGGTACCAGCCCTGAACCAATGAATTTCATGGATCAGGAGATTCCTTTTGTTACGCCTTTGCAGGCTGTCGAGTGGAGTTCGGGATCCGCTGCCCGGCAGAGCCCCCTGCTGCGCGTCAGAACCAGGCCGTCCAAGCTGTACGGACATTTATTTGCCGCTCTCGGCGAATTTGCCGGACTGGTGGTCGACGCCCTGATCGCTGTAGGAATTTTCTTCGCGGTCATCGAAGCTATCGCACTGTTCATCGGCACGCGCATGACCCGCACTGTCACGGCGGCCGTAGCCCAGCTTCATGAAGCCACCCGGCACGTAGATCGCGGCGATTTCAGTCACCGCATCCCGGTGAAATCTCATGACCAGCTGGCCGATCTGGCGATTTCTTTCAACTCGATGACCGCTTCCATCGAGAAGCTGATCCTCGAGCAGAAAGAAAAGCAGCGGCTGGAGAACGAGCTGGTCATCGCCCAGGAAGTGCAGGCGCAGTTATTTCCGCGGCAGGTTTCGGAACTTGAATCGCTCGAAGTGCACGGATTCTGCCGCCCCGCGCGCACGGTCAGCGGAGACTACTAAGATTTTCTGACCG
>Ga0210388_10003455_pt1 | contig 12366 bp, 8 predicted proteins | sample IncBWC19OmetaG_FD_155485 | JGI IMG/M metagenome (GOLD analysis project Ga0210388, IMG submission 155485) | Forest soil microbial communities from Barre Woods Harvard Forest LTER site, Petersham, Massachusetts, United States - Inc-BW-C-19-O ... | reverse complement strand
AGATCGAGCGGGTCGGATCGAGCGTGAGGTGGCAGTGGGCGCAGGCGGGATCGGAGGCATGGACCGTGTCGAGCCCTGGCGGCGGGATGGTCGGTGGTACCGTCGGGTCGGTCCCGTCGACCGAGGCCCCCAGCGCCACGATCAACGTCTGGTTCATCGTCACCCGCATCTGGTTGCTGGTGTTGGTCTGCCAGTTGGCGAAGAACGCCGGCGTGCTGAAGAACCCGACGCGCGGGATCGAGAGGACCAACGTCGTCGCGCTCCGCAGCGTCGGCAGATCGTAGAAGGTGCTGACCGCCTCGCCGCTCTTCGGCGGACGGATGGTCACCAGCGTCCAGTCGGTGAAGTCGCTGGCCGTCAGCTGCGCCGCCGTCGCGCTGCCGTTCGCGTTGGGACAGTTGGTGCCGTCGGCCAGCTTCCGGCCGTCGAGCACGCCGTAGAGCAGCCAGTGCAAGGTGAACGCGCTCGGCGGGTAAACGATCGGATCCATCGCGCAGCCGGCGATCGACGAATCCTCCGTGACGGCGTCGGGATCGTACCAGTGCATGTAGTTGGAGCTGGTCGGATCGAGCGTGTCGGCGATCGGGATCGGGCCCTCGGCGGTCTCCACGGTGATCTGCAGCTTGGGGTTGGCCTTCTTGAAGCCGTCGGTGACCGTGCTGCTGTCGTCGACCTCCCAGACGTCGAGAAAGGCGTACAGCTCCTTGAGCGCGGTGGTCATCATCAGCTGATTGGTCGTGGTGGCCGCGGTGAGCGGCTGTCCGGCGGCGATCAGCGCCAGCATCGTGCGCGCGAAGCTCTCCTCGAGGTTTTGCAGAAGCAGCGGCGTGGTGGTGGCGTTCTCGTCGATCTGTTTGGGGTAGACCTGATCGGCATAGTCGGCCGACGTCACCTGGGTCTGCTGAAACGCCAGCTCGAAGAACCGCTGCATCTTCGCCGCGTACTGCGGCAGCTGCATCCAGCCCTGGACCAGCGGTTTGAGCTGCGTCGGGTCAGCGGTGACGGCGGCGACCTCGTCGCTGGTGGGCGCCAGCCCGACCAGCAGGTTCTTGACCTTGGCCAGGTAGACCGTCGGCGGATCGGCCTGAAAAGGCAGGGGCCCGCCGGCCCCCGGTCCGCCGTCGGCGCTGCTCCCGTCCAGCGTCGGCTGCGGCGCTCCGCCGTCGGACTTGGGCTTGGCGCTGCCGCCGCCCGAGCAAGCGGCCACAGTCGCCATCAGCGCAAACCAGCCTATCTTGCGACGCCGCATGACCTGCAAACCTTCTAGACACCGCAGCGGTGGAAACCTGATCATTGTGCGCGCCGAACGAAGAAATTGCAGGTGACAGCAATCACCACGGCAAGCGAAGAGGCAATACTGCGAGGGCGATCTTGTGTGCGGCGACGATCACGAACCGGTGACCGTGCACCGACCTGTCAGCGCAACGACCAGGCGCAGAGGTGCGTGTCGCCCGCGACGACGATGCGCCCTTTGACCGCGATGGGCGCGGTCCACTTGTGGACGCCCGTGCAGCTGTCGGTCCCGGCGTAGAGTGTCGCGCCGGTGTCGCCGTCGACGCCCATCAGGGTCGTCCCGTTGATGAACCAGACGACGGCGTTGTTGGTTCCGTCGGTGGTGGTGATGGCGGGAGCGGCGGGGAACCCCAGGCTGGCGTTGGAGGTCGGCACGCACCAGGCGACCGCCGGCTTGGGCGGCGAGCCGGCGGGAACGAGCACCGACATCACCACCTTGCCCGAGGCTCCGCCGGCCGGGCAGATCGCGTTGTTGTTGGTGGTGAAGACGACGTGCGTCCCCGTCCCCGTCGTGTAGGTGGCGAGCGCGGTGTGAATGAGCATCGCCCCGCCGCCCGACGCCACCACCAGGTCGGCGAGCTCCCCGCCCATTCCGCCGAGGTTCTTGGCGTCGAGCAGATAGAAGTGGCCGTCCTTCGAGACCGCCGCGACCATCGGCGACGGCGAGGCGAGATAGACCGGGCTCGACGAGGTCATATCGGCGTCCATGCTGTCCATCGACTGCCAGCTCGCCGGGTAGAACACGCTGGCGGTGGTGGTGCGATCGACGGCGCCGAGACCGGTCAGCCGCACGATCTCCTCGCTGTCGGCGTGGGTGGCGGCGCCCGCCAGGTTGTTGCCGGTGGGCACGAAGACACCGTTTCCGTCGGAGGCCATCCCCCCTGCCGCCCAGATCCCCTCGCCGCGCGTCCCGCCGGTGACGAAGCCGCCCCGGTTGGCCGGGTTGGCGGTGTCGACCGCCATCACCCAGCCGCGGTAGTTGCCGCAGTCGCCGTTGTGGCCGCCGTAGGCGACGTAGAGGATCCCGTTCACCAGCGACAGCGCGCTCCGCTGATTCTGGGGCGAAGCGGTGAAGGTGACGCCGCCCGAGCTGATGCTCGAGACGTCGACCGGCCAGCCGGCGCGCTCGCTGCCATCATCGACCGACAGCGCGTGGATCTGGTGGGCGGTGATCGCGGTGGCGTCGCCGATGGCGCCGGCGACATAGATGGTGCGGGCCTTCTCGTCGATCACCGGCGTGCTGATGATGCCGATCGGCGAGATGTCGCCGCAGGATTGGCCGCTCTGGGCCGGCGCGGTCCCGATGTTCTTCGTCCAGACCGTCGCCCCGGTCGTCTCGTCGAGCGCGAACACGTCGTTGCCGTTCGTCACCGCGAAGAAGAGCCCCTTGCCGCCCGGGCCGTTCGCCAGGAAGAGCGGGGACGCCCAGGTGTTGCCGGTGAAGGTGGCGTTGAAGGTCGTCTCCATCGCCAGGTTCGCCACTGCCACCTTGGTCAGCGTCGGCTGAACGTAGAGTCCATCGCGGGACGGATGGTGATTGCGCTCCAGCACGGAGTCGTCGCTCGTCGCGCTTGGCGAGCTCTTGCCCGAGCAGGCGAGCAGCGAGGGACAGAGCAGAAAGAGACCGGTGGCGGTCGTCAGCAGCGGTCGGAGGGCCAGGCGAATGGTCATGTACTCTGCGGTGCCACCGGCCGGTCGCGGCGGCTCACGATTCAACGCCTGGGCGGCGTCGCGGAAGGAGAGTCGCCGCGACTACGCCGCGATGCCCGGCAGCGGTGTCTTGCCGGTCCCGGTGAGACCGGGGTCGCCGAAGCCCGTGAAGTTGCTGATCCCGAAGGCGTCGCAGACGTTGAGCAGGATCCGCTCGTGCCGCTCCGTCGAGTTGACGTAGCGTCCGCCGCTGGCGAGCTTGAGGTAGCCGGCGTTCCCACTGGCGAGAACGAAGCGCATCGATTCCTGATTGTGGTTCTGGGCGTCGCCCATGTCGCGCGCCCAGATCATGAGCGTGTTGTCGAACAGCGTCGACTGACCGGTTGCATCGAGCGGGTCCTTGATCGCCTTCATGGCGTTGATGAGATTGACGAACTGGGTCGCCAGGTAGGCCTCGAACTTGACCAGGTTGGCGTAGTTCGAGGCGGCGCCGCTGTGGATGTAGCCGCCGTGCTGATCGTCGTAGGGGAGGCTGTAGCTGGACGGCGCGTTGACCATCAGCTTTTGATCGTTCCCGTACTCGAGGCAGGCCACCCGGGTGATGTCGCAGGCGAAGGCGTTGACGATGATCTGCTGGTGGATCAGGTTGGCCGCCAGCGCGTCCATGTCGCCCATGTACTGGAAGGTGCTGTCGGCCCCCGGGGTCGCCGGCTTGGTGCAGACGCCGCCCGACGACATGCTGGCGGTCAGCTTGTTCTCCAGCTGCTGGATCGAGGCCAGGTGGAGGTCGAGCTTGGCCTTCTCGTTTTTGCCGAGCGTGCCCTCGAGACCGGTGATCTCGGCCGAGATCGTGTCGAGGATGCTCTGCCGGCGGGCGAGCAGGGATGAGGCCGACGTCCCGGTCGGAAGCGCGGTGCCGAAGACGGTATTGAAAGCCGACAGCGGCGAGCCGATCGTGGGCAGGTTGCCGCCGTTGGAGCCGCCGTAGAACTGCGAGAGGCCGCCGTTCTCGTTGGTGTTGGCGCCCAGCAGCAGCGAGGCGATCGGGCGGTTGATCCCTGCGGCGACCAGGTTCTTGGCCACGAACTGATCGACCGAGATCTTGATGACCGGGACGTTGTTCACCGCGTAGTAGCCGAACCCCTGGCCGGTCAGGCTGTCGGAGCTGCCGTGGGCGTCATTGACGTTCCCGCTCGGCATCCCCTCGACGAGGATGACGTTGTTGGCCACCGCCGAGAGCGGCTGCGTCATCGCGCTCCAGGCGGTGATCGTCTGGCCGGACACCGTCGGCGTCCAGAGCGGAGGGTAGGTGCCCATCGTGGCGAAGACCAGCAGGCGCTTGGATTGGTTGGTGCCGGCCCGCGCCTTGCGAGCGAGCCCCATGTTGATGAAAGGCGCCAACAAGAGACTGGCGCCGACGCTGCCCACGAACTGTCTACGGCTAGGCATGTCTGGTCGTCCCCTTTATTGGTCCTGCACGCGGGTCGTGAAGTTCGGTGCGTGGATGATCGCCATCAACACGCTCTTGAGCCCGAACCCGTTGGTCTGCGACTCGTTGTAGATCGCGTCGTAGGTGCAGCCGTCCTGCGCCCAGGAGCTCGACCCGTAGGTGTAGTAGGTCCAGTACCTCTCCATGCAACGGGTGACCGCGTCGCTCTGGGCCAGATAGGTCGACAGGCTCCCCGTGCCGGAGAGGCCGGTGACGTTGTCGTCCATCCCGTCGGGAGCGCTGAAGATGGTGGCGGTGTCGTCGGTCGGCAGCCCGTTTTCAGTGGTGCGGTAACGCCCCCAGCCGTCGTAGTTCTCGAACGCGAAGCCGATCCAGTCCATCAGCTTGTGGCAGCTGGCGCAGGCCCCCTGCTCGTGCTCGTTGATGAAGTGCTGGCGCGTCGTCTCCACCGTGCTCGAGGGCATGAAAGTCGTGTTCAGCCCCGCAGGTGGCGGTGGGATGTCCTGGCAAAGAAGCCGCGAGCGAATAAGGTGGCCACGCTGGGTGGGCGAGTCGGTGTCGGGGCGGGCGTAACCGTTCAGGATCGTCCCCGTTGCCAGCAGCCCCGGATCGCGCGGGGTGAGCCCGGCGTACTTGACGCTCGTGAAGGTGGTCGAGAGGCCGCTCGCCGAGATCCCGTAGAAGGACGCCAGATCCGCGTTCAGCCAGGAGTGGTCCGCCGTCAGCACCGAGCCGAACGTCCCGGTCCCGTTGAATGCCTCCATGATGAGGTCCTGCGACTCGGTCTGCATCTCGTTCTGCGTCGTCGCCGAGATTTGGTAGAGGGTGGCGTCGTGGGCGGTCGTGAAGAGGCGCGGCAGCCCGAGCCAGCCATTCATGAATCCCATCACCGCCGTGCTGTTGCTGGCCGCGCTCGAGGCGGCGAGGCGTGTCGCCTGCGTGCTGATCATCGACGTCATCGTGGTGCCGCCCGAGTTGACCGAGTCGGCCGCGGTCAAGAGCGTGCTGTCGGGCGTGGTGCCCGTCAGCGTATAGCTGAGCTCGCTCGCGACCTCATAGGGCGTCAGGGTGAAGGTGCTCCCGCTCTGGTTGCCGAGCTCGAGGCGATAGAGGAAGTACGGCGACTGCAGCATCGCCGAGATGACCGCCTGCGCGCCGTCCGAGTTCGAGCTGCCTGCCATGAACAGCTTGCTGTACGTCGTGAGGCGCGCGTCGCCGCTGGCCAGCGTGGTGCGGAACGCGACGCGGCCGAACGCCTGGATGAACGAGGTGGCGCAGCTGGACGCTGGCGCTCCCGTCGAGGTTGCAGCACAGGAGGCAAACTGCGCCAGCTTGCCCGCCGACGCTGCCCAGGCGGCGATCGCCTCGGCGTTGTCCTCGAGCTGGGAGGCATTGAGGTCCTGCACCAGCAGGCTGTTGGCATCGATCGAGAAGCCGAGCACCGCCGTATCGCTGAACACTGTCGCCACCGGTGCCGCGTTGGCGGTGTCACCGAAGATGCTGTGAATGCTGGCCGCGAACTCCGGCGCCGAGAGCCGCCAGACCTTGCGTGGGCCCGGGGCGCTGCTGGTGCAGGGATCGGCCGGCGCCAGCACGTCCGGCAAGATGGCCACGCCGCCGTCCGCGGCGTTCGCACCGCCGGTCCCGGTCGACCCGTCGCCGCCGGTCCCGGTCGACCCGTTACCTCCGGTGCCACTGGTGCTGCCGCCACCGGACGACGACCCATTGCCGCCGGATCCGACGCTGCTGCCGCTGCCGACGGTGGAACCGCCGCCGCTGTCTCCCCCCGTCCCCGTGATGAAATTGGGACCACCACGGCCGGCGCAGCCACCGGCGAAAACGAAGACGGTGGACGTAACTACAAAAAGAGAGAACCGTTGCATCAGACCTCCGAGGGGGCAACAAAAGCGGGAGGCAGAGAGGCCGCTAAGAGTTGTCAACGCTAGCGCTCTGAATGCTCGAGGTCAATTGTGCATTGGTCCTCACCGACGAGAAACGCGGTGTAGTACCTAGCTGTGACTACTCTAGCGACAAGCACCTACATGGTGACCCACGTCGCGCGGAAGAGGTGCGGACCTACCGCGCACCACCTCCGCCTACCCGCGCTTCTCTACCAAAAGTCTCTGAGATGCCGCCGGCCGCCCTGCCGGGGCGAGCCGTCCTTCGCCTGCTGGCACTCGACGCAGAGCTCGACGTACGGCATCAGCTCGAGCCGCTTGCTGGCGATCGGCTCCTCGCACTCGGTGCAGTTGCCGAAGCCCTCCGGGTCGTCGTCGAGACGGGCCAGCGCCGCCAGCACGCGCGCGAGCACGCCGGCCCGGTTGCGGTTTCGCGACGAGGCGATGGCCTGCGACATCTCGGCCAGAGGTTGCACGTCCTCGTCGTTGCCGACCGCCGTGTCGTCCTCGCGCGCCGCCTCCGGCTCGATGTCGCCGGTGGCCAAGATCTCGGCCTTGAGCGCCAGCAGCCGCTGGCGGTGACGTTGGGCTCCCGAGGCGTCCATGGGACCACTTTAAGTTAGCGCGCCGTGCCGAGGTAGGCGATCGCCGCCGCGACCGCCACCGCCGCCAGCCAGAGCAACGCGCGCGGATCGTCGCTGAGCGTGTACCAGAGCATCCACGCCGAGCCGGTCAAATAGACGAGCGCCGCCGCGACCACCACCAGCGACGGGCGGGGGAATCGCGTCCGCCCCCAGCGCAGGCGCAACACCACAGCCACCGTGAGCGCGGAGACCAACGTCAAGATCGCACCGACCGATCGGAGCAGCGCCTCGAAGGTGTTCGTCGCCAGCAGAACGAGCGCGAGGCCACTTTGCAGCACCACCGACCAGAAGGGCGGATGACCCTGGCGGCCGGAGAGCGCCCGCGGCAGGAACCCCTCCGCCGCCATCGCGGCGGCGACACGCGGGCCCGCCATCGTCATGGCGATCACCGACGACGCCAGCGAGAGCACCACGCAGAGCGACGTCGCGCGCGCCGCGCCGGAGCCGGCCAGCCGCTCCATCAACAAATGCGCCAGGGTGATCCGCGAGGTGTCCTGCCCGAGCCAGTCGGTGAGGCGCTCGCCCGACAGGTTGGCGACGAAGATGGCGTTGACGGCGAGATAGACGAGCGTCACCAGCGCCGTCCCCCACAGCATCGCGCGCGGCACGGTCCGGCGGGGATCGCGAAACTCCTCGGCCGCATAGGCGACCGCGTTCCACCCCGAGTAGGCAAAGGCGACATAGACGAGCGAGACGGCGAAGGGCCGCACCGGGAGCGTGGCCGGTGCCTCGGGCGCGCGCCAGGTCGGCACGGCGTGGGATCCCAGCACCAACCCCACCACGATGAAGCCGGCGATGAGCAGCCCCTTGATCAACGCCAGCGCGTCCTGCGTCCCGTTCGACCAGCGGGCGTCGAAGGCCTGCGAGACGGTCGCCAGGATGATCAGAGCGGCGCCGGTCAGCAGCGGCGGAGCGACCGGAACCAGCGTCGCGAAGAACGGTCCCGCCGTGGCCGCCGCCAGCGCCACCGGCGCCGAGAATCCCACCAGCAGCGAGGTCCACCCGGCCAGCGTCCCGAAGAACGGATGCACGAGATCGGACAGATACCGGTACTCGCCGCCCGAGCGTGGGATCGCCCGGGCCAGCTCCGCGTAGCAAGCCGCGCCGGCCACCGCCATCACGCCGCCCACCAGCCAGCTGAGCAGGATGGCGCGCGGCCCGAGGTGCAAGGCCATGTATCCGGTGTTGGTGAGGACGCCGACGCCGACCACGTTGCCGACGACCAGGCCGACCCCCGACCACAGTCCGAGCTTTCCGGGCTGAGAACGCTGCATCGCCGCGCGGGTCACGTCCCCCGAAAACCGCCCCCTTCACGCCCGTCGGAGTCGATCCAGGCATGGGCCATGCGGGGCGTGTCGAAGGCGAGGCCGAGCCGCCCGGCGGCGTCGACGCAGATGAGGCCACCGGAGCCGCCATGCCGTCGGACCGCCGGCAGCAGCTCGCGGGCGGCCTCCGCGGGCGACCGGCGGGCGCGCAGCAGCTCCACTGCCTGCTTGGCGGCGGCGGCTTTCATGAAGGCCTCGCCGAGGCCGGTGCACGACACCGCGCCCGCACCGTCGTCGGCGTAGATCCCGGCGCCGATCACCGCCGAGTCCCCCACCCGGCCGCCCCGCTTGAGCATCATCCCGCCGGTCGACGTCGCGGCGGCGACCCGCCCGGCGGTGTCTCGCGCCACGCAACCGACCGTGCCATTGGAGGGCGCTCCGGCCGCGCGCTCGCGCGCCGCGCGCCACTTGTCGCGCATCCGTTCGGTGATGAGCGCGCCCGGCGGCAGCGGCGCCAGCCCGCACGCGGCGGCGAAGGTCGCCGCGCCGGCGCCGACCAGCAGGACGTGCGGCGTCTTCTCCATCACCAGCCGCGCCAGCTGGATCGGGTTCTTCACGTCGCGGAGCGCGCCCACGGCGCCCGCGCGCCCGTCGCCGCACATGACGGAGGCGTCGCACTCGACCTCACCGTCGGCGGTGAGCGCCGAGCCGGTCCCGGCGTTGAAGCGAGGATCGTCCTCCAGGACCACGACCGCGGCGGTGGCGGCGTCGAGCGCGGAGCCGCCTCTGCGCAGGATCTCGAAACCGGCGCCGGCGGCCGCCCCACAGGCCGCCACCAGCGCCTCCCCCTCGCCGTCCTCCGACGACCAGTCGCCCGCGCCACCGTGCACGATGAGAGAAGCTGGCATCGGAAGATCGCCATCATAGACCGGGCGATCGGACGCGCCAGCGGGATCGGCGCGGCGCCGTGGCAAGCTGCCGCGCGGCGCCGGCGCGACGGCGCTCGTGTCTCTACGGGGTGACGGCGCCGATCATGATGGGGTTGTAGCAGGTGCAGCCCTGCTGGCCGCTGCAGGCGGCGTTGGTCGGGGAGTAGGTGCACTGCACGGCGTTGCAGCAAGGGGTGCCGGCGTTGCAAGCCTGGCCGTAGAGGGCGCAGGCGCCGGCGTCGGCGAGCGGCGGCGTGGGCGGCGGCCCGCAGGTGCCGGTCCCTCCGCCGGCGACGTTGCAGACGAGGCCGGTGCAGCAGTCGCCGGTGGCGGTGCAGGTGCCGCCGCTCGAGACACAGACGATGCCGCCGTCGTTGGCCGTGGTCGTCAGGCAGCGCAGCGTGCCGGTCGAGTCGGGGACGCAGGGCGCGAGGCCGCAGCACTCGGCGGCGGTGTTGCACGTCTGTCCCGGCTGCCGGCAGCACTTGGGATCGGTTCCGCTGAAGATTCCCGTGGTGCCGCCGTCGGCGCCGCCGCAGCTCCCCGAGCCGAGGCAGCGCGGCAGGCCGAGCGTGTCGTAGGCGCAGCATTGCGCCTTGGGCGAGACCACGCACTCGCAGTCGCTCTCGGCGTTGGAGCAGGCGTTGGCGCCGCCCGTGAGCTTGCAGATCCCGCCCGGCACCTGGTTCCCCATGTTCATTGAGCAGACGCCGATGCTGAGGTTGCCGCTGGTCGCCGGCGTGCAGTGGACGGTGCCGCTGCCGCCGTTGACGCCGCCGCAGCACTCGCTGTCGCTGGTGCAGAGGCTGTTCAGGATCTTGCAGCCGAGGCCGGGCTGACAGACGTTCACGCCGGTGAGCGCCCAGGGACCGCAGTTCTTGCTGCAGCAGCTGCCGCAGCCGTTGCAGAGGACGCCGTCATGCGTGCAGTTGCCGGTGCCGGTCGTCCCCACGTCCATGCAGACGCCTTCCGTCGCGCCGGACGCCTTCGAGCAGAAACCGCCGCAGCAGTCGAGATCGCGCGCGCAGACGTCCCCGGGCTGGATGCAGAACGAGGCGCCGAGCACGCACTTGCCGCCCGCGCAGAGCCCCGAGCAGCATCCGCCTGCGCCCCCGTCGGTCGCGGTGCAGGGGTTGCCGGCGGTCAGGCAGGTGGTGTTGAGCGGCTGGCACTTGCCGCCGGTGCAGGTTCCGCTGCAGCAGGCAGAAGCGTCGGTGCAAGCCTGATTGTCCGCGGTGCAGCTGGTGGCGCTGCTGCAGACGCCGCGCGTGGTGTCGCATTGAAGGTTGCAGCAGTCGGTGGCGACCGCGCAGGAGCTCCCCGATCCGCTGCAGGTGGTGACCGACGAGGCGCAGGTCTTGGCGACTGGATCACACGACTGTGAGCAACACTGGGCGTTCGTCGTACATGCAGCGCCCGCCACCGTACAGACGATGCCCGTTCCGCCTCCACCGCCTGTCCCCCCCGGCCCCGCGGCTCCGGCGCCGCCGGTCCCGGTGCTGATCGCCTTCACCGAGCTGTTGCCGCAGCTCGGAAGGACCAGCAACGCAGCGACCAACAGGGCGAAGATGGCGGCGATGGAGAGCGAGGTCGGCGAAGGTCTCATGATGGGCAAGAACCCCCGGCCGGTGAAAACGGCTCACCCGATTCGACCGTGAGCCGTTTTCGCCGGCCCGGGAATCATTACAGTTAGAATGGGCGTTCTGGTGAGTCGGTCTCTCTCTCTCAAGGTCTCGGAGGCAATCAGCGACGAAGAGCTGGTCCGGCGCGCGCTCTCCGGCGATCGCTGGGGGCGCGAGATGCTGTACCGGCGGCACGCCGGCAGTCTCCTGGCCATGACCGTTCGCTTGCTCGCCAACCGCGGCGAGGCAGAGGAGATCGTGCAAGACACGTTCGTGAGGGCCTTCGAGCAGCTCCCCACCCTGCGCGAGCCGGCCGCGGTGCGCGGCTGGTTGGGACAGATCGCGGTGAACCTGGTCCGTCGTCGGTTCCGGCGCGGGCGACTGATGCGGTTCCTGGGCCTCGATCGCGGCGCCGACGATGCGACGCTGGAGGCTCTCGCCGATCCCGGAGTGTCCACCGACCAGCGGGCCGAGCTGGCCCTCGTCGACCGCTTGCTGCGCGCGATGAAGCCGGCGCTGCGGCTCGCCTGGATGCTCCGCCGTGTCGACGGGGTGGAGCTCGGCGAGGTGGCGTCGTTGTGCGGCTGCTCGCTCGCCACGGTCAAACGCCGGATCGCCGAGGCGGACGCCATCGTCCACCGACACGTCGGGGAGCCGCCAAAGGAGACGCAGAACGCGACGGACCACGAGACGGAGGACGCGTCATGAGCCGGCTCCGTTATCCGCTCAAGGATCTCCTGGGCGATCCCACCAGCGAGGAGGCCTTGGCGCGAGTCTGGCGAGGAATCGACGCGCGCGCCCCACGCGGCCGCAGTCGGACGCGGGTCTGGGCGATGGCCTCGGTCGCCGCCGCCGCCGGGGTGGCGATCGCCTTCGCGACCTTCGAGCGGCGCGATCGCGGTCCGCTCCGCTTCGCGGACGGCCGCCCGCTCGGCGCCGTGGAGGCACCGCCGGTGGGCGCGGTGGTGGCGATGTCCGACGGATCGCGCATCGACCTCGCGGCGGGCGCGCGGTTCACGCCGCTCGAATCGACCGGCACCTCGTTCATGGCGGTGCTCGAGCGCGGCAGCGCGCACTTCGAGGTCCGGCCCGGTGGCCCCCGACGCTGGCAGATCGAGTGCGGCTTGGCCACGGTGGAGGTGGTGGGGACCGGGTTCGATTGCACGCGGGCTCCCGGACGACTGAGCGTGTCGGTTCAGCATGGCGCCGTGCTGGTGCGCGGGGAACGGGTTCCGGACCGAGCCCGCCGGCTCGCCGCGGGCGAAACACTGGAGGTGCTGGAGCCGCCCCCGCCCGCAGAGCCGAGCCCGGCTCCCGTCGGCGCGCCGGAGGCACCCGCGCCCACCATCGCCGCGGCGCCCGAGCGAGATCCGGTCACCACGAACACCAGCGCCTGGCGGGAGCTGGCCCGCGGCGGACATCATCGCGAGGCCTTCGCAGCCCTCGGCGCGCAGGGACTCGTGCGAGAGACGAAGCGTCTCGGGGTGGCCGATCTGTTGGTCCTGGCGGACGTCGCGCGATTGTCGGGGCACGCCGCCGAGGCGGTGGTGCCGCTCGAACGAATCTTGCGCGACTTCCCGGGGGATCCTCAGGCACCGCTGGCTGCGCTCGCCCT
>Ga0210388_10003454_pt1 | contig 12368 bp, 10 predicted proteins | sample IncBWC19OmetaG_FD_155485 | JGI IMG/M metagenome (GOLD analysis project Ga0210388, IMG submission 155485) | Forest soil microbial communities from Barre Woods Harvard Forest LTER site, Petersham, Massachusetts, United States - Inc-BW-C-19-O ... | reverse complement strand
CCGCGCCCGCTTCAACACATCGATCGTAGGCGCAAGCCCATTTTCAATCGTCTTTAACTGCGCATCCGTAAATGTAAAGCTCTCCCGCTTATCCAGATAGTTGTGCAGCACCAGCAGATTCGGATCAAAGTACGTCCCGCGCTTCACCATCATCTCCAATGTCTCGTCCTTCAAAAATGTTCCATGCTCAATCGAAGTGCATCCCGCCACAACCGAAGCCCTCGCCCCCGCATCGCCAATAGCATGAACGATCGTCCGCAGCCCCACAGCCTTCGCCTCCGAGCACACCGCCTGAATCTGCTCATCCGTCGTAATCTGTCCGCCGCCTGCACCCAACCCCGAAGTAGCAAAAAGCTTGATCAGGTCCGCGCCGTTGGCCTTATTCTTCTGCACCATCTCGCGTAGCTCGTCGACCGTAAACGTCTTCTGCTTGTCGCCTTCACCAACCACACCGCGAAGCTGGTTCAGCGATGTCAGCACTCGTGGCCCCGGTAGCACTCCCTGATTAATCCGATCACGCACGGGCCCATCTGGCGCCGACCCCACGCTCTGCACCGTAGTAAAACCATCCTGCAGCTCCATCCACGCATCCCCCGCGTCGTACAAGACGCCATCCTCAGGCTTACCCGAAGCCACAGATTTATTGTTGGCATCCATGTGCCACTCCAGGTGCACATGCGTATCAATCCATCCCGGCATCACCGTCAGCCCGCTCAGATCGTAGTCAACCTTGGCCTTCCCCGGCCCCACCGAAACAATCCGCTCACCCTCAATCACAATCTGCTGGTTTTTGAGCACTCCACCCTTGCCGTCAAGAAGAACATTCGTCTGCAGAACAATCCTGTCCTGCGCAAAAGCCATCACAGAAAAAAATAGAACCAGTAAAAATCGCATGAGCCGATTGTATTGCCAGGGTCCTGCCTCCCGACAAAACATTCAAGGCAGATCGAGCGACCCATCCTTCAACGAGACACCGGTAATTCCCCTCGCGCGACCCGCCTGCAAATGCCAGAAGATCTTTGCCGCTGCCGCATCCGGCGAAAGCCCACCCGCGCCAATATTCGAAACGCAGTTTCGATCAGCATCCGTCCGATCGGCACGTGGGTCCCAAGTGATATAAGCCCCCAGGCTCGCCGGAGAAGAAAGTCCCGGCCGCTCACCAATCAGAACAAGGCTCAAACGAGCGCCGAGAAGAGCCCCAATCGCGTCACCAATCGCGACCCTGCCATGTCGCACTACCGCCAGAGGCCCCATCGTCCATCCGGCCGAAAGAAGCAGCGGCAGAAGCTCATGCAGCAAAGGAATTGCGTGACGCTCAATCGCCAGGGCCGAAAGTCCATCCGCAATCACAATCACCAGGTCGCAGGATCCAGCCCGAAGCCGCGCAACCGAATCAGCATGAAGACTCCGCCCAAGATCTGGCCTGCGCAAATAGGTTGTCCTGTCCGTCGCCATCGTCTCAAGTTGCACAACGGGGATTCCAGCCTCAACCAGCACCGGCAACTCGTCCCGCAGGCGTTGCTCAAACGAAGCCAGATGCAGCTCCGCATGCACCGCATCGCGAGCCTGAGCATGCGCAAGTTGAAAGCTGAGCACCTCACCCGTCGCAAGGCTATGGCCCGTTGTCTGCAACGAAACCCGTGCGGGAGTGTAATCACGCAGGTTGAACCCTGAACGCCGAATCAGATTCGTCATGCGCAAGTCAGCCCTCGCCACGAAGCAGCAGTTGCGTCGGAAGCTCCAGTCGCCGCGGAAAATCGCTCCTCAGCCACTCTTCAAACTCCGGCGCAGGACGCAACCCGAGCACCGAACGAAGATACAGCGCGTCATGAAACGAAGTGCTCTGATACTGAAGCATCACATCGTCCGCGCCTGGAACTCCCATGATGTAATTAACGCCCGCCACGCCCAGCAAAGTCAGTAGCGTGTCCATATCATCCTGGTCCGCCTCCGCATGATTCGTATAGCAGACATCACAACCCATCGGCAGCCCCAGCAGCTTCCCACAGAAGTGATCCTCCAGCCCGGCGCGCAAAATCTGCTTGCCATCATATAAATACTCAGGCCCGATAAACCCCACCACGGTATTCACCAACATGGGCGAAAATCGTCGTGCAACCGCATAGGCCCGGGCCTCACAAGTCTGCTGGTCCACCCCATGATGAGCATTCGCCGAGAGCGCACTACCCTGACCGGTCTCGAAGTACATCACGTTGTCTCCCACCGTGCCTCGCCGCAATTCGCGCGCCGCACAATGAGCTTCATCCAGCAGCGCAAGGCTCACTCCAAACGAAGCATTCGCCAACTCCGTCCCGGCGATCGACTGGAACAGCAAATCCACCGGCGCTCCGTGTTCAAGAGCGGCAAGCTGCGTCGTAATATGCGCCAGCACACAGCTCTGCGTAGGAATCGAGTATCGCTCACGAACCGTATCGATCAATCGGAGCAGGTTGATCGCACTCGAAACGCTATCGCCTGCAGGGTTGATCCCAATCACAGCATCCCCAGAACCGAGCAGCAGTCCATCAATAATCTCAGCCGCAATCCCGACCGGATCGTCCGTCGGATGGTTCGGCTGCAAGCGGGTCGAAAGCCGTCCAGGCAAACCGACGGTCGTGCGAAAACGCGTAACGACAGAGGTCTTCCGCGCGACAGCAACCAGATCCTGCACCCGCATCAGCTTCGAAACCGCCGCAACCATCTCAGGCGTCAACCCGGGAGAGACCGCCGACAGGACCTCAGTGGTTGCCTCCTCCGAAAGCAGCCAATCGCGAAAGCCTCCAACAGTCAGGCTCGCAATCGGCGCAAACGCAGTCGTATCATGACCGTCGAAGATAAGCCGCGTCACCTCATCGCTCTCATAAGGAACAATCCCTTCCGCCAAAAACACTGACAGCGGAAGATCCGCAAGAGTCATCTGCGCAGCCACGCGCTCAACCGAACTCTTCGCGGCGACGCCGGCCAGCTCATCGCCCGAACGCGCGGGAGTCGCCTTCGCAAGCAGATCCTTAAGATCGCGAAAGGAGTAGGTGACACTATCGATGGTGTGGTGCAGAAGCAAGACAATCCTCGCTACCATGGATTTGCTGGCTGCAGTCTACTCCACGACCTCCATCAGCTTCGCCCACAGCCCCTTCGTTCCCGCGTCGGTCTTTGCAGACACCGCCAACACATCGTCCACCCCATGCGACTTCTTCAGCGCAGCCACCGACTTTGCTAGTTGATTATTCGACAGCCGATCCGCCTTCGTCCCCACGACCAGAAACGGCCGCTGCGTCTGCTTCAAATACGTAATCAACTGACTATCATTCTCCTGCGGAGGAATATTCGTATCCACCAGGCACACACACAGTGCCAACGTCTCCCGTTCTGCCAAATAAGGCTCAATAAACTTAGGCCACTCCGCCGAGATCGACTTCGAGATCTTCGCGTACCCATATCCAGGCAGATCCGCAAAGATCAGCGTCGGCCTGACCTTCATCTTCTCTCCCGCACCCTCATGCAGGGCGAAAAAATTGATCGCCCGGGTCCTTCCCGGCGTCGATGACACCTTTGCCTCACGCGACCCCAGCAGGGAATTGATCAGCGAAGACTTCCCAACATTCGAACGCCCCAGAAACGCCACCTCAGGCGCGCCAAACGTCTTTGCTTCGGCAGGGAAGTGCGCAACGTCCGTCGCAGACAACAAAAAAACTGGATTCAGCCGCATGAACCCAGTCTACCTGTCCGCGCGCTTCCGGCCCGTTTCGGCCTTGGGGCAAAAAAGAGGCACCTACCCTTGTACGAACAAGCAGGTGCCGCACCGCGTCAAGCTTTATTGTGGTGGCGCAGCAGGAGCTGCATCTGCAGGCCCTTCCTTAGGCGTTACCGTAATCGTAACCGGGGCTGTCAGGTGAAAGCTTATAGTCGACTCCGACGGAATCACGACATCCTTATTTCCCGTGAACGCCGCTCCCGCAGTACCCGCACCCGCCCCAATCAGGCCGCCGATCAGAGCACCCTTGCCGCCGCCCGCCAGACCGCCGATCAGCGCTCCGCCGCCAGCTCCGCCACCGATGAACCCGGCCGTACGTTTGCCCTTGCCCGACTGCTCCTTCTCATACTCGGACACGCTCACTCGCATCCCGGAGATCTCATTCACCTCGATCCCCAGCGCGCCCGATCCCTTGAACCGGCCTGCACCCTTCGATGCAACCACCGTCCCCGCGACGTGCGCTCCGCGAGGGAAGATCACGACACCGTGAGGACCCTTCACGGACTGCGCTAACACTCCCGTAAAGCCGTCTCCTACACTGTTCCTGCTCGCTCTCAACTCCTGAGTGATGGTTACCACTACCGGAGTACCTGCCGCCGCAGTAACTTTCACCGGCTCGGGTGGTGGAGGAGGCGCCGGCGTCGCCGCCGGTGCCGGCATAGGAGCCGGAGCGGCCGCTGGAGCCGCGTTCGAGGCCATCGCTGGTGCTGGTGCTGGTGCCGGAGCCGGAGAACCCGCCGGAGCGGGAGCTGCTGCCGGTGCCGCGGCGTCCGGGCTGGCGCTCGCCGTTGGTGAAGCAGCCGGAGCCGATGCGGGTGTTGAGCTCTTGCACCCGCCTAAAAACAACGTTGCCGAAAAAACAATACCTGCGGTAAACGACAAGGACCCCAAGCGCATGACACTCTCTCCTTGTGTGGCTTCAATTGAAAACAATCTACTCGCATCGTGCAGCCTTCCGCAACCGCAACCCACCTTCCGGTCACCTCAGCGAAGAAGATATTTCCAAAGAAATCCACAGGCCGGAACAAAGTTGAACAATAGTCGCTTCATGAAACCAAAATGATTTCATCCCGACGCATCACTGCGGTTGAATCTGGTTGGTCAGCTCAACGACCCGGCCGGTAAGTCGCCTGGCGCGGGCCAACGCCGCCTAAACAAAGCAGAATCCCGTAGTTACAACCATCAACCCGTCCCTGCGCGCAAACTGATCCGCCCGGTAACCTCCAACCGGCCGCACCTCGCAGTGGAGAAGTTTTTGTCCCTATGAATGACCCAAAAGTATCACGAGCAATTAAGCAACAGAATCGCCAACCTCGGTTATGCTCCATCATGAGATGTTCTTTCAGTCCACTTCTACGTTATCTTCCTCCCAGAGGGCGACTACCCTCCAAAAGGATTCTGTAAGTTTGATGATTTCTCGGTCTTCTGCAATCGACTTGCAATCAGGTACTATTTCCCGAACTCCGTCGAGTCGTTACGACTGCGATCTCCCCCTGGACACTTCAACCTGTCGCACCGGTATATACCTTGAATAGCAAACCGAACCATAACCTTTCGGAGGGAACACCCATGATTGGCAACTATTCCGCCCGCCTGACGGGCTCCAAGCGAAATCTGCTCGCGCTGCTGGCTTCGAGCGTCATATTTTCCGCAGGCTGCGCGAATATGTCGACCACGGCCCCCGCGTCCAACCCCCTCGCCACAGCCGCTACCCTTAGCGGAAAAATCCACGGCGGAAATCAGCCGGTGGTTGGTGCCACTGTCAGTCTCTGGTACGCCGGCCAGAATGGATCGCCGACCTTCGTCCCAACCCTGGCGGCCACTACAACAAGCGACAGCACAGGCTCCTTTTCCTTCATCCGCGATCTCACTCCTGGCGATACAACGACCGGCAATACCTATTCCTGCCCTAAGTCCCCCAATCCGCTGGTCTACGTCGTAGCCAAGGGCGGCAACACTCAGAACAACGGGAATCCTTCGCAGACCAACAGCGCCGCCGCCTTCGTGGCACTCTACGGCACCTGCACCGATCTCTCTTCCTCGAACTTCGTCTATCTGAGCGAGGTCACAACCACCGCCACGATGGCCGCACTGCAGCAGTTCTTCAATCCTGTTGCCGAGACCTTTTCGGCTGACGGAACCGGCCAACAGTCGATAATTGTCAGCAACATTTCCAATACGATCGCCCTTCTTGCGAATGCCGCAACCGGCCTTGCCGTCAGCTCCACAACCCTTGGGCCCGCAAACAGCACATCCGCGAATCACAACGTCAATATCAATCCCGCGGTCACAGTCACGGCGACCCCGGAAGCGAGCAAGCTCAATCTGATCGCGAACATTATCTCCGCTTGCATTAACGCTGCCTCCTCGTCGGCGACCCCATGCACCACGCTCTTTGGAGCTGCCGTGCCGCCCCCGGCTACAAACGTCACCTCCTTCAATAGCAGCATGCCTGCACCGACGGACACCCTCCAGGCGCTTTATTACATGTTCACCAACCCAACAAGTTCCCCCACCACCACACCCAGCACGGCCAATATCACTACGCTCTTCGGTCTCGCTGGTGGCGTCGGCGCTCCTTATCAGCCTTCTCTCAGTCCCGCTCCCACTGACTGGACCCTCGGCATCGCCTATTCCAGCACCAGCACCTGCGGAACAGGATCTGGCGGAACCGGCGCATTCATCAGCGGTCCGAAGGACATCGCTATCGACGCCTTCAACAACGTCTGGTTCATCAACTCACAGACTGGCGGAAATCTCTCTGAACTCGCCTCTAACGGAGCGCCCGCAACCTGCGTCAATCTCGATGCCGGTGCTGGTTCGGCTGTCACAATCGACTCGAATTACGGCGTGTGGGTTGGTGCAGGATCGACGATGTATCGCTATACCCCCGGCGGTCTTAGCAACAATCAGGGATTGGCGGCAGGCACTCTCGCATTTCCGGCGGTCGGGTCACCTATAGCAGCGACAGCCGACGGTGTGGGGAACGTCTACTTCACCAGCGTCGCTGGCACGATCGGTTCTCTCTATCAGCTTGGGGGTGCAGCTTCGTCCGGATCAGCAGTCACTCCGCTTCAGATCTCGAACCTCGTCGGCGCCAACCCAGCCCGCGCGTTGCCTGACATCACCAAAGGCAAAGCGGCTCTGGGGAATATCTGGGTAACCTCTGGTTCGACTACCGTCGCTCAGGTCGGCGCCGGGACAGGATCGGGTTCCCTGAACGGCTTCATCACCACTCCGCACACGGTGTTCTCTAGCGGATCCTCCTACGGCCTGTCCATGAACAAAGGGAATAATATCTTCGTCTCTGCAATGGATACAGGGGTCGTCAATCAACTCGCCTTCGACGGCACATCGTCGTGGGCTACCGCAAACAACTGGCCCTACACGGCTTCCACAGCCGGAATCTCCAGCCCAACGTTTATCTCCACCGATCCTCGGAATAACACCTGGCTCCCGAACAACACAAACGGTAGCTCAACCGGGAGTGTCAGCGAGATCAGCGGTTCGCCTAACCCGCTCTCGCCTTCCACTGGTTTCCAGAAGAGCTCTACTTATCTGAACTCAGGTCGCGTCCTGGCGATCGATCAGGCTGGAAACGTCTGGATCGGCGGCGACGGCAACGGCTTCATCACCGAAATCGTCGGCGAATCGGTTCCTGTCTTTACACCCGTCGCGGTTGGTTTGTTGAACGGCCGCTTCCAGAGCATCCCCTAAACGATCCATCAACAACGAGTCCCGGAGAGCATCACTCTCCGGGGCTTTTTCATGTTCTCAAAAATTGTCGCTAAGCTTCGCTCGTTGCCGCTCGAGCCCTTCGAGCCTTTCTACTGCTCCTCCAGGCTGAACACCCTCTCCATCTCCATCCACCAGTACTGGTGCGACTCCGTTCCCGGAAGCTGCTTTTGAAATCCGTGCATGATTGCCTCCCACTCCTGCACCTTCGCATTTGCGAGGTCCTTCGCCGCCTTCGCCGACATCGAAAACGAACCATTCACATCCATAATCATGAACATCCTAGTCCCGAGCAGATAAATCTCCATCTCGACCACACCAGCGTCGAGCAGGCTCTGCTTCACCTCCGGCCATATCTTCACGTGATAGCGTTTGTACTCCGCAATGGCTGTCGCATCGTCCTTCAAGTCCAGCGTTAGGCAATGACGTGGCATCGTCCCTCCACAAATTAATTTTGCAATCGTTCCGCCGACGCGGTCCTTTCGAAGACTATCATCGCCAATCGCAATCGCCATCTTTCGCCCGGGCTCCCCGGTATCGAAAGTGGCAGCCCGCCAGCGAAAACTCATGAGGTAAAGTTAGAAACAGGTTCTCGATCCGCATCCGGAACCCGGGCCACCTCCTCATGGGTACGCAGAGCACTTCACCCTTCCTCGGTTCCACTTCCTTCCTGCGCCTACTCGCGCTCCTGCTCTCTCTCGTCTCTTTACAGAGCGCATCCGCTCAAACATCCGCCCTCACCGTCCCTATCCTTCTTCCTTCCGCCATCGTCTTCGACAACGCAGGCAATCTCTACCTCGCCGAAACCGCCAGCCACCTCATTAGAAAAGTCGACACCACTGGCCAGATCACCACCATCGCCGGGACCGGCACCCAAGGCTTCTCCGGCGACAACGGCCCTGCCACCACCGCCTCCCTCGATTCCCCACAGGGCCTCGCCCTCGACCCTGTCGGCAACCTTTACGTCGCCGACACCCATAACCACCGAATCCGCCGCATCGACGCCACCACCGGCATCATCACCACCATCGCCGGCACTGGCACCCCTGGCTTCTCCGGAGACAACGCCACCGCCATCGCCGCCCAGCTCAATCTCCCAACTGCCGTCGCCTTCGACCGCAACAATAATCTCTACTTCGCCGACACCGGCAATCACCGCATCCGCAAAATCTCCGCCTCCGCCAACGTCATCACCACCATCGCCGGCAGCGGCACACAAGGATTCTCCGGAGACGCAGGCCCCGCCATTTCAGCCGCCATCGACTCCCCTACCGGCCTCGCCCTCGACTCCACCGGCAACCTCTTTCTCGCCGACACTCACAACCACCGCATTCGGCGCATCGACGCCACCACCGAGATCATCTCCACCATCGCTGGCTCCGGCACCCCTGGCTACTCCGGCGACACCGCCGCCGCGACTGCCGCAACCCTCGCCCTCCCGCACGGCCTCACCATCGACTCCACCGGCAACCTATTCCTGGCAGACACCGCCAATCACCGCATCCGCCGCATCGACGTCACCACTGGCATCATCACCACCATCGCCGGCAACGGCACCCAGACCTTCGCCGGAGACAACGCCCCCGCAACCACCGCATCGCTCGACTCCCCCCGCAGCACCGCGCTCTCTCCCTCCACCCTCGTCACCCTCGCCGACACCAGCAACCAGCGAATCCGTCAACTCACCGCCGCCCCCGCCCCAGCGACGACCATCCAGACCATCGCCGGCATCGGCGTCACCACCCCAGGAGCCCTTACCCTCACCGCCCCCTCCGTCATCGGCTACGGAACCGGCCAACTCACCGCCACGCTCGCCTCCGCCACCCCAGCCACCGGAGCCATCACCTTCTTCGACGCAACCTCCACGCTCGGCACAGCACCTCTCGCCTCGAACACGGCCACCCTCTCCACCGCCACCCTCCCCGCCGGCGCTTACAGCATCACCGCCACCTACGCCGGAGACCAGACCCACCTCGCCGCACAAGCTCCCACATTCCCCCTCACCATCGCACCGAAACAACTCACCGCAAACCTATCTACCATTGCTCTCTTCTACGGCCAACCCATCCCCACCATTACAGCTACTCTCAACGGAGTCCTCCCGCAAGACACCACCAGCCTCACCGCCACCTTTACCACCTCAGCCAACAGCCTTGCCGCCGCCGGAACCTATCCCATCACCGCCGTTCTCACCGGCTCCGCAGCAGGGAACTACGCCCTCGCACCCATCTCCGCTGTCTTAACCATCAACCCAGCTCCGACCGTCGTCACCCTAACCGACAACCTCATCACCAACGCCGCCACCGGCTCCCCCGTCACATTCACCGCAACCGTCACCAGCCCCACCGCCCCAAATCCCACTGGCTCCATTACGTTGCTCGACAACGGCGCTCCCATATCCACCCAACCCCTCACCACCGGAAGCACTGGGTTCACCATCTCCTCCATCGCCGTGGGCGTCCACTCTTACACCGCTCTCTACGCCGGAAGCACTAACTTTGCCTCCAGCGTCTCCACTCCTCAACTCATCACCGTAACCAGCGGCGGCTCCACTCCGGACTTTACCCTCGCCCCCACCGGAACCACCTCACAGACCATCCTCTCCGGCAGTTCTGCCAGCTTTACCTTCTCCGCTGCCTTTCAAGGCAATCTTTCGAGTCCTATCACCCTCGCTGCCACCGGCCTTCCCAATCTGGCCACTGCCTCATTCAACCCACCCGTCATTCCACCCGGCGCCACTAACCCCACATTCACTCTCACGATCGCCACCCCCAACACCGTCGCAATCAATCCCTCCACAAAAACTCGTCCCATCCTCTGGGCTCTCCTCCTCGGCCCACTGGCTTTCCTCGCGACGCGCCCACGCAAAGCGACCAAACTCCTGACCCTGACCCTCCTCGGCGCAACTCTCATGCTGGCCGACGGCTGCGGAGACCGCATCAACACCGCCGACGCCGAAGCCCTCGCCGCTAAACCGTACACCATCACAGTAACCGGCACCGCCACAACAGCAACCGGAACCATCCTTCAGCACACCGCCGCCGTCACCCTCCTCCTCGAACAGGCGCAGTAGTCACTGACTGTCCAGAGGAACAGCTGCTAACTGGACCGAAGCCCCAAGCTTATCTTGAGCAATGCATCGGAGAATCGGCAACCCTACCCCGGTCCCAACAGCCGCAACAGAAAAAACACGATTACCCCCACAAAAAACACCAGAGCCATTCGGATCCCCGGCTCCCGGTTCACCTCCGGCACAAGATCCGTCGCCGCCACATAGATCGTCACACCCGCCGACACAGGCAGCCCCACCTTCACCCAGCCAGGCTCCAGGTTAATCACCAGCACCCCAAGCACCGTCATCGCCCCCAGAAACAGCGCCGAGTTCAGCGCCGCCTTCGCGCCCCGCCCCCCCGCGAGCATCACGCTCGCCATCGTAAATCCTTCCGGAACCTTATGCAGGAACACCGCAAAGAACAACACCCACCCCAGCCAATTCGACAACACGAATCCTGATCCAATCGCCACTCCATCAAAGAATGTATGCGTAGCAAGCCCTAGCAAGACCGAATAGCTCGTCCTCGCCGAAAGAAACTCATGGTCATGCGTCTCTTCGCCAAAATGAAAATGCGGCACCAACGTATGCTCCAACAGATGCACCCCGCAGTACCCCACAAGGATCAGCAGTGCCGCCCATCGCGGATTTGCCTGTATCCCCTCTGGCACCATCTCCACCAGCGCCGCAGACAGCATAAAACCCGCACCCAGCGCGACAAAATATCGCAGCGCCTTCGCCGAAGGCGACCTCTTCACCAGCAGAAATCCACCCAGATAATCCGCCAGCCCTGCCACCAGCCCCAACGTCAGGCTCAGCCACAACGCAGACATGGCTAGCCCCTCCGCCGCAACGTTAACTCACGAACACACCACTCACCGCCACCCACAAACCCACTCATTTTCTTCATCGTCTAACGATTCTATCCGGCTTCGCCTCACCCGTCTCCGCCCATCGGCTCTCGCGCGACAGCACAAACACCACACCCAGCCCGCACGCCAGCACAAATCCTTCCAGCCGCTCCGACAACCTGTGCAGCCGCTCGAAGTCCACGCGCCCCGGATTCTCCAGCGAAGCCGTCTCCACCTCGCCGCCCGCCAGCGCACGATCCACCTCCATCGCCGGCAGCACGCGAAACTGCGAGTAAGCCGTCACCACCAGCATCAGCCCCGTCAGCACCAGTTCCCGCCGAAACCCCACCCGTGCCGAATTCTCAGCCCGCGTCCACAACCATCCCGTGCCTAAACAAAACACCACGCCACCCACCAACCCCATCCAGTGCAGCACACGCAACGTTCCACCCACCACCAACCCGGCCTCATGCGCGCTAGCCAAACTTCCAAACGCCACCGGCGCCACCACAAAAGCAAAGAACGCCAAACCGCCAATCCACGCCACCATCGCATACAACCGCAAAGCCCGCACAAAGGTCTGCATCCTAAACCGAATCCCTCCCGATCAACCGCCGAATCCGTTCCTTCATCGGAGGATGCGTCGAGAACAAACTCGCAATCCCTCCACTCCCCAGCAGCGGAGCAACAATAAACAGGTGCGCATTCGACGGAGAAGCTTCCATCGGAATCCGCTTCGAATAAGCGTCCAGCTTTTGCAGCGCCCGCGCCAGCGCATAAGGATTCCCCGTAGTCGCCGCTCCCGTAGCATCCGCTTCATACTCCCGCGAACGCGAGATCGCAAGCTGAATCAGCGAAGCCGCAATCGGAGCCACAATAATCATCAGCAGCGCACCCAACCCTCCACCGCCACGCTCCCTGCTGCGTCCTCCTCCACCGCCTCCACCAAATAGCGAAGCCCAATACCCCATCCGCG
>Ga0210388_10003452_pt1 | contig 12373 bp, 12 predicted proteins | sample IncBWC19OmetaG_FD_155485 | JGI IMG/M metagenome (GOLD analysis project Ga0210388, IMG submission 155485) | Forest soil microbial communities from Barre Woods Harvard Forest LTER site, Petersham, Massachusetts, United States - Inc-BW-C-19-O ... | reverse complement strand
GAGATTGCCAATTCTTGACTTGTGAAAGAGCACGCTCGATTGCCGCTTCTTCCGAAAGGCCTTGCCGGCGTAAATGCTCGAAAGTCTCTTCAAGATGGTCGGCGAGCTCTGCGGCAACCTCGCTCCGCTCTCTCGGTTCAAGAGAAATACCAGTTAGCCGTTCGCGTACGAACTCGTCCCAATCAGGCATGCTTCACTTTAGCGAGCCGCCGCAAGGCGCGGAAGAGCTCGTCCCATTCTTTGCGGATTGGCGACAGCTTTTTCTTTCCTTGAGGAGTGAGGCGGTAACATCGCCGGCTCCGGCCCGTGCCGCTGGTTTCCCAAGCCCCGCGCACCCATCCGCGCTTCTCCAAGCGGTAAAGCAGTGGGTAGAGGGAGGCGAGAGTAAATCGCAATGCACCCTGGGTTTGCTGCTCGATGCGCCGCGCCATCTCATACCCATGCAGCGGCCGGTCTTCCAGCACGCTCAACACCGCCAATTCCGCCGTTCCGCGTTTGATCCCTGGCGCAATCATGAAGTCTCCTATATATAGGAATCTTATATATAGAAACCAGGGCTGTCAACTGTACCGAAGAACAGCTGGGAGCAAAGGGAACCTGTAGGGGCGGGGCTGGCCCCGCCCGCGCAACTGTGCCTAGGCCGAAGCGGCGCGCAAGGAAGATGGAAACGTGCTTACAGCTGTGGCGCTGATGGGCACCGCGACACTTTCCGCTTCCGGACTGACCGCAACTTCTGGATGCAGAATTTTTGCAAGCGCTTCGATGCCAGTGATCAGTCGGGGTCCGGGCCGCGAAAAATAACCGCTTGCATCCATCGCATACACGCGAGAATTACGCACGGCAGGAATCGCGCTCCACTCTTCCGGAAACGACATCCCGCAATACTCATCGCGCGCTTGCTGCGCGCTGTAGCCGCACTGCGTGATCAAAAGAATTTCTGGAGCCGCATCGCTCACATCGCTGGCGGTGACGCGGAAAGAAGGCGTGCGCTTTCGGCCAAGCGCATCTCTTCCGCCCGCGGCCTCGATCATTTCCGGCACCCAATGCCCGGCCACATAGAACGGCTGAAGCCACTCCAGAATCGCCACCCGCGGGCGATGCTCCATGCCCTCGAGTTGGGACTCGAGTTCGCCAAGCCTTGTTCCGATTCCCTTCAGCAGGGCTTCGGCTTCATGCCCGCGGGAAGTCCCTTCCCCAACCCACAAAATGTCGCGCCACACATCGCCAAGATCCTGCGGATTCAGGCACAGAACTTCAGGCGGATCAGGGAAACGCGCCAGTGTTGTCGCAAGATCGTCCGGCGAGGCAGCGCAAACCTGGCACAGATCTTGGGTAATAATCAGGTCCGGCGCCAATTCCGCGAGCGCCTCGGCATCCACCGAATACAGGCTCTCGCCGCGCGAGACATATTCGCGCACGAGCCGGTCGATCTCCGCAGGAGACGCGTTGTGAGGCAGCCGCGAATGAATCACCACGCGCTTCTTGCGCGCTTCGGCAGGGAAGTCGCACTCGTGACTCACGCCAACAACTTCCTTGTCGAAACCGAGCGCGAACAAGATTTCCGTGGCGGACGGCAGAAGAGAGACTATGCGCATAGTGAGCCGATCCTACGAGAATTCCGGCCTGGAGCGGCTAACGCCGCGCGCGGGCCTTCTTCGATGGTTCTTTTTCTGGTCCATTCAACAAAGAACTTCTGGAATTCGCCCTGTTTGTAGATTCCCTTAGGAACGAGCCCTGTATACATGGCATAGACGGTCGCCTTGAAGATCCGGCCCCGAGAAGCCAGCCGCATGGGCCTTTCGTATGACCAGGTTTGCTCCTGCGCCGACATGCACATCGAACGGATCCCTTGCGGGCTCATAGTACCGCCGCTTACGGTTAACTAGCAACGCCCTTCCAGTGAGGCCCAGTGAGCGCTGGTTTCCTATTTGTACAGAAAATACTTTCGCCGCGTTTGATCGAAGTTCGCGAGGTCCGTGGACCAACTAGCGACGATCTGCTCGGGAGCAATACCTGCTTCGAGTTGTCGGATCGTTTCCGAATTCCCCATCAGGAAGAGCAATTTTGCCGGATCAAATTTCGCCGGGTATAGTTTTTGCAAGACGGCGGCGATCTCCAACCCCGTGCGCACGGAACGTACCGCAGCCCGGTCCGTGATGCGAATGCCCACGCCTCCGCAACGCTGCCCGGCATAAAGCCCGGAGACGGGGATGAACGGCTGATCGCTGAAACGCAAGCCAGGCTGATGGAGCGCATTCAACTTGTCCGCGACGGCCATCCCATCCATCCACGGCGCGCCGAACTCCTCGAACGGCGTCTCCGTTCCGCGCCCAACCGACACGCCCGCGTTCTGCAGAGTCTCAATGCCGGGGTAAACAATCGATCCCTTCACGGTGCGAAGATTGGGCGATGGCGGTACCCAGCGAATCCCCGTGCTTTCGAAAAAATAGTTGCGATGCCAGTTTTTCATTGTCACCACGTGCAAGTCGCACCCCAGGTGATTCTCCTTATTGAAGAATTGCGCGAGCTCGCCGATGGTCAGCCCGTATCGAATGGGCAAAGGAAAGTAGCCGACGATGCTGGTTTTGTCGGAATCAAGTATCGGTCCTTCAATGACATCGCCGCCGAGTAGATTTGGCCGGTCCAGCACGTAGAACGCGATGTTGTGCTTGGCTGCCTCTTCCATGCAGTAGGCCATCGTGGCCGTATATGTATAAAAACGCACGCCGGCGTCCTGCACATCGAAAACGAGCGTATCGATGCCCGCCAGCATTTCGTCCGTGGGGCGCAGCGATTCGCCGTACAAGCTGTACGTAGGCAGCCCCGTCGTCGGATCTTTCGAAGACGCAAATTTCTCGTCGGCGCGCCCCGCGATCCCATGCTCCGGACTGAAGAGCGCCACAAGCTGAAGTCCTGGCGCGTGAAAGAATAGCTCGATCGTCGAGCGGCCGAGGGCGTCGAGCCCCGTGTGATTGGTGATTAAGCCCACATGCTTGCCGCGAAGCGGCGCAAATTTCTCCGCTTCGAGAACGTCGATTCCTGTTTCGACACGCCCAGGGCGCCCCGATTTTTTCACCGTGGCTTGCGAGGAATTAAAGGGAGCAAGAAGGCCAAGGAGGCCTACTAATACGCCGAACTTTTTCGCAACCCCACGGCCCCAATGATGTTGGCTCAAAGCATTCCCTCCGGTCGTGCGCCACCAATGATATTCTGGAACGCTTCGTTCGGGGCTGCGTTGTGAGCCTGAAGTGCGTGTGTTATATACAGGCGCAGGATCCGGGCGCGAGCCGGGAGACACCCATCTGATGAAAGGACGCAGTATTGGCGTTCTGCTTCTCATCCCTTTTGTTTTGCTGCTTCTTCTTATGGCCCACACCACGCGCAGTCAGAGCAAAATTCCTTCTACAAGCGATTCCAGCAGCGCGAAGAAAATCGAGTCCACGACGAAGCCCGCGCGAAAATTGTCCCCGGCCGCCTCGCAATGGGTGGAAACAACGATCGCAAAAATGACTCTCGACGAAAAAGTCGGCCAACTGATTTTCGCGACCTATCACGGAAGTTTCACCGCCACCGACGCGCCCGCCTATACCGATATGATGCGCGACGTCGAGAAGCTCCACGTCGGCGGGTTCATCAACATCACGCAAAGTTCCCCGCTAGGCATTGTGAAGAGTCAGGCATACCCCACTGCTGCGCTCACAAATCAACTACAAGGGAGATCAAAACTCCCCTTGCTGATCGGCGCGGACTTCGAACGCGGCACCGCGATGCGCTTGGATGAAGGCACTTCGTTTCCAACAGCGATGGCGCTAGCAGCGGCAGGCAATCCCAAAGACGCGTACACCATGGGAAAAATTACTGCGCTGGAGGCGCGCGCCGCAGGCATTCAATGGATTTACGCACCCGATTCTGATGTAAACAACAATCCGGATAATCCGATCATCAACACGCGTTCGTTTGGCGAGAATCCGCAGAAAGTTGCTGAGTACGTTTCGGCATTCATACGCGGGGTGCAAGAAAACGGCGGCCTCGCCACAGCAAAGCATTTTCCCGGACACGGCGATACCGCCGCGGATTCGCACATCGATCTCCCGGTGATTCACGCCGATCGCGAGCGCCTCGAAAGTTTAGAACTAGTTCCCTTCCGCGCGGCAATTGCGGCGGGGGCGGACAGTATCATGACCGGCCACCTCTCCATTCCCGCGCTGGAGCCCGATTCGAACACGCCGGCGACCCTTTCCGCAAATATTTTGACAGGACTCTTGCGCAAAGAGCTTGGCTATCAGGGCCTCGTAGTCACCGATGCAATGGACATGGGCGGAATCACAGTGCGTTTTGCCCCCGGAGAAGCCGCGGTGCGCGCGTTTGTGGCGGGCGCCGACGCATTGCTCATGCCACCGGTGCCGGACGCAGCGTTCGATGCGCTGCGCGATGCGGTGAAGTCCGGACGCATTTCGCGCGAGAGGTTGGACGCTTCCGTGCGCCGCATCCTGCAGGCCAAGGCACGGCTAGGACTTTATAAAGAGCGCTTGGTCGATGTCGACGCCCTGAATAAACATTTCGGAAAGGTCGAATGGCAGCGCGAAGCGCAGGAGATTTCCGATCGTGGCGTGACCTTGCTGCGGGATGCGGCGCATCGCTTGCCGCTCGATGAAACGAAGCCGACGCGGGTGCTGCTCGTTGCTCTATACGCCGATCCAGAACCGTATCCCGGTGAGGATCTCGAACGCGAACTGCGTTCGCGTGTGGATGCGCTCACCATGCTGCGAGCGGATACGCGATTTGTGAAAGCGGACAATCTGAAATTGCCCGCGCCGGACGCGTACGACGTGGCGATTCTGGCGTTTTTTGTGCGGGTGAGCGACCGCAAGGGGAACGTAGATATTCCGGCGGAGCAGGCCGCGCTGGCGGAGAAAGTTTACAAGAACGGGAAGCCGGTGGTGACGATCGGATTCGGCAGCCCATACCTCGTGGAACATTTTCCGCAGGCTGAGACCTGGCTGGCGGCGTTCGGCATCAGCGACGTGGCGCAGATTTCCGTTGCCCGCGCGCTGTTCGGGCAGATAGCTGTGCACGGGCACTTGCCGGTGACTGTTCCGGGCGTGGAGATGAAGGCGGGATTTGGAATCGAATTGCCGGCGGATCCGATGACCCTGCAGCCGATGGACGCGCGCGCGGAAGCGCAACTGCAGCCGGCGTTTGAAGTCATCGAACGCGCGATAGCGGATAAAGCTTTTCCTGGCGCGACGATGGCGATCGGCTACCGAGGCCACGTGACGCTGCATTCGTTCGGCAAACTGAGCTACGACGCCAAGTCGCCGCTGGCAAATGTGCGCACGATGTATGACGTTGCGTCGCTGACAAAAGTCATTGTGACGACGACGCTGGTGGAAAAACTGGTGGAGGGAGATTTTCATTCTCCGCTGCAACTGGATGCGCCGGTCGAGCGCTACTTGCCGGAGTGGTCTAGCGGGCCGCAGCCGGAGTGGCGGCACCGCGTGACGGTGCGCCATTTGATGACGCACACGTCGGGATTGCCGCCGTTCAAAGAGTACTGGCGCACGTCAAAGGGCAAGCAAGACACTTTGAAAATGATTTTTGCCGAGCCGCTCGAGTCGGAGCCGGGAACAAAGATGGTGTACTCCGACCTTGGAATTATTTTGATGGCCGAGACTATCGAGCGCTTGACGGGACGGACGCTCGACGACCTCGCGAAAGAATATATTTTCTCGCCACTGGGGATGAACGATTCGATGTACAAGCCGCCGAAAAAACTTTGGCCGCTGATTGCGCCGACTGAATTTGATGCCAATTTCCGGAAGCGGCTGATTCAGGGCGAAGTGCACGACGAAAACGCATTTGCTATCGGCGGCGTTTCGGGCCACGCGGGACTTTTCAGCACGGCGCCGGATCTAGCGGCGTTTTGCCAAATGCTGCTGAATGGCGGCGTCTACGCGCACCAGAGAATTTTGCGCCGCTCGACGATTGCGCAATTCACGGTGCCGCAGCAGCTCTCAGGCGGGACGCGGACGCTCGGCTGGGTGGTACCGACCGAGGGCAGCTCCAGCGGACACTACTTTTCGCCGCACAGCTTCGGGCATACCGGTTTTACAGGCACCTCGATTTGGATCGATCCTGACCGCGAGCTTTTTGTTGTGATGCTGACCAATCGCGTGAATCCCACACGGGAAAATCACAAAATCGCCGAGGTGCGGCCGGCGTTACACGATCGGGTGATCGAAGCTCTCGGACTGGCGACAGCCGCACCCGTGTCCAAGTAAGCTGAGCGACGTTGCGGGCAGATTGTCCCAGGATTCTATCCTGGGCAGTAGTCACCAAAGACCATTCGTCCAAGCTCATCGCCGAGGCGCTTGGCTTCCTCTGGGCGTTCCGTGATGACGAGAAGATGCACAAGCGGAGAGTCGAGCTAACGTCAAAAAACCGTGTAGGGACGCGCACTCGACGTGGACGAGCGAACGGTAAGCGCAAACGGCCAGTCAGTTTGCGGCGCCCTTCGCGCTCTCTTTGAGCAGTGTTTGAATCTCGTTCTCGAAGGCGGCTTTGTCCACCATGCCGACGTGCAAATCGGCGATCCTGCCGTCGCGATCAATCAGCAGCGTTGCGGGCATTGAGCTAAAGCCGAAACGGTCTCCCATACCCCAATTTCCAATCACAATCGGATAGTTGATCTTATGCAGTTGAAGGAAGGGCAGGACAGCTTTCCAACCGTCATCGTCCATGGAAACACCGAGTGCGGATAGTCCGCTCCTTTTGTACTTGCTCTGGAATTCCACATACCACGGAATTTCTACCTTGCATCCGGTGCACCACGTGGCCCAGAAATCAAGTAACACGACACGACCCTTGTAGGCAGACAATTTGATGGGCGCGCCTTTCGCATCAGTTAGCGTGAAGTCTGGGGCCGTCTTCCGGGACGTGGCTGGTGTCAGGTCGGCTGGCGCCACTGCCTTCAGCGCGAACGCGACCACGAGAGCGACGGTTGTGACGATGGGACGACGCATGTACTGACCTCCGTACTCAATTCCCGTGGCAGCTCATCAGGTGGCTGCGAGCCGACTTGCCGAAGCCGATCTAACTCTTCCAACAATGACTCCGCCAATGACGATGCCGATCAAATCGAGGGCCCGGCTGAACAGAAACGGCGCCAGGAATGGAATCACCGGCCGGGTGGGTGGCGTGCGCCCGAAAAAAAGGAAAAGAAGCCAGACAATCGTGGCCGCGCGCAGGAGGCTGAGTGCTATGGTTGCGACCATTTCCCTTCCTCTCGCTAAAAGTGCCACGACACAGCCGATCAGAAGCGACCGGGTGATGCTAACCATCGGAATACCGTAGGCCAGTAGCCACACATAAGCTTCGTAGTGGCGGTTGGAGTAAGGCCGCTGCGTTCGAAGTAAAGCGACGATCAGCTGTTCCGGTAGTCCAGCGCTAAACAGCGACAACAAGAATCCCAGGAGGAGGGCCACAGCGAGCCACAGCGGTCGAACGAGGAGAGCGGCAGCGGCTAGGTGCGCAATGGTTTTCGCGCTCTGCAGCCGATACCAGCGGCGTGCATTGGCGATTCCTCTGCTCGAGGCCAGGTAGGAGAACTCCTCACGGAGGTCGCCAAGAATGCACTCCGCTTGCTCTCGAGAAGCCAACAGATCGACAAGCCAAGCGGCGAGGCGCGGTGGCCGAGCGGGAGATGGTTGCTGCGTCATGAGCTGCTTCCTAGGACAGCGAGCCCTTCCGCGAGGCTGCGGAGCGCGCGGTGCGTGTGCTTGACGGCCGACACTCCCTGCGCCGTGACGCGAAAGAAACGCTTCGACCTCCCGCCCCGTTCTGGGGTCGGATCTCCCAGGCGGGATTGCACGAGCTTCTTGGCTTCGAGACGATCAAGCGTTGCATAGATGGCGCCGATCGACACGTCTCGTCTCGTGCGTGCTTCGATCTCCCGCCGGATGGTGACTCCGTAGGCCTGATCACCAAGTCGCAAGACCGTCAACAGGACAATGTGTTCAAATTCGCCGAGGTGCTCGCGAGCAGACATTAGACATACAACATAGAAGAAATGGAGCGCCGGCGTCAAGGACGGCAAACAGTTGGGAAATAGTGGCTACAAGCGAGAGTTGGGCCACGCTTGTTCTTGGCGGAAACGGGAGACTCTGTTTAGAAAGCAAGTTTCTGATGCAGATCCTCGCCAGCTTGGGCCAGATCGGCGGGTTTACCGAGGTCGCGCCAGTAGGAGTTGTCGTGGCGGAAGGCTACGATTTTTTCGCCTTGGGAGGCGAGGCGGAGATAGGAATCGATGATGGAGAAGGGGCCGGTTTCGGTGAGTAGGGGGAGAAGGCGAGGAGAGATGATGTGGATGCCGGAGAAAGCTAGGGGGTGCAACGCGGAGAGTGTTGTGGACTCAGGAAGTGGAGAGTGGCCAGTGGCGAGTGGCGGGTAGCCTTTGACGCGGCGGCCGGAGAGTTGGAGCTGCTTGTTGAACAGGAGTTGGCGCCCAGAGTCGCGGGATTGCACGGCTAAGGTGGCCAGGGCTTGATGTTCAGTGTGGAATTGGAGCATGGCCGCCAGGTCGATGGTGCTGATTACGTCGACGTTGTGGAGAAGGAAGGGCTTGTCGGCGAGGATGGAGTGATCTCGGCTGGAGTCGGCGCGGCTCGGATTTTCTTGGAAAAACCAGGCGGCTTTTTTCAGGCCCCCGCCGGTGTCCAGGAGTTGATCGTCTTCGCGGGAGATTTCGATGCGCATGTTGAAATTGTTTTTGGATTTGAGATATTGCTCGACCATGTCGGAGAAGTGGTGGACGTTGATGATGGCTTCGGTGATGCCGAAGGTGCGGAGGCGGGTGAGGAGGATTTCGAGGAGAGTGCGGTTGTTGACTTCGACCAGGGCTTTGGGGCGCGTGTCGGTCAGGGGGCGGAGGCGGGTGCCTAGGCCGGCGGCCAGGATCATGGCTTTCATAGGAGGGGACCGGTAAGTGGCGAGCAGGTAGTCGTGAGCCGTGAGGGAAAGAAAAAAATAACGGAGAGACGCCGAGGACGCTGAGAAAGCGCAGTGGAAGAAGGAAGCGACGCGTGGAGAGTGCCGAGCGAAAACCGGGAAAGAACATGTACACAGAGGACACGGAGAGCACAGAGGGAAGAGAGAAAAGGGGCCATCATTTGCGGAGGTTCTCTAGACCAAGGTGGCGGAGGACGACCGCTACGCCGGGTTTGATGCGGAGGCGTTTGGCCAATTGCTCGGCTAGATAGACGGAGCGGTGTTGGCCGCCGGTACAGCCGAAGGAAACCATTAGATTCTTGAAGCCTCGGCTTTGGTAGCTGGCGATGGTCGCGTCTACCAGGCTCAGGACGCTGGCGAGATATTGATGAACGGTCTCTTGTTGGTTGAGATAGTCGATAACGGGGGCGTCTTTGCCGGTTACGGATTTGAAGCGCTCTTCGCGGCCGGGGTTGGGGAGACTGCGGCCGTCGAAGACGAAGCCGCCGCCGTTGCCGGTTTCGTCGGTGGGGAGGCCCTGGTGAAAGGAAAAGCTGAAGACGCGAACGACTAAATTGTCGGCTTCGCTGGCCAGGCCCTGGAGCTTTTCCGAGGCCAGCATTCCTTTGAAAGCGGTCATCAACGCGGGAAGTGCGATCGGTAGCTCTACCTGGTGCAGGAGCCAGCGGAGATTTTTTAGGGCGTAGGGGACGCTTTGGAGAAAGTGAGCTTTGCGTTCGTAGAAGCCGCGAAAACCGTAGGCGCCGAGGGCCTGCATGATGCGGACGAAGACGTAGGCGTAGTAGTAGCGGAGGAAGGCTTCGCGATCGACCGGGATGAAATTCGCGAGCGCGCGAAGATAATCATAGACGAGCTGCTGTCGGAGTTCGGGGGGTAGGTCGGCTTTGGCATCGAAGAGGAGAGAGGCGATGTCGTATTGAAGGGCGCCTTTGCGGCCGCCTTGGTAATCGACGAAATAAGGCTGGCCATCGCGGAGCATGATGTTGCGCGACTGAAAATCGCGGTAGAGGAAATAATCACGAGGCGCGCTGAGCAGAAATTCGGTCAGGCGTCCGAAATCGTCCTCAAGCGCGAGTTCGCTGAAAGGGATGCCGGCCAGGCGGAGGAAATAGTATTTGAAATAGTTGAGGTCCCAGGCGATGGATTGGCGGTCAAAGCTGGCGATGGGATAGCAGATGGAGTAGTCGAGGTCGCGGCTGGCTTCGACTTGGAAGCGCGGGAGGACGGCCACGACTTTGCGATAGGCTTCGACGACTTGAGGGGCGATGATGCCGCCTTGTCGATTTTTGGAGAGAAATTCAAAGAGCGTAGTGTCGCCGAGATCTTCTTCGAGATAGGCGCCTTGGGCAAGATCTTCGGCGTAGATTTCTGGGACCGGGAGATGGTGTCTGCGAAAATGTTTGGAAAAGGCAAGGAAGGCGGCGTTTTCTTCGCGGACGTTGTAGAGGATGCCAATGGCGGTGCGCGGGCCGGCGCTTAGGCGGATGATTTTGCGGCCCGAGCCACCTAGTTCGCCTTGGAGCGGGTGCACGCGGTCGACGGGGGCGTGGAAGTGTTGCTCGAAAAGATTTTTTAGGACGTCGATGGGCATGGTTTTTTGCTTAGCCGTTACCACTCATCCGTAGAGCAAATCGTTTTCTAGCATAGCCGATTCCGATTGAAGAGATTTGGGTGGAAGTGAAAGCGTGTGCCCAGAAATGTCGAGAATGGATGAGGACGTAGCGGCGCACAAGCTGAAGCCCGTGCCACGAGTGGCGTATTGATGATTTGGCGGCAAGCGACGCGCCATCCCTCGGCACTTGCGTCTAAGGCGAGCAACCGACGGCTATAATGAAGTGATGCCATCACAGCGAAGCGAAAAAAGGCGGACAGAGCAGCGGCTGGCTGCTTCGAAGAGGCTCGACCGGATGACGGCGGCGGAGATTGTGCGGTTGATGAACCGTGAGGACCGCAGGGTCGCGGCGGCGGTGGGGCGAGAGTTGCCAGCCGTGGCGCGGGCGGTGGATGCGATTGTGCGCGGCATGCGAACGGGCGGGCGGTTGATTTATGTGGGGGCGGGATCGAGCGGGAGGATGGCGGTGTTGGATGCGGCAGAGTGTCCGCCAACGTTTGGAATTGCGCCGGGGCGGATGGTGGCTTTGATTGCGGGGGGACGACGCGCGGTGACCGGGGCGGTCGAGGGCGCGGAGGATTCCGGGGCGAATGGGGCGCGGGATTTGCGGCGCTTGAAATTGGGGCGGAACGATGTGGTGGTAGGGATCGCGGCCAGCGGAACCACTCCGTATGTTTTGGGGGCGATCAAGTATGCGCGGGGGCGCGGGGCTTTGACCGTGGCGGTGATGGCTAACCGGGATATGCCGCTAGCGCGCTTGGCGAAGATTGTGATTGGGGTGGAGGTGGGGGCGGAGGTTTTGACGGGGTCGACGCGGCTGAAGGCGGGGACTTCGCAGAAGATGGTCTTGAACATGCTGAGTACGGCTGTGATGGTGAGGCTGGGGCATGTTTATGAGAACTTGATGATTGATGCGGTTTTGACAAACGAGAAGCTGCATGCGCGGGCGGTCAGGATTTTGATGGAGGCTAGCGGAGCGAGTGTGTCTAGAGCGGAGGACGCTTTGCGGGCGGCGGGACACAGTATGCGCGTGGGGTTGGTGATGCTGAAGTTAGGAGTGAGCGCGAGAACGGCTCGAAGGACACTTTCGGCGGCTCGGGGGAATTTGCGTGGGGCATTGGGGGAATAAGAAAAAGCTTTCGACAGAGGTCGCCGGGACACAGAGGGCCTAGAGAAGAGCCAGCAAGACAAGGAAAGAGCGAGCGGATGGATAAATTCTTGATTCGGGGAGGAAAAGCGCTGCGGGGGACAGTGGCGATCAGCGGGGCGAAGAATTCTGCGCTGCCGGTGATGGCGGCGGCTTTGCTTACGGCGGAGAAGGTTGCGGTGCACAACATTCCTAAGGTGCGCGATCTGATCACCATGGGCAAGCTGCTGACGTTTATGGATGCGAAGGTTACAGTGACGGAGCTGCCAGCGAGCGACTACACAATCGAGGCGCCTACGTTGAATCATGCGGAGGCACCGTATGAATTGGTGAAAACGATGCGAGCGTCGATTTTAACGCTGGGGCCGTTGATGGCGCGCCTCGGAATGGCGCGGGTTTCGTTGCCGGGGGGTTGTGCGATTGGGGCGCGGCCGGTGGATTTGCATTTGTCGGCTCTGGAAAAGATGGGCGCGGAAATCGCGATGTCGCACGGGTACATCGAGGCGAAGGTGCCGGGAAACGGGGCCAAAGGCGGGCGCCTGAAGGGCGCGCACATTGTGTTTGAGAAAATTACGGTGACGGGCACTGAAAATATCTTGATGGCGGCG
>Ga0210388_10003451_pt1 | contig 12374 bp, 10 predicted proteins | sample IncBWC19OmetaG_FD_155485 | JGI IMG/M metagenome (GOLD analysis project Ga0210388, IMG submission 155485) | Forest soil microbial communities from Barre Woods Harvard Forest LTER site, Petersham, Massachusetts, United States - Inc-BW-C-19-O ... | reverse complement strand
GATTGAGAGCATCGATTCCCACCCTTTCGCGAAGAACGCGAAAGGATGGGGCACCCGCATTTTGTCGGTGGCGCCCCTGATGGTTGCGATGGTCCTGTGCTCCGCCTGCCGCATGGACATGCAGGTGCAGCCGCGGCAGAACCCGTTGTCGCGCAGCGAATTCTTTCCCGACCAGCGCTCGGAGCGTCCACCGGTCGAGGGTACGGTGGCTCGCGGGCAGCTGCACGAGGACACCTATTTCTATACCGGCAAGATCGGGAGCAATCCCGGCGACGTGATGCCCTTCCCGGTCACCAGGCAGGTTCTGGAGCGCGGCCGCGAACGCTACAACATTTATTGCGCGCCTTGTCACTCGCGGGTTGGAGACGGCAACGGCTTCGTGCCTTCGCGCGGGTTTGCACGCAACCCGCCGTCGTTCCACATCCTGCGGCTGCAGAAGGCACCAGTCGGATATTTCTTCGACGTCATGACCGAAGGTTTTGGCATCATGCCGGATTACGCGTCACAGATTCCGGCGCAGGATCGCTGGAACATCGTGGCCTACGTGCGGGCGCTGCAGTTGAGTCAGAACGCGACCCAAGCCGACGTGCCGGCCGGACAGAAGGTTCCGTCGGAGCCGCCGAAGTTCCGCGAGCCGGGATCGGGCGCGAGTCTGCCCGTGGTTGTGCCGGATACAAATTCCAGATCTGAGGAAGAGAAATGAGCGCGGCGCCCGTGAAGCAACTTGATCTGACTCCTCCGCCGGTGGTGAAGACCATCGCGGGGCGGTCGTTGATTGTTGGCGTCGGGTTCGGCGTTATCGCGGTCGTCCTCGCATTTATGCGTCCGGCCGAGTTCTATCGCGCCTACCTGCTCGGGTTCACGTTGTGGCTGGGTATCGCTCTGGGTTCGATGGCGATCATCATGATCCGGCACCTCACGGGTGGCGGCTGGGGTGTGGTGATTCGCCGGTTGCAGGGCGCGGCCATGCGCACTATGCCTTTGCTGGCGCTGCTGTTCATTCCGATCATTCTAGGAATGCACCATCTTTATATCTGGGCGCGGCCGCTGAGCGAGATCACCGACAAGCACCTGCGGGAACATCTGGAAGACATAACCAGGACTTATCTGACCGCGAACGGGTTCTGGATGCGCGCGGTTTTTTACTTCGCGATCTGGAACCTGCTCTCGTTCCTGCTTTCGAAATGGTCGAAGGAAGGCGACAATCCCGGCGCTCCTGACAATACGGAACGCTTCAAGGTGATCGCGGGGCCCGGCCTCATCCTCTATGGATTCACGGTTTCGTTTGCCGCGATTGACTGGGTGATGTCGCTTGATCCGAGCTGGATCTCCACCATCTTCGGACTGGTGGTTCTGATTGGCCAGGTGCTGTCGGCCATGTGTTTTGCGGTGGTGGTGGAACGGATTCTGTTCGACTACAAGCCGATGTCGGAGATGCTGAATCCCGACTTCGTGCACGACCACGGGAAGTGGATGCTGGCCTTCACCATGGTCTGGGCCTATTTCAATTTTTCGCAGTGGCTGATCATCTGGGCGGGCAACCTGCCGACGGAGATCACTTATTACCTGCGGCGGATCAATGGTGGCTGGGGATACGTTGGCCTGTTTGTGGTGATTTTCCATTTTGCCGTTCCCTTCGCGATTTTGCTGTCGCGACCATTCAAGCGAAACATCCACAAGCTGGTGTGGCTCGCGGTGTGGCTGTTGTTCATGCGTTACGTGGATATGTTCTGGATCATCGAGCCGAATTTTTCCCAGACTTTCAAATTGACTGTGGCGGATGTCGTCGTTCCGATAGCTATCGGCGGCATCTGGCTGGCCGCGTTCTTTCGCAATCTGGCTGCACTTCCGCTGCTGCCGGCCTATGACCCGTCGGCCGGAGAAGTGCTGGAACCGGCACATCACCATGGGGGAACCTAACGGTCTGGCAACGTAACTGGAAGGCACGAGAGTAAGAATTAATGACTGACGAGATCAAATCCGCGAATTCGGCCGGCAACGACGGCTACGAGCGCAGCGACATTGGCGTGACCGGAGTGCTTTATTTTATGGCCGGTCTTATCGTGGCCGGAGTGCTCGTCTATTTCGTCGTGGACGGTTTGTACTCGTATCTGGACAAGCGATCGGCAGCGGCGCAGGCGCCGGTGAGTCCACTGGTGACGAATGCTCCGGCAGACACACGGCACATTCCGAAAGAGTATCCGCAGGGTTCTTTTCCCAGTCCCAGGCTGGAGGAAGACGAACGTGGACAGTTGAACGGGATTCGGCTGAAAGAGGAACAGACGCTCAGCACCTACGATTACATCGACCAGAAGGCGGGCACGGTGCGGATTCCGATCGATCGAGCCATGGATTTGATCGCGCAACGCGGACTTCCGGTGCGGACGCAAGGGGCGGTGATGGAAGCGCCTGCGGCGGAGAAGAGCGGAGACAAGAGTAAGCCGAAGGGAAAGAAGTGAGCAGTCAGAAGCACAATTCGATGTCTGCGGTGCGCACGGTTCTGGCGATTGTTTTGCTAGCGGCGACCGCCTGGGGGCAGGCGATGACCAAGGGCATCATGTCGCCGCCGTCGAATGTGCGTCCGCCGTACTTGCAGAATGTCGGCATCGAGCAGCACCTCAATGGGCAAGTGCCCGCGGATCTCGCGTTTGTCGATGAGACTGGCCGCGCCGTCAAACTGGGCGACTATTTCGGCAGCAAGCCGCTGATCCTGAACCTGGTCTACTACAACTGCACCATGCTCTGCGGGGAAGCATTGGCGGGGCTGACCGGCGCCATGAAGATGGTGAAGTTCGACGTAGGGAACGAATTCGATGTGGTCACGGTGAGCTTCAATCCGCAGGAGACTCCGGAAATCGCCGCCGCGAAGAAACGGGATTATCTCAAGCGCTATGGCCGCGCGGGCGCCGCTTCCGGCTGGCATTTTCTGACCGGACCGGCGGAGTCGATCAACGCGCTGACCAAGGCCGTGGGCTTTCAATATCAGTATGACCCGAAGATCAACCAGTACGCCCATGCCACCGCCATTCTGGTGTTGACGCCGCAGGGCCGAATTTCGCGTTATTTCTACGGTGTGGATTATCCGCCAAAAGATTTGCGCATGGGACTGGTGGAAGCGTCGCAAGGGAAGATCGGCAATGCAGTCGATCAGGTGCTGCTGTACTGCTACCACTACGATCCGGCCACCGGAAAATATGGCGCGATCGTGAACAACATCCTGAAGTTGGGAGCCGGACTCACCATTTTGATTCTGGCTATTTTGCTTTTCATTTTATTCCGGCTGGAGAAGGCGGCGCCTCCGCGGAGGAAGCTGGGTCCGGCAGAGCTGAACTAACAGGGTTGAGCGAACGGGACTGAAACTCACTGGATATGTTCGATAATTTTCCATTATGGCCGGATCGGGCCTCGACCACGGCGGGCAACGTGGATGCGCTGTACATCTTCCTGCTCATCGTGACGGCGTTGATGACCGCGCTGATCTTTACGGCGGTCGTTTATTTCGCTGCGCGCTACCGCCGGCGGCCTGGCGTGCTGGCGGAACAGATTGAAGGGTCCACGCCGCTGGAATTGACCTGGTCCATCATCCCGCTGTTCGTGTTCCTGGCAATCTTCGCCTGGGGCGCGGTGGTGTATTTCAAGGGACGCACACCGCCTCGTGATTCGACCGAAGTCTACGTGGTCGCGAAACAGTGGATGTGGAAGCTGGAGCATGCCGAAGGCCAGCGCGAAATCAACGAACTGCATGTGCCGGTCGGCCGCGATGTGAAGCTGATCATGACTTCGCAGGACGTGATCCACAGCTTCTACGTGCCGGCGTTCCGCATCAAGCAGGACGTGCTTCCCGGCCGCTATACGGTGGAATGGTTTCGCGCCACCAAGCCTGGCACCTATCACCTGTTCTGCGCCGAGTATTGCGGCACGCAGCATTCAGTGATGATCGGTTCGATCGTGGTGATGGAACCGGCGCAGTTTGAGGCCTGGATGAGCGGCGGCACGACCGGTCCGCTCTCGGCGACGGGAGAGAAAATCTTTGCTGAACTGGGCTGCGTTACCTGCCACCGCTCCGACACGCAGGGCCGCGGGCCGAACTTGCAGGGCATATTTGGCAAGCCTGTGCTGCTCGAGGACGGACGCACCGTGACCGCCGACGAAAATTACGTGCGCGAATCCATTCTCGATCCGGGCGCGAAAATCGTAAACGGATTCAAGCCGGTCATGCCCACGTTCCAGGGACTGGTGAGCGAAGAGCAACTGAATGCGCTGGTGGCGTATGTGAAGTCGTTGTCGCAGCCCGGCGCAGGCGGCGTTAAAACGGATGCCGCGGTTGCGGTGCCGGTCAAGGCTCCGGCCAAAGCGCCGTCCAAAGGAAGTCAGGTGAACCAGTAATGGCGATGTCCAGTGGTCCGCAGGGAGAGCGCGAGAATTATCTGAACAAGCATTATGGCGTCGGCTCGTGGCTGTTCACGACCGACCATAAGCGCATTGCGCTGCTCTACCTGATGTCGATCACGTTCTTCTTTTTCATCGGCGGCTTCTTCGCGCTGCTGATTCGCCTGGAATTGCTAACGCCCACCGGCGATCTGGTGCAGGCCGACACGTACAACAAACTCTTCACCATGCACGGCATGGTGATGGTCTTCTTCTTCCTGATTCCTTCAATCCCGGCGGTGCTGGGCAATTTCCTGGTACCCATGATGATCGGGGCAAAGGATCTGGCCTTTCCGCGCATCAACCTGCTGAGCTGGTACCTGTACATAATCGGTGGCGTGATGATGCTGCACTGCATGCTCACCGGCGGCGTCGATACCGGATGGACCTTCTACACGCCTTTTAGCACGGCCTTTACCAATACGAAGATTGTTGAAGCGGGATTGGCGATTTTCGTTGCGGGATTTTCATCGATCCTTACCGGCCTGAATTTCATAGTGACCATTCACCGCATGCGGGCTCCGGGAATGACCTGGTCGCGGCTGCCGCTGTTTATCTGGGCGCATTACGCCACCAGCATTATTCAGATTCTGGGAACGCCGGTCATCGCCATCACCATCGTGCTGGTTGCGGTCGAGCGCACGCTGCACTTGGGCATCTTCGATCCCAAACTCGGCGGCGATCCGCTACTCTTCCAGCATTTGTTCTGGTTCTATTCGCATCCCGCGGTTTACATCATGATTCTGCCGTCGATGGGCATCGTGAGCGAGATCATTGCCTGCTTTTCGCGCAAGCGAATTTTCGGGTACAGCTTCGTGGCGCTGTCGTCGATCGCCATCGCCGTCTTCGGATTTCTGGTCTGGGCGCATCACATGTTCGTAGCTGGAATCTCGGTGTATGCGGCGCTGGTGTTTTCTCTGCTGAGCTATGCCGTGGCCGTGCCTTCCGCCGTGAAGGTGTTTAACTGGACCGCGACCCTGTACAAGGGATCGATTCGCTACGACGCGCCCATGCTCTACGCTTTCGGCTTCCTGGGCCTGTTCACGATCGGCGGACTCACCGGCTTGTTCCTGGCAGCGCTGGGCATCGACGTCCACGTCACCGACACCTATTTCGTCGTTGCCCACTTCCACTACATCATGGTCGGCGGCGCGCTCATGGGCTACCTCGGAGGTCTGCATTTCTGGTGGCCCAAGATTTCCGGCCGCCTCTATCCCGAAAGTTTGGCGCGACTGGCGGCGTTGATCGTGTTCCTTGGATTCAACCTGACATTCTTTCCGCAGTTCATTCTGGGCTATGTGGGCATGCCGCGCCGGTATTATCAATATCCGCCGGAGTTTCAGGTGCTGAACGTGCTCTCGACTGCTGGCGCGACCGTGCTCGGGGTCGGCTACTTATTGCCGATGATCTACTTCCTGTGGTCGATGCGCTACGGCAAGCCCGCGCCGGATAATCCTTGGAATGCCGCCGGGCTGGAGTGGCAGACGCAGTCGCCGCCCACGACCTATAACTTTGAAGTAGAGCCGGTAGTGACCGGGGAAGCCTACAACTACGAGGAATTGGACGCGCCTCATAAAGAGGAGGTGCCCATTGAGCGATAGCTCGACGGTTTCGGTTCATGGCGAGGCGCACAATCCGGCGCTGCTGCATCATTTCGCCACCGAAGAGCAACAGCGCGACTCCGCCAACTTCGGTATGTGGATCTTTCTCGCCACCGAAGTCATGTTCTTCGGTGGGCTGTTCTGCGCCTACCTGATTTATCGCGGATGGTACTTCGGAGACTTCGGCGCGGCCAGCAAATCGATCAACGCGACTCTCGGCGCCGCGAATACGGCCGTGCTGATCTGCAGTAGTTTGACGGTTGTTCTGGCCATCTGGGCGGCGCAGACTTCGCGCCGGGGATTGATGTTGGTCACCCTCATCCTCACCATGCTCTTCGGTGTCACCTTCCTCGCCATCAAAGGGATCGAGTACAAAGACAAGTTTGATGAGCATCACGTGCCCGGGCCATCGTTCAGTTTTGAGCATGTGCCGGTGCCGGGGCATCCCGATCAATTCGCCAATCCGAAGCACGCCCAGATTTTCTTCGCTCTTTACTTTGTCATGACCGGGCTGCACGCCCTGCACATGATCATTGGGCTCGGACTTTTCGCCTGGCTGCTGTGGATGGCCTGGAAGGGACGGTTTACGCCGGAGTATCACACGCCCCTGGAAATCGGCGGGCTGTACTGGCATTTCGTGGACATCGTGTGGATCTATCTGTTTCCATTACTCTACCTGATTGATCGCCATCCGTGACGCGTTCGCGGAATTGAGGCTTGCTATGTCTGAACATGCTACGTCTGACCATTCGAAATCATCGCCGCTGATTACTTATTTCAGCGTCTGGGCGGCGCTGCTGGTAGGCACGTTCATCACTTATAAGGCCGCGTTCATCGAGCTCGGAGCATTCAACTCGGCGGTGGCCCTGACGATCGCCACCATCAAGGCCCTTCTGGTTGCACTTTTCTTCATGCACTTGAAAGGCGCCAGCGAGAAACTGCTCAAGCTGGTTGTGATCTCCACCATCTTCTTTCTCTTCATTCTGCTGGTGCTTTCGATGGCCGATTACGGCACGCGCCTTTGGAGCTAGCCGGTACCAGCCGCAAGAACGCTGCTTCCCGAACCAATCTGCGGTATACTCGCGCGTCGAGCTGAACACTCCATCTCCCACGAGGTGACCTATGGCATTCTGCAATTCTTGCGGAGCAGTGCTGACTCCGGGAACGAAATTTTGCAACAAGTGCGGCGCGGCCGCGGCCGCCGGCCCGGCAGCCTCAGTGGCCGTTCCAGCCGCGCCGGTCGCCGCTGCGCCGATTCAGGCCACTACAGGCGGCAGCAGCAGCGCGCTCAAAATTATTCTCATCGTGATCGCCGTGATCGTCGGCCTGGGGATCCTGAGTGTGGGAGCCTTCAGTTTCTTTGTTTACCGCGTGGCCAAAAGCGCGCACGTGACCCAGCAAGGGGATCGCGTGAAAGTCGATACTCCGTTTGGCAGCGTCAGCGCTAACGATCCGGCGCAGTCAGCCAAGGATCTTGGCATCGATATTTATCCTGGAGCGGAATCGCAGAAAAATGGCGCAACCTCCATGACCTTCGGGTCTATTCACACGGTGACTGCGACGTTTGAAAGCCGCGACTCGATGGACAAGATTTGCACCTTCTACAAAGCGAAGTTTCCCAACGCCATGACTACGAGTTCAGACCAGAATCGTTGCACCATCGTCTCGAACGATCAGAAGAATATGGTTACGATTAATATCGAAACAAACGGGGACGGCGCCAAATTCCAGATCACCAACGTCAGCAAGAAAGGCGCGTCCGACTCTTCGAACTGACACCGGCCCATGCATGACAGGATGGCAGAGTCCGCGCCGGCCCCACAGTCCTCACGTGCCGATGCCGCGGGGCTGGCGGAAGCGTTGGGCTCGCAAATTCGCGGCGAGGTCCGTTTCGATGCCGGAAGCCGAGCCCTTTATGCCGCTGACGCCTCCAATTATCGCCAGGTTCCAATCGGCGTAGTGCTTCCCCACAACGTGGACGATGTTCTGGCGGCGATTTCACTCTGCCGCGAATTTGGCGCGCCTCTGCTCTGCCGCGGCGGCGGCACTTCACTCTCCGGTCAGTGCTGCAACGTTGCCGTCGTGCTGGACTTCTCCAAGTACATGGCGCAGATTCTCGAGATTGATCCCGAGCGCCGCATTGCGCGAGTACAGCCAGGAGTCGTTCTCGATCATCTTCGTACTGCCGCCGAAAAGTATCACCTTACCTTTGCGCCCGATCCGGCGAGTCATGCGAGTTGCACCATCGGCGGGATGATCGGGAACAACTCCTGCGGCGTGCATTCGGTGATGGCGGGCAAGACCGACGACAACATCGAGGAACTGGAAGTCGTGACCTACGACGGCGTGCGAATGAGAGTCGCGCAGACTCCCGCCGATGAACTGCAGCGCATCAGCGCCGAACCTGGGCGTCGTGGCGCAATCTACAGCAGGTTGAAAGAGATTTCGAACCGATATGCCGATCTGATCCGCGAGCGCTACCCGAATATTCCCCGCCGCGTCTCCGGCTACAACCTGAATTATCTGCTGCTGGAAAACGGCTTTCATGTTGCGCGGGCGCTGGTTGGAGCGGAAGGTACGTGCGCGACTGTGCTGGAAGCGACCTGCCGGCTGGTCGAGAGCCCTCCTGAACGCGTTCTGCTGGTCGTGGCCTATCCTGATATTTTTCAGTGTGCCGATCATGTGCCGCAAATCATGGAGCACAAGCCCATCGGACTGGAAGGACTCGACGATCTTCTCGTCTACTACACACGCACGAAAGGAATTAACTCCGAAGGTCTCGCCTTGCTGCCCGAAGGCGGAGGCTGGCTGCTGGTGGAGTTTGGCGGACAAACCGCGATGGAAGCCGAATCCCAGGCCCGCGGCCTGATTGATGCGCTGAACCGCAGCGCGACTCCTCCGAATGTGCGCCTCTATTCCGGCGCGCAGGCCAAGCGCGTGTGGGAAGTGCGGGAGTCGAGTCTCGGTGTGACTTCGCACGTGCCCGGCGAACCGCTGAACTGGGAAGGCTGGGAGGACGCTGCCGTTGCTCCCGAAAAACTCGGCAACTATCTTCGCGATCTGCGCAAGATGATGACAGCGTTTGGCTACAAGGGATCGCTTTACGGTCATTTCGGCCATGCCTGCGTGCATACGCGTTTGAATTTCGATCTGCAGTCGAAAGAGGGAATCGCCCGCTTTCGAAAATTTGTGGAAGAGGCAGCGGATCTTGTCGTCAGCTACGGTGGATCGCTTTCCGGCGAACACGGCGACGGACAGGCTCGCGCCGAATTGTTGCCGAAGATGTTTGGCCCGGAATTGATGCGGGCGTTCCGGGAGTTCAAGTCCGCGTGGGACCCGGATTGGAAAATGAATCCGGGCAAGGTGATTGCGCCTTACAAGCTTGACGAGAATCTTCGTCTTGGCGCGCATTACGCGCCGTGGGAGCCGGAGACTCGCTTCCAGTTCCCCGACGATCATGGCAGCCTGGCGCACGCCACGTTGCGTTGCGTGGGAGTCGGCAAATGTCGTCGCGAAGATGGCGGCGTGATGTGTCCCAGCTACCGCGCCACTCGTGAAGAAGAGCACTCCACGCGCGGACGCGCTCACCTTTTGTGGGAGATGACGCAGGGCGAAGTGATTCGCGACGGCTGGCGCAGCGAAGAGGTCAAAGAGTCGCTCGACCTTTGCCTGGCGTGTAAGGGATGCAAGAGTGACTGTCCGGTAAGCGTGGACGTCGCAACTTACAAGGCCGAGTTTCTTTCGCACTACTACGAAGGCCGCGTGCGCCCGCGCAGCGCTTATGCTTTCGGCAACATCGATTTCTGGGCGCGGCTGGCATCGAACGCTCCGGGTCTGGCGAACCTGGCGACGCAGTTACCCTTCGTGCGCGACATGGCGAAGATGGTTGCGGGTATTCCGCAGCAGCGTAGCATTCCCGCATTTGCGCCAGAAACTTTTCGCAGCTGGTTCGCGCGTCGCCCGCGAAATGTTGACGGCTCCCACAGCGATGCGCCTCCGGTTCTTCTTTGGCCTGATACGTTCAACAATTATTTTCTGCCGTCGACGGCCAAAGCTGCGGTCAACGTTCTTGAGGCCGCCGGATATCGGATCATCCTTCCGCAGGCCAATCTATGTTGCGGGCGCCCGTTGTATGACTTCGGCATGCTGGATCGTGCGGAAAGCTTGCTACTGAATATTCTCGACGCGCTTTCACCGGAGATCGAGGCGGGAATTCCGGTAGTTGGGCTTGAGCCAAGTTGCATTGCCGTATTTCGCGACGAGCTGCTCAATCTGTTTCCGCACGACGAGCGGGCGCAGGCCTTGTCACGGCAGACATTCCTGCTCAGCGAGTTTCTCGAACGCAACTCGGGCGATTCGCCTCTGCCGCGCTTCGAGCGTAAAGCGTTGCTGCATGGACACTGCCATCACAAATCTATTATGAAGATGACGGCGGAAGAGTCACTGCTGCGGCGTATTGGCGTCGATTTCCAGGCCCCGGCTCCGGGATGCTGCGGGATGGCAGGATCGTTTGGCTTCGAGCACGACAAGTACGAAATTTCGGCGGCGATCGGCGAACTTGAATTGCTACCTGCGGTGCGCAAGGCTCCGGCGGACTGGCTGATCATCGCTGACGGATTCAGTTGCCGCGAGCAGATCGCTCAGGGAACGGGACGCCGCGCGTTGCATTTGGCCGAGGTGTTGCAGATGGTGTTGGAATCGCCCGCCCGACCCGCCAGCAATCCATTCCCGGAGTCCTCTCTGGTCCGTCAGCGCGATGCCGAGGTACGCGCTTGCATGAAGCGGGCCGGACTTGGGTTGGGAGCCATTGCGGCAGGTGGATTCCTGCTTTGGAATCTGGGCAAAAACCGCTGAGCTGTCAATCACTTACGTCTAAAGTATCTACAAGCTATAGCATGACTATAGCTGAATTGCCGCGTTTCTGGGACAATGGAGGCAGTCTCCGGCGCTTCTTCCAGCGCCTTTCCGGGTTCAGTTTCAAAAACCCCGACAAGCAGTCTTCTTCTTATGGATCGCGAACTTACAACCATGGTCAGCAATGAGAGCGCCGAAGTTCCGGCGCGCCAATCCCAGGCTTCGTCTCTGCAGTCGGCGGCAGCGCTGCTGCGCGGGTCGGTGCTGGTGTTGATTCAGTTCGACGTGTGCGAGGAGATTCGGCTGGACGAGTTGCGCAAGATATTTGGTGCGCGCACCGCGGAGGCCAGCTTCAAACATCAGGCTCCGGGATATGTGCGTTACCAGCGGCCTCCGGTCGAGGAGTCGCTCGAGCCGTTGATTTTAGAAAGTGGCGAACGGCTTGAAGGGCAGATCAAGTATTACGATTACGGTGTGGTCAGCCTCGTTTTTGAGCTGCCGTTTTCCGGCGGCTGGGACACGCTGGTGCAACTTTCCTGCCGGTGGACTTCTGACACCAACTTCGAAACGCTCGCAACCCGAATCGTCAAGCAGAAGCTGGAACTCGCCGCGCCGGCTCTGGTTAAGCCCTACAGCGGCGAGTGGCTGCAAGAGGACTATTTTATTTTCCATGTGCGCGAGATCGAGGGCGCGCCCTCGGCTAACGATCTGCTCGCCTCCAGCGGAGATCAGATCGCGCAGGTAGTGCGCGGCGAGATGTCGATGCTGTCGGAAGGTGAGCGGCAGGAAATTTTGCAATCGCGAATTTCTTACTATCCCAACGATCTGGCGGTAATTGGCTGGAATGCGGCTTTTATTTACGATAATCCTGCGGGCGCCGAGACGGCGATCCAGTTGCTGCAGTACGCGAACTCGCAGCTGCTGGAATTCCGACATTACGACGAACTGCTCACCAAAGAGTTGGAAGATGTCTATGACTTTCTCGACGCGGGCGGCACAGGTCTGTGGTCCCGCTGGCGGACGGCAAAAGCTGCGTCGAAGTTGCATGCCATGCTGCTCGACGTGAACGAACTGACCGAACGCGCGGACAACGCGATCAAGTTCCTCAGCGACATGTTCTCCGCGCGTCTGTACAAGCTGGCAGCGTCGAAGGTTGGCGTGCCGGACTACAAAGATCTGGTCAAGGAAAAGCTGCAGACGGCCGAGGATCTCTACCGCTTCATGGTCGACCAGTTCAACCAGAGCCGCGCATTCGTGCTGGAGTTGATGGTGGTGGTCATCCTGATCATCGAACTGGTGTACTTCTTCCGCGGCAAGCCGATCTAGATTTCTTCTTAAACTTTCATATTGAGCGCGCCAAGAAGCCAAGGCACCTTTTCGTTTGCGTCCCCGCGCAGGCGCGTGCGGTGATTCGCTTCGCGTGACATTGTGGCAGGTACGCGATTACATTGAACGTGCGGCGAAGGAGACTCCATGCGAGGACTGAAAGAC
>Ga0210388_10003450_pt1 | contig 12374 bp, 12 predicted proteins | sample IncBWC19OmetaG_FD_155485 | JGI IMG/M metagenome (GOLD analysis project Ga0210388, IMG submission 155485) | Forest soil microbial communities from Barre Woods Harvard Forest LTER site, Petersham, Massachusetts, United States - Inc-BW-C-19-O ... | reverse complement strand
CTGAGCCTGTTCACCCGCGCCGGGCTGCGCGTCTATACCAGCGCGCGCTCCTACTTCGCCGCCACCGACGATCCAGAAATTGAATGCCTGCTCATTCGTGCGCAGGAAATGGCGCGATATGTCGAACACGGTGCGCTCGATGCCGGCCTGACCGGCCTTGACTGGGTGGCGGAAAGCGGCCTTGAGGTGGTCCGCGTTACTGACCTGATCTATGCCAAACAGAGCATGGGCAAAGTGAAGTGGGTGCTGGCTGTGCCGGAGGATTCGGACTTTCAGAAACCTCAGGATCTCGAGGGCCGGATCGTAGCCACCGAGTTGGTGAATTTCACGCGCAACTACTTTGCCAGTCGAAACGTGGCCGTGCGGGTTGAATTCTCCTGGGGCGCGACTGAAGTGAAGCCGCCGTTGCTGGCCGATGCCATTGTCGAAGTTACAGAGACTGGGAGTTCGCTGCGCGCCAACCACTTGAGAATCATCGAGACGGTGCTCGAGTCGAATACGCAGCTGATCGCGAGCAAGGCGGCGTGGTCTGATTCCACGCGGCGGCGCAAGATCCAAAACCTGGCGGTGATGCTATCCGGGGCCATGGCGGCGCAGGGCCGCGTGGGCCTGATGCTCAACGTCCGCAAACCGGATCTGGCCGGGGTTCTTGGCCTGCTTCCGGCTCTGAAGAATCCCACTGTCGCACCCCTGGCCGATGGCGAATGGGTCGCGGTCAATACCATCATCGAAGAGCAGGCCGCCTGGACTCTGATTCCGAAGCTCAAAGAAGCGAATGCTCAAGGCATCGTCGAGTACCCGCTGAATAAGGTGGTTATGTGATGAGCAGCGTGATGCGCATTCTTGAGGGAGCTAAGAAGGACCGGTTCGTGCGCAGGCTGGAACGGCGAGGCGCGATGGATCTGGCTGAGGTTGAGCCAGCAGTGCGGCGGATCGTGGGTAATGTCCGGCGCAACGGCGATCGAGCTTTGCGCCGCTATGCCATGCGGTGGGACGGGCTCGGTAGGGACGAACCTGCGCGCGTGCCCGAGGCTGATCTGCTTCAAGCTTGGCAAAGAACCCCTTCGGAGTTGAGGGAGGCCATCACTCAGGCCGCAGATAACATTCGCCGCTACTGCGAGTGGCAGAAACCGCTAACGTGGCGACGCGAAATTCATCCTGGAGTTTGTGTGGGGCAGTTGGTGCGGCCTCTGGAATCGGTGGGGTGCTATGTTCCGGGTGGACGTTATCCGTTGCCTTCTACATTGCTGATGACCGTGATTCCGGCGCAGGTTGCAGGTGTCCCGGAGATTCGTGTGGTGTCACCGCGTCCGGCCCAGGCGACTTTGGCCGCTGCGGGATTTCTCGGCGTGCGCGAATTCTATCGTGTGGGTGGAGCGCAGGCAATTGCTGCGCTCGCTTATGGAACCGGGAGCATCGCGCGCGTGAACAAGATCGTCGGGCCCGGCAACCGGTATGTGACCGCTGCTAAGAAGATGATTGCGTTCGATTGCGCCATTGACTTCCTGGCTGGTCCTACCGAAGCTGTATTTATCAGCGAACAAGGTAATCCTGCGTTCATCGCCTGTGACCTGGTGGCGCAGGCCGAGCATGATCCCGATGCACTGTGTGTCTTGATCACAAGTTCGCGTGGATTGGCAAAAGCTGTGCAGGCCGAAGTGCAGCGGCGCGCGCGGGCAAATCCAATTGCTGCGGATGCACTTTCCCGTCGCGGGGCAATCCTGTTGGTTGCTTCTCTCGATCAGGCAGTCGAGACCGCGAACTGTATTGCGCCGGAGCATCTCACGCTTCCCGCAGCTCTGGCACAGTACGTGCAAAACGCCGGCTCGATTTTCCTGAACGACTTCACGCCCCAGTCGGCGGGTGATTATGTCTCGGGCCCGAATCACGTGTTACCGACCGGAGCGATGGCGCGTGTGCGCGGTGGCCTGAACGTTCTGGATTACGTTCGCATCATCTCGTGCCAGGAAGTCTCCCGCGAAGGCATTCGCCGAATCGCCCCAGCGGCCATTGCCCTAGCCGAAGCCGAGGGTTTGCGCGGACACGCTGAATCATTGCGGATGAGGTGTTCTAATGCTTGAGGCCCGTGCCGCAGTGGAGAGTTTGCATGCTTATCGGCCACCCCTCGCTGGCCGTCGAGGACTGCGTCTCGATTTCAACGAGAGTACGATCGGTTGCTCGCCGCGTGTGTTGGCGCGGTTGCGCTCGCTGGATTCCGAAACGCTCGCCCGCTATCCAGAGCGCGAGCCGGTCGAAGCCGAAGTCGCTGGCTTTCTCAGACTCGATCCGTCTCAGGTGTTGCTCACGAATGGTGTAGATGAAGCGATCCACCTACTGTGCTCGACCTATCTCGAGCCCGGAGACGAGGCGATCATCGTCGTGCCCACCTATGCCATGTATGAGATCTTCGCTCAAGCCGAGGGTGCTCGCGTGGTCCAGGTTCCCTCTAGCGAGAACTTCACCTTTCCTCTGGACAATCTGCTCTCGCGGATCAGTTCACGCACACGGTTGATCGCGGTGGCCAATCCTAACAACCCGACAGGGACGGCGGTCGCATGCGACATCCTGCTGCGGGTGGCTCGGGCCGCGCCTCATGCCGCGGTTCTGGTGGACGAAGCGTACTTTGAGTTTCACGGAGAGACCATCCTTCACCTCGCTGCGCGGCCGGCGAATCTCTTCGTGGCGCGAACATTCTCGAAGGCTTATGGATTAGCAGGTCTTCGCATCGGTATTCTCGCCGGGGATGCGGCCCAGATTGCAATGGTGCGCCGCGTCGCTTCGCCGTACAACGTCAATGCGGTTGCGCTTGCAGTGTTGCCAGAGGCGCTTCGAGATCAGGCGTACGTCGAACATTATGTCAGCGAGGTGCAGCGCGGCCGCGAACTACTGCAGCAGGAGCTCAAAGCTCTTGGCCAGCGCTACTGGCCGAGCCGCGCCAACTTCGTGCTGGCACGTGTCGGTGCGGCCCACGCGGAATTCATTCAAGCGTTGCGCACCCACGGAATCCTGGTCCGCGATCGGCACACTGATCCAGCCTGCGATGGTTGCGTGCGCCTGACTGTCGGCTCTCTCGAACATGCGCAGACTCTGATTGTCGCCCTGCGCGAAGTGCTTGGGAAACTCAGGGAACATCGTGAGGTGAACGCGTGAGAAAGGCCACGCTGCATCGCGCGACCGCCGAAACCGAGATTCGGATTGCGCTCACCATTGAGGGACGCGGGAAGTACAACGTTTCTACTGGAATCCATTTTCTGGACCACATGCTGGAGTTGCTTGCACGGCACGGCGGATTCGATCTGAAGCTCAAAGCGGTGGGCGACCTGGAAGTGGATCAGCACCACACCGTCGAAGACGTAGGCATTGCTCTTGGCGAGGTCTTCGACCTCGCGTTGGGAAATCGTCGCGGCATTTTGCGGGCCGGATACTTTGTCATGCCCATGGACGAGACTCTCGGGCTGGCAGCTGTCGATTTCGGCGGACGGGCGGCGGCGGTGGTCGATACCAGGGTACGCGCGGCGCGAGTCGGAGATTTACAAACGGAACTAGTGTGCGATTTCTTCGAAGGCTTTGCCCGCGGCGCTCGCGCCAATGTTCACGCCAGGGTGCTATACGGACGTTCCAGCCACCACAAGATCGAAGCGCTCTTCAAAGCATTCGCCCGAGCCCTGCGTGTGGCATGCTCCCGCGATCGTCGCCTGGGACGAATGCTCCCGAGCACCAAGGGGCTTCTGTGATCGCCATCGTGGATTATGGCGCAGGCAACCTGAATTCGGTGAAGAAGGCGTTTGACTACCTCGGGGCTGATGTTGTGGTGACAGACCAGTCTCAGACCGTGACGGCGGCGGCGAAGATCGTACTGCCCGGAGTGGGCCATTTTTCTTCTCTGCGAGCTTTGAACCGCTCGGACTTGCGCGAGGTCTTGCTGCAGGCCGCTTCCGCGGAAAAGCCTTTTCTTGGAATTTGTTTGGGGATGCAGTGGCTTTTCGACGGCAGTGAGGAGTGCAATGAGCTTGCAGGCGCGGGCATTTTTCCTGGTAAATGCCGAGAGTTTCCGTCCTGGGTAAAGTCGCCGCACGTTGGCTGGAATTCTTTGACAGTGCTGAAGGGTTCGCGGCTGCTGCGAGGCGTCGCGCAAGATTCGTTTGTCTACTACACGCACTCCTTTCACGCGCCTGTGCTTGGAGCAACGAGCGCGGCGAGTGAATACGGGCTGCGGTTCACTGCCTCCGTCGAGCAATCGAACATTTTCGGAGTGCAGTTCCACCCCGAGAAATCGGGGGACGTGGGGCTTGCGATCCTGAAGAATTTCTGCGAGGTCTGATGTGTTGACCAAGCGCATCATCGCCTGCCTCGACGTGGATGGTGGCCGCGTCGTGAAGGGCGTGCGTTTCAAGAATTTGCGGGACGCCGGCGACCCCGCGGAGTGTGCGACGGCCCACGCACGTAGTGGTGCGGACGAAATCGTGCTGCTCGACATCACCGCGACCAGCGGCAACCGGCACACTCTGCTGGAGGTGGTCCGCAAGGCTGCGCGCCCCCTGTTTGTTCCGTTCACCGTGGGAGGCGGGATTCGATTGCTGAACGATGCAGCCGCGGTCTTCGATGCGGGTGCAGACAAGATCGCGATCAACTCGGCCGCAGTTCGCGATCCAACGCTGATCGGCAAGATCGCAGGGCGATTCGGTTCGCAAGCCGTTGTGGTCGCCATCGACGCCAGAAAGGTCAATGGAGGCTATGAAGTGTTCACCGCCGGTGGACGCGTGCCCACGGGCCGGGATGTGATTCGATGGGCGCGGGAAGCGGCTGTTTGCGGAGCAGGCGAGATCCTGCTGACTTCGATGGACCGGGACGGAACTCAATCGGGATTCGACTGCGAATTAGTGCGCGAAGTGGCAGAGGCAGTCTCGATCCCTGTTATTGCTTCCGGGGGCGCGGGATCCGCGCTCGACTTTATCCAGGTGTTTCGTGAAGGATGCGCAGACGCGGCTCTGGCCGCGTCGATTTTTCACTTCGGTATCGAGAGTGTCGCGCAACTGAAACACAAACTGCACCATGCCAGCGTTTCGGTGAGGTGGCCATGCTGATTCCGTCGATTGACCTGATGGGCGGCAAGATAGTGCAGTTGGTTCAGGGTGAGAAGAAAGCCCTGGAGTTCGACAACTTCGGATATTGGATCGAGCGCTTCTCCAGGTATCCGTTGGTGCAGGTGATTGACCTTGACGCAGCTCGGGGTAGTGGGAGCAACCGACCGTTGGTGAACCAGATTGTGAAACGGCTCAACTGCCAGGTAGGTGGCGGGATTCGCGGCCTCGCAACAGCAAGAGAGCTTTTAGAAGCCGGCGCGCGCAGGGTCATCCTCGGTTCGGCGTTGTTGCAGAATGGCAAGGTCAACACGCAGTACGCGGATGCGCTGGAAAGTGCACTCGGCGCCGCGGCGCTCGTCTTTGCTCTTGATTCGCGAGGCGGCCGAGTTGCGATCGACGGCTGGCGCCGACAGACTGCCGTTACCGCGTTTGACATGATTCGGGTACTGGAACCCTTCTGCGGCACTTTTCTTTACACGCACATCGATACCGAAGGCTTGATGGGTGGAATTCCGCTGCGGACTGTGCATGCAATAAGGCAGGCCACTTCGCGACAGCTGGCCGTCGCTGGCGGCATCACAACGCAGCAAGAAATTGACCAGCTCGACGCGCTGCAGATGGACGCCGTTGTCGGGATGGCCTTGTATTCAGGCAGGATCTCGGCATAGGGCAACTCAAACTAGCGCGAAACGGGCCTCGAGGAAGTTTGCATTAGGAACGGGAAGTCGGCACAACCGAAGCAGTCCGCGCAGATGGCTGAGGGCGTCGCATTTGCTCTGCGGATTTCCGACGAAACGGGGCAACAGCTGGGGTTGAACCGGAGATCAGGAGCTATTTCGGGTCGTAATTCAGGTTTTGCCCGAGCCATCGCTCGACCTCATCTAGGCTCATTCCTTTGCGTTTGCTGTAGTCGGCGACCTGATCGCGGTCGATCTTGCCGAGGCTGAAATATCTCGATTCCGGATGGGCGAAATAGAGCCCACTGACGCTCGATCCCGGCCACATTGCAAACGACTCAGTAATCAGCATTTCAGTATTCGCGCGCACATCGAGCAAACGCCAGAGCGGACCCTTTTCCGTGTGATCCGGGCATGCCGGGTAACCTGCGGCCGGCCTGATGCCTCGGTACCTTTCTTGGATGAGATCCGCGTTGCTCAGGCCCTCTGCACAACCATAGCCCCATTCATCACGCACGCGTTTGTGCAAGCATTCGGCGAATGCCTCAGCCAGGCGATCGGCAAGGGCCTCCGCCATGATCGCGTTGTAGTCGTCGTGCTTACCTCTATACGAGTCGCACAGTTCCTTCAAGCCGATGCCGCTGGTAACCGCGAACGCGCCGATATGATCGGGCAGCCCCGTCCCCTTGGGCGCGATGAAGTCGGCGAGACACCGGCACGGCTCGCTGCCCTCCTTGTTCGACTGCTGGCGGAGGAAATGGAATCGTTCGAGAACTTCTTGACGTGTATCGTCCGTGTAGAGCTCAACATCGTCGCCTACAGCTCCGGCGGGAAAGAAACCGTATACGCCTCGCGCTGTGATCAATTTCTTGTCAATGATGACATCGAGGAGAGCGTTGCCTTCGCTGAAGACTTGGCGTGCCTGCGCACCATGCTCCGCATGTTCGAGAATCCGAGGATAAATTCCTTTCAACCCCCAGGTATGGAAGAACGGGCTCCAGTCAATGAATTCGCGCAGTGTCGAGAGTGGAAAGTTGTTCAGCACCCGCACACCTGTGAATCTAGGCGTGGGTAGGTCCTCCGCGCGCCATTCGATCGGAGTCCGCCTTTTCCGGGCATCCTCAAGTGAAACCACACTTACCGTCGGCGCTGAGTGGGCTTTGCGCAGCGCCTCGTAATCGGCGCGATGCCGCTCCACGAACGCAGATTTACCTTCGTCGCTAAGAAGGCTGGTAGTGACGGGCACTGCTCGGCTGGCGTCGAGGATGTGGACTACGGGCTGACTATAATGCGGCGCGATTTTGACGGCCGTGTGTGCCCGACTCGTGGTTGCGCCGCCAATGAGCAATGGCAATTTGAAGCCCTGACGCTCCATCTCTCGGGCCACATGGACCATCTCGTCGAGAGAGGGAGTGATCAGCCCACTGAGTCCGATCATGTCCGCCTTTTCCGCCTTGGCGCGTTCGAGAATCTTTTCGCACGGGACCATTACCCCCAGGTCGATCACCTCGTAGTTATTGCAGGCGAGGACGACCCCGACAATATTCTTGCCAATGTCGTGAACATCGCCCTTCACCGTCGCCAATACGATTTTTCCCTGCGCCTTGACCACTTCCCCCGCCGCAGCCCTGGCTTCCTTCTCGGCTTCCATGAAGGGCGTGAGGTGCGCCACGGCCTTCTTCATCACGCGCGCAGACTTGACTACCTGGGGCAAGAACATCTTGCCGGCACCAAACAGATCGCCCACCACGCTCATACCTGCCATGAGCGGGCCTTCGATGACTAGCAGAGGGCGGCCCAGTTTGACGCGAGCTTCCTCGGCGTCAGCTTCAATGTGTGTATCAATCCCCTTTACCAGAGCATGAGAGAGACGCTCCTCGACCGTACCGTTGCGCCATTCTTCGGCCTTCTTTTCATTTACCGCCTTGCCCACGCCCTTGAGCTTCTCGCCGTAATCCACCAGTCGCTCGGTGGCATCGGGACGGCGGTTCAGCAGCACGTCCTCGACCAGCGCCTTGAGTTCTGGCTCAATCTCTTCATAGACCTCAAGCATGCCAGCGTTCACGATGCCCATGTCCATGCCGGCTGCGATGGCGTGATAAAGAAACGCGGAGTGAATGGCTTCGCGAACCTTGTTGTTGCCGCGAAAACTGAATGAGATGTTCGAGACACCACCGCTCACTTTCGCGTGCGGCAGGTTTGCTTTGATCCATCGCGTGGCGTTGATGTAGTCCACCGCGTAGGTGTTGTGCTCCTCCATCCCGGTCGCAACGGTGAGGATATTGGGATCGAAGATAATGTCTTCAGGCGGAAAGCCCACTTTATCGACGAGTATGCGGTAAGCGCGCTCGCAAATGCGGATCTTCTCCCCGTAAGTCGCGGCCTGTCCCTGTTCGTCAAAGGCCATTACCACCACGGCTGCCCCGTATTTCAGAACTTTCGCAGCATTCTGGCGAAATTTTTCTTCGCCTTCTTTGAGCGAAATCGAATTGACGATGCCCTTGCCCTGCATGCACTTCAGGCCCGCTTCAATGACTTCCCATTTCGAGGAGTCCACCATGAAGGGGACCTTCGCGACTTCCGGCTCACTCCCGAGCAACTGCAGGAAGCGTGTCATAGCCGTGACGCCATCGATCATGCCCTCGTCCATGCAGATGTCGAGGACGTTCGCCCCATTCTCGACTTGTTGTCGGGCGACGCTTACCGCTTCTTCATATTTGCCTTCTTTGATCAGTCTGGCGAACTTGGGCGAACCGGCGACATTGGTCCGCTCCCCTATCATGATGTAGACACCAGGCTGCTGGGTGAAGGGCTGCGATCCCGACAGGCGGAGTGGCTTTGCCTTCGCGAGCTGGGGCGCGCTTGCGCCGTCTGATTCGCTCACGCTGGACTCTCGATCTGGCCGGCGTAGGATTCTTCGGAGTTTGCCGGGTCGAACTTTCGCGGCGGCTGGCCTTCGAGCGCTTTCGCGATCGCCGCGATGTGCTCAGGAGTATTTCCGCAGCAGCCGCCGGCAATGTTGATCAAACCTCCCCGCCCAAAGTCACCCAGATAACGAGCCATGTCTTGCGGCCCTAGATCGAAGCCCGTTTCCGAAAGCGGATTCGGTAACCCAGCATTCGGATAGCAGGAGATCGCCACGTCCGCTTTTTCCGAGAGCTCCTCCAGAAATGGATACATCAGATCGGGGCCGAGAGAACAGTTGAGGCCCACTGACAACGGTTTCACATGCCGCACCGCGTTCCAGAACGCCTCAGTCGTCTGCGCCGAGATCATCGTCTCGCCGCCGCGCCCCACCGCCGCCGAGATCATGACTGGCAGTTCCTTGCCTTCCTTATCGAACACCTCGCGAATTGCGACGAGCGCGGCCTTGGCGTTCAGCGAGTCAAAGATCGTCTCTATCAAGAGCAAGTCTACGCCGCCAGCCATGAGGGCGCGAACCTGCTGCGCGTAAGCGGCTTTGACCTGATCGAAGGTGACCACCCGAAAGCCCGGATCGTCGGCGTCAGGCGAGTTCGAAAGAGAGACGGTCAGCGGACCAATCGCCCCCGCCACGAATCGCTGACGCGAGGTTGCAGTTCCGATACGATCGGCAAATTCACGGCACTGCCGCGCCGATTGCTCATTGATGTCCCACGCCACAGTTCCAAGAAACGGATCATCAATGACCTTTTGATAGAACGCTGGATCCTTCCGGCCGCCGCGCTCTCGCGGATCGTCAACGAAGAATTCGCTCTGGGTGATGCTGGTGGCCCCGAAGGTGTTCGTCTCAATGATGTCCGCCCCAGCTTCCAGAAACCGACGATGGATGTCGCCAATCATTTCTGGCTTGGTGAGCGAGAAGATGTCACCATTGTTCAGAAGTTCCTTCTTCGAGTCTTTGAATCGCTCTCCCCGGATATCCGCTTCCGTCATGCCGTAGGTGCGGATGGTCGTGCCCATCGCTCCGTCGATGATGGCGATTCGACTGTCGAGGATCTTTCCAAGCGGATGTTGGTGAGCTCTCGTCATATCCCTTCGATGATCTCGGACAGCCTTCGCTTCAGCCTTAACCTAGCGACACTTCCACAAAATCTGCCTCCTTACATTATAGCGATAGGCGCTATGTCCAAGCTGTTGCGGGTGTTATCAGCTGGGTAATCGTGATACCGTTGAATCCAAGGGACTTTTGGAACGGAGAATCGAGAACGAGTGCACACAACAGCCATGAAGTCTCACACTAACCGAATGCCCTTCGTCGCGTCGGGCGCGGTCACCGGCATCGGCAGCCTGCCTCTCACGTCGACTACTTCGGCAATTCGTTCCGTTGCGGAATTCTCATCGGAGGTTCCTTTTTGGCCGCAGTTGCCTCAACTCTCACAACAGGAGAGTATCGTCGGCCAAGGCCTCGGTATTGTCGAAAACCTAATTGAGCCTCGTGATGAAGGCTACGGTTATCAGGTGAAAGAAGGCCAGATCGACTCGGTTCTCGAAATTCTTCACCGGAGTAGCGGGGAGTTGACACCAGCAAACGCAGCCGGCTTCGGCGCGTTTGAAGAAGCATTGTCGTCGGGTCTCTTCAGCTCCGCAATCGCCGTCAAGGGACAGTTCGAGGGCCCGATCACGCTGTCGGCGTATCTGTTTCATGAGGGCCGGCCGTTCCTCGCCGATCCAACACTTTTTGCAGCCATCGCATTCCATGTCTCGCAGATCATCGCCTGGCAGATAGATCGCCTGCAATCGGCTGGACTGCCGGTGCTGCTGTTTGTGGATGAACCGGCCTTGTGCTTGGACGCGCCAGTGTCGAATGCCGTTTCCGAGGAAAAACGACTCAACGCATTGACGGCCACGCTCGCAGGCGTGCGAAGTCGCGGAGCCTATGCCGGCCTACATTGCTGTGCGGCGCGGCCCTTCGAGCGCATGTGCCGCGTGCAACCGGACATCATCTCCTTCGATGCCCATGAAGGACTGGACTCTTTCTTTGCCGACTGGCATGCGCTGGACTTCATGCAACAGGGTGGAACGGTGGCTTATGGAATAGTCCCCACAAGACACGGAGTGAACGCTGTCGATTCGGCGAGCATCTTCCTTCGATGGCTGAAAGCCGCGTCCCTGGCTGGTGATCCCCAGAAATTTGCTCAACGGGCAATGATCACCGCGACGTGCGGACTCGGACTGCTCGACACGTCCGCGGTCGCAGAGTCATTCGGTGTCGCCCATAGCATCAGCAAGCTGGTCCGGTCATTAGCAGGTTCGCCAGAATTGGACGAGGAACTCGCGTTCGGAAACTAGTCTCGTTTTCCACAACAACTACAGCGATGATGGGATCGGAAGGGGGACTGTATCGACTGACGGCCCATAAGCCATCATTTTCCTAATAACTGATGAATACGCCCTTTCATGATCAGGTGGTGTGCGGGATGTGGGTGTCTTTTTGCGAGCCAGGAGGAAACTCTCTATGGCTCGCAAAGTTGGCCAGATCATCGCACGTGGTGACCGGAGATGGCTCATTCGGGTCTATGTCGGCCGCGATCACGAAACCACAAAGCGCAGATACCACAATCGAACGATCCAAAGCTCCATGCGGGACGCGCATCGGCGTGGTCGCCGACAAGGCGGCTACTAGTTCGGTGATACAGGCCCTTTATTCTGTGCCAGAAGTCGGCTTCGCGGAGAGATCACCGTTGACCTCCTCGGAGCCCGTTTCTGGCCAACCGGGTAACCAGTAGTCGTTCGCTGGACACAAGGGCGTTTCAGAGTACTTATCCTGTGATTTGGGATGCAAGAAAAGGCAAACGTTTTGTGGCGGCTGCCTTTTGAGAAGCGATTAGCAAGTCTAAAAATAGAACTTGAGCGCAAACATGAGGTTCCTCGGATCCTGACTGCCGGTGATGTTGCCGAAAGTGTTAGCGGTTGTGTTGTAGAACATATTCGGCGCGGCCAGGTTGGGATGGTTGAATGCGTTCAGGAAGTCGGCGCGAAACTGTAGCCGCATTGATTCGCTAAACCGGAATTTTTTTGCAGACTCAGATCCACGTCCACGTAGTGAGGCCCGATAACCGGGCCCTGCGCCGGGCAGGTACCAAAGGTCCCGGGCGCCTCCGGTGTGAATGTGCCATTTGCATTCGAGAACCATTGGAGTTGATTGCCCACGCCTGGAACATCTACTAGCTGGCGGATGTACTGGACCGCACCATTGCAGTTCGGGCGAGCGGAACCAGGTCCGGCCCCGTCATTGCTCGTGAAGGTCCCCGAGCTGTCGGGTCCGAAGACGGCAAGGGGGAATCCAGCGTGATAGGAAACTATTGGATCAATCGACCAGTTTCCAACCACCGCATCAACTGCCGGAGGCAGATCATGCCCGAAGGATTTTCCTCGTCCTATGGGCAGTTCGTAAAGGAGGTAGCCGCTCACGACCTGGCTGGAATCATAGTAGCAGCGCGCCCAATTCGATTTGGGATCATAGAGATTCTGCCAATAGGGGAAGGAACTTGTGGTCTCGGAATTCGTGCTGTAGGTGCCATAATACCCACTGTTGTCCGTCATGCATTTGCCCCAGGTGTAGGCAATCTGGCCTTGCAACCCTCCGCTGGCGCGCTTTTGTAATACTGCTTGCAACGCGTCATAGCGCATA
>Ga0210388_10003448_pt1 | contig 12377 bp, 11 predicted proteins | sample IncBWC19OmetaG_FD_155485 | JGI IMG/M metagenome (GOLD analysis project Ga0210388, IMG submission 155485) | Forest soil microbial communities from Barre Woods Harvard Forest LTER site, Petersham, Massachusetts, United States - Inc-BW-C-19-O ... | reverse complement strand
CCGGATACGGCGCTGCACCACATCCAGTTGGATAGCCATCGCAGCAAGGATCCCAACCAGAAACGCCATGATCGGCGGCAGATGATGAAAACCGGTCCGCCAGTTCCCTGCAACGCAGTTCGCGCCCAGCAGAACCACATTTCCCGTCATCGCCGTCGCGAAGATATGGCTGTGCCCCACATACGTAAACCCATCCAGATATCCGCCCGCGCCAGCCAGCAGCGAGCTGGTCGTCGTCGACGGAATCAGCTCGCGATCCTCCCGGAAGACCGGCGAGCCGGTCGGATCCCCTTCGGCAGCATGAACAGCCTTTGCCGCAATCGGCACCGGAGCCGTCCCTCGTTGCCCCGCCTCAACCGGTTCACCCATAAAATCTCTCTCAGCCAAAAACATAGCAGCAGGCCGCATCACCGCGCGACACGCAGGCGCCCAAAGACCGCCTCCGGCGCCGCTTCAGGCACGGCCAACGCTCGTAAATCGCTGAAAATAAACAGAGGGGTGTAGACGGTGAAATGAAGGCAAAACAACGGCCAGCGCACATGCACAGCGCTATCTGCCGGTAAACTAAGAAGATAAGTAGGGAAAAAGCTCTAAGCGACGTTGCGAGGCAGGCGCCCACGCAGCTCTTCAGGAATACGGCCCTGCAGAATCCTTGCCTGCGCCATGGCCATGCCGGTGAGATAGACCGGGGCGGGAGTCGTGACCGCGATCAGCACCCAGGATACGAGAGAGACCAGCAGTCCCAGGGTCGCCGCCGTCTGCAGCGTCAACGCCACGTACCGATGCTCCAGGTGCATCACCAGCGCCCAGTTGCGCAGCGGATCCATGTGGTGGATCACCGCCAGCGCCAGAATGAACGCCAGCACCGAGATCGTGCTGATGCCGATAAGCACCACATCGATGGTGCGGTGCAGCCTCTGCCGGCTACGGCAGTGGTCGCACTCTTCCAGATGGCTTTCGTAGTCCGTCCGCATCTCAGGGGAGATGCCCGAGATGTCATAGCGCCAGCTTGAAAGTATGTCGCCTACGACTTGATCGGTGCAATTGGTCATTGCTAAAAAAATTTCCCCGTGCTCTCCGCTATCCAACAAATGCCAGCAATCCGGAACGGCTATAAAGTGCCCTTTTGAAGGACCGGATCAAGCTGACGCTATCTAGGGACGTTTCTCTTACTATAACACCCTATAGAACAATAGATTCCAGAGGTGCCTCTTGGGTCGCCAATAAAAGCTTGTTGGCCAGAAGACTCATATGATCGCGCAGCGCACGCTCGGCGGAAATCCGCGCAAGTTCTGGAAGATTATTGCTTTCAGAGAGATGCGCAAGCACCACATAAGCAGCCTGCCCGTCATAGCTGCTTTCCAGAAACTCAGCCGCAGCCAGATTCGACAAATGTCCTACCCGCGACATCACCCTCTGCTTCACCGACCAGGGATATGGGCCGTCCCGAAGCATGTCCAGATCATGGTTCGATTCCAGCATCAGGACGTCGCACCGGCGCAGCCGCATCGCCGCATTCGCAGGCATATACCCCAGATCCGTTGCAATCCCGACCTTGATTCCCTCGGCCTCGAACACAAATCCCACCGGATCGGCTGCGTCGTGCGGAATCGTAAACGGAGTCACCGCGATATCGCCCACCGCAAACCCCTGCCCTGCGGAAAAATACTCGACGCCCGGCAGCGCACAGGGATCGAACTCCCGCTTCGCCTCAGCCTTTGCTTCCGGTTGCGTCTCGGCGGGAAGGCACTCCTGCTCCTCCTCAAATGCCTCGCGATCTTCAATTCCCGGATTTACCGGTGCTGCAGCAGCCTCGGCCTGCGCCTTGCGCTGTGCCAGCCAGTCGGCATACGTCATTCGCTTGCGCGGCATCATCCAGCGCATCCATGCGCGATGAGTCGCCTCGGTGAAATACACGGGAATGCCCAGCCTGCGGGCCGTCACCGCCAGGCCCTGCACATGATCCTGATGCTCATGCGTCACCAGAATCGCATCCAGGGTGCGGGGATCCTCGCCCGCCGCCTGCATCCGCTTGAAAAGCTCGCGGCAGGATACCCCTGCATCGACTAGGATCCGCGTTCGCGAGCTGGAGACAACTGTGCTGTTGCCCTTCGAACCGCTGGCCAGCACTGTCATCCGAACCATAAATAAGAGAATACGCCCGATCGATGTGGAAGCCACGTCCTCAATCGGCCTAAACTTAGCCCCGAACCTTCCTGAGCTACATCCGCCCATATCGGGAGCGCGCTGCCGCGAGCGATTCCTCTGCTCGCAACCGCCGATCCGCGAAACGCGTCGCCAGCAACGCCATCCACACCACGCCCTGCAATTCGCGAGCCTCAAGAAACGACTCCAGGCTCTTCTCGCCATCCTCCAGACCGTAAGCTGCAAGCGCCGCCTGCTTCCCTTCCACGGCCGTTCTGGCAAAGCAGGCCGCATCCCACAGAACCGGCCCACGGCAGCAGTCCTCGAAATCCGTCCAATGCAGTCCACGCTTTGTCTTGAGCAGATTCTTCCGGTGCGCATCGCCATGCAGAGCCTGCTCCGGGAGCCCGGACCGTGCAGCCTGTGCCTCCATCGCGGCCGCAATCTGCGCGTGCGCCTGCCCCAGCATGGCAACATCGTCCGCAGCCAGAGCGCCCATCTTCTCGGCATCCTCCAGCCATCCGGAAATCTCAAAGAACGGACTCAGCCGCTCCAGATGCCCCTTATAGCCACGCAACGCACCATGCAGCTCACGCAGCAGCGAACCGGTTTCCGCCGCCGAACACACATATCCGCGCTCATGCTGGACAAACTGCCAGAAGCTGATCGCGAAGCCATCCCTCAGATGCGGCCCTGGCGGAAGCTCCCCACTCGGAGCGGCCGCCGGGAAGCCCTGGCCCACTAGGAACCGCGCCATCTCCAGGTCCCGCTCCAGCCATAACTGCGGCGGCCTGCGCACCAGCGCCGTCGTGGTAGCGATCCGCGCCACCACCGGAGCCGGACGCAGATGCACCAGCACATTGGCGCCATCCGCCAGGATCTCCGGCTCATCTGTGCAGCACAGGCCCAGCGACCGCGCTTCACCGACCGCCGCAGCCACGGCTCGGAGACTCGTTTCGTCCATAGACTTTTATGCGTAGGTGTAGAAGCCGCGACCGCTCTTCCGTCCCAGCCAGCCCGCATCCACCATCCTGACCAACAGCGGACAAGGCCGGTACTTCGGATCGCCAATTCCGTCCTCGAGCACGCGCATGATATCCAGGCAGACATCAAGGCCGATGAAATCCGCCAGCGTCAGCGGTCCCATTGGATGCGCCATCCCCAGCTTGAAGACTTCGTCCACCGCTTCCGCCGTGGCCACGCCCTCCATCACCGCATACATCGCCTCATTGAGCAGTGGCATCAGCACGCGGTTCGAGACAAAACCCGCGGCATCGTTCACCTCAACCGGAGTCTTCCCTACCCGCTCCGCCAGCCCCTTCACCACGTCATACGTAGCCTGCGAGGTCTGCAACCCGCGAATCACCTCCACGAGCTTCATCACCGGCACGGGATTGAAGAAGTGCATTCCAATCACCTGCTCGGGCCGCCTGGTCTGCGCGGCAAGTTTGGTAATCGAAATCGAAGACGTATTCGACGCAAGAATCACTTCTGGACGCAGCAAAGCATCGAGATTGAGGAAAATCTGCCGCTTGATTTCAAAACGTTCGGTCGCGGCCTCAACAACAAAATCGCACGCCGCCAGCGCCTTCAAATCCAGGGTTCCGGTGATCTGTCCCAGCGTCTCTTCGACGTCTTCCTCGTGTATCTTGCCCTTCGCGGCCTCGCGGTCCAGATTCTTCCGGATGGTCTCGATTCCGCGATTGAGAAAGGCCTGTTCCACGTCGTAAAGCCAGACCTTGAAGCCGCTGCGCGCAAAAACATGCGCAATTCCGTTTCCCATCGTGCCCGCGCCGAGCACGCCAACCACCTTGATCTCACTCATTGATTTCAGTCATCTCCCCGGATCCAAAAACGGGCGCTCAAAACAGATGAGTTTATCAGGAGATCCCCGCGCTCTTCCGTCGGGACAAGAGATTACCGCGCGGCTCTGAGACCGTCCGGCACGCGCGTCACAATGCAGGTGATGTTATCCCTGCCGCCGGCCGCGTTCGCGGCCTCAACCAGCTTTCCGGAGATCGCTTCCACATCCTCGTCGCGGCCCTCCAGGTCATTCAGGATCTCGACGATGCGCTCATCCGGAAGTTCCCGCGTCAGCCCGTCCGAACAGAGCATCAGCAGGTCTCCCTGCTCCAGATCGATCTCCGATACCTCGGCAGCGACTGTCTTCTGCGTGCCGATCGCACGGGTGATTACGTTGCGCAGCGGCGAGCGGTCGGCCTGATCCTGGGTCAGTTGTCCCAGCCTCACCTGCTCGTCCACCAGCGAATGATCCTTCGTCTGCCGCGAAAGCGTTCCTCCGCGAAACAGATAACACCGGCTGTCGCCCACATGAGCGATCAATGCGCGGGAATCTGAGACTATAACCGCAACCAGCGTTGTGCCCATGCCATGAAGCGCAGAGTCCTTCTCCGCATGCTGATATACCAGCCGATTCGCGGCTGCGATCGCCTCGCTCAGAGCTTTCTGAAGATCCTCTTCGGGCTCCGAGCACATGCGCTCGATCAGCGTATCCACAGCCAGGCGGCTGGCGATCTCTCCGGCGGCCGCCCCGCCCATACCGTCGCAGACTACAAATACACCGGCATCGAGGCAGACTCCGAAGGAGTCTTCATTTGTAATCCGCACACTACCTGTGTGACTGCAAGCAGCGGCCTCAAGCTTGGCTGGTATCTGCATTCTTCGAAGACGTTATTCGACCTGCTCCAAGATACACCAGCGCGCGAATGTTATCCCGCAAATTGGGAATTCGAACCGAAGACTCGCCGGCCACTTTCCATCCCTTTCGCTGCCGACCCGTTTCAAAGGTCGGGCAAGCGTTTACTGAACAAACCTCGCATGCTAGCTTGGATGGCACCATGCGCACGCACCATCGTTCGCGCCTCCTGCTCATCTTTTTCGCTGCGCCTCTCTCCATTTCACTTCCGACGTACGCCGAAAATTGCCCCATCGCCCAGCCGCACCCGCTTACGCCTGCAGAAATTGCAGCGATCGGCGGAAACTTCACCCAGGCTGAAACCCTCTATCGCCAGAAAGTCGCTGCAGACCCCAAAAGTCCGGAATTCACATCCGGGCTTGTCCGTACCCTGCTCGCCGAAGAGAAGGTCGACGAGGCCGACTCCACCGTTCACACAGCGCTCGCAACCGATCTGCAATCGCCCATCCTGCTCACCGCGCTCGCCGAGGTGCAATATCGCCGGGGACTGCCGTGGGAAGAGGAGAAGACGCTGACCCAGGCCCAGGTACAGGGAGTCTGCTACCCTCGCCTCCATCTCGTCCTCTCCGATTACTTCCGTTTGAATTCCTATTACGCATCCGCGTTCCGCGAGATTCGCACCGCGCATCAGCTCGATCCCTACGATCCCACGATCCAGCGAACGTGGATTCAAACCCTGCCGCTCGAACAACGCATCGATGAATTGAAAAAGTATCTCTCCGCCAACGATGCCGACATCGAGTCGGTGCGGCGCGCTCAATATGAGCTGGCCATCCTCCAGAATCGCCTGCAGAACCGGGGCAGCTCCTGCCGCCTGGTCTCAGACGTGACCTCGACCAGCATCGACTTCACCGGAATCATGATCGATGCCGAGCACGTTCGCGGATGGGGTCTCGATGTGGCCTTCAATGGCCACAAAGCGCGCCTGCAGATAGATACGGGCGCCAGCGGCCTCTACATCAGCCGCGGGGTCGCGGAACACGCGGGATTAAAGTCCGTCGCCAGATCCCAGGCCGGCGGCATCGGGGATAAAGGCGTTCAAACCGGATACACCACCTACGCCAATTCCATCAAAATCGGCGGACTCGAATTCAGGAATTGCGCCGTCCAGGTAAGCGATCGCAATGACGTCGTCGGCACCGATGGCCTGATTGGCATGGATGTCTTCTCCAGCTTTCTCGTCACTCTCGATTTTCCATGGCATAAGCTCACTCTCAGCCCGCTGCCGCCATATCCCGGCACAACCGAAACTCCGGCCACGCTCAACACCGAACAGGAGAGCCCCTCGGAAACGAAGGCGCCGGCCCCAGAAACTCCGACGCCCGCCTCAGGACCTCACGATCGCTACATCGCCCCTGAAATGCAGAAGTGGACGAAGGTCTATCGCGTCGAACATGACCTCATCGTGCCCACATCGTTGAACAACAAAACCATGCGCCTCTTCATTGTGGATACGGGAGCGTTCCGGACCTCGATCTCACCCGCGGCCGCCCGCGAAGTGACCAAGGTTCATTCCGACAATTTCAAACAGGTGCGTGGTATCTCGGGCAACGTGCAGAATGTCTACACCGGCGACAAGATCGTCGTCCGCTTTGCCGGCCTGCAGCAGGAAAGCGACGGCATGCTTTCCTTCGATAGCTCCGGACTCAGCAGGCATCTCGGGACGGAGGTTTCCGGATTCCTGGGCTTCGACCTGCTCCACTTTCTGGTCCTTAAGATCGACTACCGTGATGGACTCGTCGACTTTCAGTACTCCGAAGACCGCGGTTACCAGCACATCCGCTAAATAAAAAGGGACCGGCATGAGCCGGCCCCCTCTGTTGAATTCAAAATCTGATCAGCGATGCCCCTTGGCGCTTTCCAGCCGCGATTCTGCTTCGCGCATCGTCTCGTTCGCCTCGTCGTATTTCTCGGAGTCCTCACCGGCCTCGTTCCACATCTTCCGGCCCTCGTCGAGCTCTTTCTGAGCAGCGGCCGTATCGATCTCTTCCGGCCTCTGCGCGCTCTCCGCCAGAATCGTGACCCGCTCGGGAAGCACTTCGACGAATCCGCGGGCAACATTGAACCGCTGATCGCCGCCCTCGCCGCCGTGCAGCCGCACCTCGCCCGGGCCCAGCTCGGCCAGCAGCGGAGCATGCCCATAAAGCACCTCGAAATAGCCAGACTTCGAAGGCACCTCGACCGCATCCGCCGTCTGGTCGACCAGAATGCGATCGGGTGTTACCAGCCGGACCGTAAGTTGATTCGTCTCTGCCATGAGTGTGTCTTCCGTCGCGCTACGCTGTCGCCTTTAGCTTCTCGGCAGCTTGCAGAACCTCTTCGATCGTGCCCTTCATGTAGAAGGCCTGCTCCGGAACGTCGTCATGCTTGCCTTCGATCACTTCCTTGAAGCTGCGAACGGTATCTGCAATCTTGCAATAGCTGCCCGGGATGCCCGTGAACTGCTCGGCAACGTGGAACGGCTGCGAGAGGAACTTCTGCACCTTGCGGGCGCGGTTGACCGTGGTCCGATCCTCTTCCGACAGTTCATCAATACCCAGAATCGCGATGATGTCCTGCAGATCCTTGTATCGCTGCAAAATGCGCTTCACGCCCTGCGCCACGTCGTAATGCTCCTGCCCGACGATGCGGGGCGAAAGAATGCGCGAGCTCGAAGCCAGCGGATCGACGGCGGGATAGATGCCCAGCTCCGACAGCGGGCGCGAAAGAACCGTCGTCGCATCGAGGTGAGCAAAGGTCGTCGCCGGAGCCGGATCGGTCAAATCGTCGGCGGGCACGTATACAGCCTGCACCGACGTGACCGAGCCCTTCTTCGTCGACGTAATACGCTCCTGCAGCTCGCCCATTTCCGTGGCCAGGTTCGGCTGGTAACCCACCGCGGAGGGCATGCGGCCAAGCAGTGTCGACACTTCGGAGCCAGCCTGCGTGAAGCGGAAAATATTGTCGATGAACAGCAGCGTGTCCGCGCCCTCTTCGTCGCGGAAGTGCTCCGCGATGGTCAGCGCCGAAAGCGCCACGCGCAGACGAGCACCCGGCGGCTCGGTCATCTGCCCGTAGATCAGGGCAGCCTTGGACTTCGAAAAATCCTTCAGATCGATAACGCCGGCTTCCTGAAACTCGAGCCAGAGGTCATTGCCTTCACGGGTACGCTCACCAACGCCGGCGAACACAGAGAATCCGCCATGCTTTGTTGCCACGTTGTTGATCAGCTCCTGGATGATCACCGTCTTGCCTACGCCGGCGCCCCCGAAGAGACCGATCTTGCCGCCTTTAAGAAAGGGCTGAATCAGGTCGATGACCTTGACGCCGGTCTCGAACATCTCTTCCGAAGTCGACTGTTCGTCGAATGCCGGAGCGGGACGGTGAATCGGCATGCGCAGCTTGGCGTTGACCGGGCCAAGCTCGTCTACTGGCTCGCCGATTACGTTGAGCACGCGGCCCAGTGTTTCGCGGCCCACCGGCACGGTGATCTGTCCGCCTAGGTCGATCGCCTTCATGCCGCGAACCATGCCTTCAGTAGCTTCCATCGCCACGCAGCGCACGCGGCCCTCACCGAGATGCTGCTGAACCTCAAGAATCACGTTGACCTGCGCGGGCACGTCGAAACCGTCGCTGACGACACGCAACGCCTGATAGATCGAGGGCATCTTCGCCTCTTCGAACTGAACGTCTACGGCTGGGCCGGAGACCTGAACCACTTTGCCAATGTTCTCTGCCATATATTCCCTATATCAACTCTTTGAAAGCCGCCCCTACAACGCCGCAGCGCCGCTCACAATCTCAATAATTTCCTTCGTGATCGCCGCCTGACGAACGCGATTCATGGTCAGCGTCAATCCGTCGATCATCTCCGAGGCATTGTTCGTCGCCGCATCCATCGCCGTCATGCGTGCCGCATGCTCCGCCGCGACGGACTCCAGCATCGCGTGATAAAGCTGCGAAGTAATGTAGCGCGGAAGAATCGCATCGAAGATTTCGCGCGGAGACTGCTCGTAGATGTAATCCACGTCCGCCGTCCCGAACTTCTTCGCCTCGTCCTCAAATTCCTTGATGTCCGCTTCCATTTCTCCCGGCTGCACGCTGACGCCTGCGGTCATGGCCGCCTCGCCTGCCCGTGCTCTCTCCTCGGCAGACATCTCCGTCGCTTCTGCAATTTCGTGCTTGCCAAATTCCACAATAGGCAGAATCTTCTCGACCACCAGGCGCTGCGCGATCACCGACTTGAATTCGTTGTAGACGACATAAACCGCGTCGATCTCTTCGTGCTCGTAGCGGGCCACGATGTCCTCGCCCACCTCGCGCACGGTCTCAAAGCTTAGCTTTTCGAGCAATCCGGGATGATCGCCGACGACCTCGATCCCGCTCGATCTCTGCCTTTCGGGACGGGCGACACTTCCGTCCTCATTCTCACTCTGCTCCAGGAACTTCGCCGCCGGATAGCGCCGCCGGAAAAGGTCACGGCCTTTGCGCCCGATGGCCTCCACGTCGATCTGTTTCTTGCGGTTATGCTCCAGGAACTGAGTCGTCGCCTTGATGATGTTCGCGTTGAACGCGCCGGCGAAGCCTTTATCGCCGGAAATCACCACCACCAGCACGCGCTTCTCTTCGCGCGTCCGCAGCAACGGATGACGGATATCCCCGGTCTCAGGATCGTAGATTTCAATGCGCCGCTTCAGCGACTCCAGCACGCTGGCCAGCATCGCCGAATAAGGCCGCGACGACATCGCCCGATCCTGTGCACGGCGCAGCTTCGCTGCCGAAACCATCTTCATGGCCTTGGTGATCTGACGCGTGTTCTTCACACTGCGAATGCGCCGCCGTAAATCGAGAACGTTTGCCATGGTCGAGCCTTACTTCGCCGCCTTCTCCGTCTGAACCTGCTTCACCTGCGCATCCTGATGCTCGGCCAGGAAATTCGCCTTGTATTCCTTCAACGCATCGCCGATCCGCCGCTTCAAGTCGTCATCCAGAGCCTTCTTCGTCGCGATATCGTTCATCAGCGCCGTCTGGCCAGAATCCAGATACTTGTACAGTCCGTCCTCAAACGCGCGGATGTTTGGAACCTTAATGTCGTCCAGATAACCCTGCGTACCGGCAAACAGGATGATCACCTGCTTCTCTGCCGTCAGAGGCTGGAACTGCGGCTGCTTCAACAGTTCCGTCAACCGCTGTCCGCGATTAAGCTGGTTCTGCGTCGCCTTGTCCAGATCGCTGCCAAACTGCGCGAAAGCCGCAAGGTCGCGATACTGCGCCAGGTCCAGCTTCAGCGTCGATCCAACCTGCTTGATTGCCTTCATTGCCGCCGAGAATCCTACGCGCGAAACCGAAAGCCCTACGTTCACTGCCGGACGCACGCCCGAGTTGAACAGGTCGGTCTCAAGGAAGATCTGTCCGTCCGTAATCGAAATCACGTTGGTTGGAATGTAAGCCGAGACGTCCCCGGCCTGCGTCTCAATAATCGGAAGCGCCGTCAGCGATCCACCGCCCAGCTCCTGGCTCAGCTTGCACGACCGCTCCAGAAGACGCGAGTGGAGATAGAACACGTCGCCCGGATACGCCTCGCGCCCTGGAGGACGGCGCAGCAGCAACGAAAGCTCGCGATACGCCACGGCATGCTTCGAGAGATCGTCATAGATGATCAGCGCGTGCTTGCCCTTATCGCGGAAGTACTCGGCAATCGCCGTCGCCGCATAAGGAGCCAGGTACAACATCGGCGCGGGCTCGGAGGCTGTCGCGGCCACCACGATGGTGTAATCCATCGCGCCGTATTCATTTAGCGTCTGCACCACCTGCGCAACCGAAGAGCGCTTCTGGCCGATCACGCAATACACGCAGATCAGGTCTTTGCCCTTGCTGTTGATGATGGTGTCGAGCGCGACCGCGGTCTTGCCCGTCTGGCGGTCGCCAATAATCAGCTCACGCTGCCCGCGGCCAATCGGAATCATCGAATCGATGGCCTTCAGACCGGTCATCATCGGCTCACGCACCGGCTGGCGGGAGATGACGCCCGGCGCAAGCCGCTCCACCGGCAGCATGTCCTTCGTCACGATCGGACCCTTGTCGTCGATCGCCTGGCCTAGCGAATTGACCACGCGGCCAATCATCGCGTCGCCCACCGGCACGCTCAGAATCTTTCCCGTGCGCTTGACCTGGTCGCCCTCGCGAACCTCGGTGTAGTCGCCCAGCAGCACCGAGCCCACCTGATCCTCTTCAAGGTTCATGGCCAGCCCGGCAATGCCATGTGGGAACTCGATCAGCTCGCCCGCCATCACCTTGTCCAGACCATGAATACGCGCAATTCCGTCACCCAGCGAGATCACGGTGCCAACTTCATCGACACGGACCTTGGAGTCGTAGTTTGCGATCTGCTCTCTTAGGAGCTGTGTAATTTCATCTGCGTTTATCTGCGCCATGCTTCACTTTTCCAACCGGATTCTTGAATCTTGATGGTTTGCCGAGCCCGTTTTCAGAGCTCGTCCAGGACTCGACCTAGCTCGTCGCCAGCTCTTCCTTCAGCCGGTTCAATCGTCCCCGCACCGAACCGTCGTAAACCGTGCTGCCAACCCGTACAATCACCCCGCCCAGCAGCGACGCGTCTTCATGGAAGGTAGCACTCACCTGCGACTTCGTCATTTCCGCAACGTTGGCCTCAACCTCACGTCGCTCCTGCTCGTCCAGCGCGCGTGCCGTCGTCACCAGCACTTCCGAGATGCCAAGCCGCGCGTTCATCTCATGCCGGAACTCCGCCAGCACCTCGTCCAGCGCGTGAATCCGGCCATGATCGATCAGGACCGCGATGAAATTCCGTGCCTGCGGCGACATTCCCAGCCGCGCATTCATCTTGTCCAGAATCGCGACCTTTTGCTCCGAAGGAAACGATGGATCGAGAAAAACCTCGCGCAAACCTGCGCTCACATGCCACGCCGAGGCAAAATCATTCAGCTGCTTCTGTACATCCGCCGCCTTCAGGTGCTCCTCGAGAACCACATCGGCCAGGGCACGCGCATAACGCGCTGCAAACGCAGACATTAGTTACGCTCCATCTTCAGGTCTTTGGCAAAATCATGAATCAGCACGCGATCGTCCTCGGCGCTCAGATGAATCCCGTGCATCGCCCGGTCGACAGCCAGCTCAGCCGCAAACTTCTTCAGATCCCGCCGCGCCGCCGCGCCCGCAGCATCGATCTCCTGCTCTGCTGAGGCCACGATCCGCTGCCGCTCGGACTCCAGCGACTCCTGGATGCGCTTTTCGTCCCCGGCGCTCTCCCGCTCGGTCTGTTCCCGGATCGCATCGATCTCAATTCCCAGCTTCGACAGGCGCTCTTCGACCGCCGCCAGGCGCTCATTCGCCTGTGTCGTGGCCACCCGCGCTTCCATCAACTGCTTCTGCAGATTTTCCGAGCGGCCGCGCAGCATCTTCGGAACCAGCCGCAGCACAAACCACAAAATCACGCCGATGAGAATCGCCGAATTCAGATCCTCAAAGATCTTGGCCGTCGTTTCGACGCTCATGTGCG
>Ga0210388_10003447_pt1 | contig 12382 bp, 12 predicted proteins | sample IncBWC19OmetaG_FD_155485 | JGI IMG/M metagenome (GOLD analysis project Ga0210388, IMG submission 155485) | Forest soil microbial communities from Barre Woods Harvard Forest LTER site, Petersham, Massachusetts, United States - Inc-BW-C-19-O ... | reverse complement strand
GCTGCCGACCGCGCCTGCGGCGGCCGAGACGAACACGTTCTCGCCTTCTTTGAGCGCGCCGATGATCAGCAATCCGCCGTAGGCTGTGAGGCCAGTCAGACCTAAGACGCTCATGTACGCGATCAAGGGCATACCGTCTGCATCGAGTGTGGAAAGGCCTTTGCCGTCGGAAAGGAAATATTCTCTGAAGCCGTGCATCGACTCGACGTGATCGCCTTCCTGGAAGGCAGCGTGGCGGGATTTGATCACCCGGCCAATTGCGCCGCCGATCATGGCCTCGTTGAGCGCGGTCGGCCCTGCCAGCCGCGGCCGCATCGCCGGATCCACCGACATGTAAATGTTCTCGACCAGTACCTGGCCCTCGCCGGGATCTGCCACGTCGGTCTCGACGATGCGAAATTGCGCGGGCGTGGGCAGGCCCTGCGGACGTTCGATCAAATGGACTTCTCGGCTTCGCATGATTTTTAACCTCAGACGGTAGTTTTCATTCTCAGACGGCGACGAGCCGCTTGGTTAGCGCGTGTTTCCAATGACCGGACCTGAAGCGCCAGATGAGCAGGGATCCTTTCAGCATGTAGTCGCCGATGATGGAGCTGTACACCCAGACCACCGGCAGATGGAACATGGCGAAGCTCGCTGCCAGCGCGCAACGCACGCCGATCAGTCCCAGGAAGGAAGTAATGAGCGGAAAACGCGTGTCGCCGGCGCCGCGCAAGGAACCGCCGATGGCCATGTCGACTCCCAACAGCGGCAGCATGGCAGCCATGATGTAAGTAAATTCCGTGGTGCGCAGCACGGCGATTTCATCCGATCCCAAGAAGAAGCGCGCTAGACCTGGCGCGTTTATTACAATGAGAAATCCGATCAGGGACATAGCGCCGACCGCCATGCTGCAAGCGCGCCAGCCGCTGCGTGCAGCGCCTTCGACGTCGCCCGCACCCAGATGCTGGCCCACGAGGGTCGCGCCAGCGATGGAGAATCCGCTGCCCACCACCATGGCGGCATTCAGCATATTGACGCCGACGTTGTACGCGGCGAATGCCTCGGTCCCGTAGTAGTGGCCGATGAGGGACATGAACAAGAAGAAGCCAAACTGCAGGACCAGCTGCTCCAGGGCAACCGGGTAGCCGATGTGCAGCAGCCGCTGGTAGCGCGCCTTGTTGAAAATGTCGCCGGGATAGAACTTGATGGTCAATTTCTGGCGCATCCACAGCGCCACCAAAACCGCGCCGCACAGGACGAACGATAGCCCGGAGGCGAACGGCGCGCCGGCGGCACCCATGCGCGGCGCGCCCCAATTTCCCAGAATGAAGGCGTACAGCAGCGGTAGATTGACAATATTGACCGCCAAGCCAAACAGCAGCGGCGTCCATGCGTTGCCCGCCGCGCGCAAAGCACTCGACAGAATGATGTCGATGGCAAAGCCGATAATGAAGGTCGCGAGCCAAAAAATGTTGCGCGAGGCCAGTTGCGCCGTGCTCTCATCCAGTCCGAATACTTCGGCGATCTGGTGCGAGAAGATCATGCCGAAGATCATGAGAACCAGGCCGACCAGACCACCGAACATGAGCGACGCCGAGGTGATCCGGCTCGCCTCCTCGCGCTGGCCCGCGCCCCAGGAGCGCGCGACGAGCGCAGTCGTTCCGACGCCGATGGCCATCAACAGGGCTTGGAGTGCGAAGAAGACGCGCTGACCTGCTCCGACCGCGGCAACGGCCGGCGCGCCCATGCTGCCGACGAATTTGGTCTGCACCATGGCCACCATCGAAAACATCAGGTTGGAGGCGATGGAAGGCGCCGCCAGCTGCCATATGGTGGGGCGCGTGTACTTTTGCGCCTCCGATTCGTTGACTGTTGTCATCGGTCGTTGGGTCAAATCTTCAAGACGGCAGGCTTTCTGATCCATAGCGTCAGCAACAGATAATAAAGAACGCCGAGCGCAATCCACGCGAGGCCGAGGAGTTTGGCCGCGCGATCCATTTCGTACAGCACGAACACGATGATCGACAGGCCAAGGAGCGGAAAGACAAGATGCCTGAGCCAATCGCCGCTGCGCTGCCGGATCAGATAATGATTGATCACCGACAGATGCAGCAAAACAAATCCCGTGAGCGCGCCGAAATTAACAATCAGGGTAAGGTCGTCAACCCGGCTGGCAAACAGCAAGCCCACCAGCAGTGAAATGACTGCGACCACAAGGGTGCTGACGTAAGGCGTCTTGTAACGCGGATGGACTTTGGCCAGGATCGCCGGCAACCTGCCGTCCCGCGCCATGGCAAAGAGAATACGCGAGACCGCGGCCTGGGCAGCCATGGCGTTGGCAATGGCCGACGCCATCACGATGGCGATGATGGTGATCAGGCGCAGCCAGGTGCCGCCGGCGCGTTGCGTGATCTCATAGAACGCCGTCTCCGACGAGCTGAAGTGCATTCCGGCGCTCAAGTCGGTCGCGATCCAGGTTTGCAACATGAAGAGTGCTCCCACCAGCATGAGCGAGAGCACAGTGGCACGCCCCACCGCGTTCTTGCCGGCACGATTTTCCTCCGAGAGCGTCGAGATTCCATCAAACCCTAGAAATGACAGAACGGCAATCGAGGTCGCGCCGGCCACGGTGGCCAGCGAGAAAACATGCGCATCGTAGATGGGCTTGAGCGTCAGCTTGCCCTCGCCCATGCCGCCGTACAGCGCGATCAGCCCCACCACCACGAACAGCGCCAGCACCACCAATTCCATCATCAGCATGTAGCGGTTTACGCGCGCAGTGAACTGGATGCCGATGAAGTTCACAGCGGCGTTGAAGGAGATGAACAGCGCGAGCCAAACCCAGGCGGGTACACCCGGAAACACCGGCCGCAAGGCCACCGCGCTGAACAAGTACAGGAGCGAGGGCACGAGAATATAATCGAGCAGAATCAACCAGCCGGCAAAGAAGCCGGCAATTTCATGCAAGCCGCGATGCGCATAGGTGTACACGGAGCCTGCCAGCGGAAATGCCCGCGACATGGCGGCGTAGCTCAAAGCCGTGAAGAACATGCCGATGAGCCCGACCAAATACGCCAGCGGCACCATGCCCTTAGAATCGTTGTACACGAAGCCGAACACCGAGTACGGCGCGATCGGCACCATGAAAATTAATCCGTAGATGACCAGATCCTTGGTCGTGAGCGCTCGGTGCAATTGATCCTTGTATCCGAATTCTTCAATCGACAAGCGCGCGAGCTCCTTTTGTTGCGCAGTCTATCTCAAGAACCGACGCATCGCGGGTCATGATTTGAGTCGCGCGAACGTGGGAAGATTCCGTACAATTTGACATCAAATGACAAACAGGTCCGGCTGATGACCCCAACCGCGCATCGACATACGATCCACCATCGCCATCATGGCTGGGATAACAGCATTGCCGCCGTGACGCGCATCGCACCAGGCGAGTCGTTGGAGTTCGAGGTGGTTGATGCTTCCGGCGGTCAGCTGACTGCGACGTCGACGGTTGCCGATGTGGGCCGCATGGACTTTGGCAAAATCAACCCCGTGACGGGCCCCGTGTATATCGATGGCGCCGAACCGGGCGACATTCTCAGAGTGACGCTGCTGTCGTTTGCTCCTTCGGGCTGGGGCTGGACCGCGAACATCCCGGGCTTTGGCCTGTTGGCGGAGGATTTCAAAGAGCCCGCGCTGCGCATCTGGCGCTACGACGCCAAGACGCTCTCGCCGGCGCTGTTCGGCCGCTGGGGCAAAGTGCCCTTGAAGCCTTTTACGGGGACCATCGGCCTGGCGCTCAAGGAGCCGGGACTGCACAGCATCGTTCCGCCGCGCCGCGTCGGCGGCAACATGGACGTGCGCGACATTTCACAAGGCACCGAACTGTTTCTCCCCGTCGAGGTTCAGGGGGCCCTGTTCTCGGTGGGTGATACGCATGCAGCGCAAGGCGATGGCGAGGTGTGCGGCACCGCAATCGAAAGCCCCATGCGCGTGGCGCTGCAATTCGACCTGATCAAACAGACGCCGTTGACCTTCCCACGCTTCAGAACCCCAGGGCCGGTCACGAGGCATCTCGATGCATCAGGGTATGAAGTCGCGACCGGGATCGGTCCCGATCTCATGGAGGCGGCGCGCGCGGCCGTCCGCTCCATGGTGGATTTGCTCGCGTGCGAGCGCGGCATGCCGGCGATCGACGCTTATTTGCTGTGCAGCGTCTGCGGGGATCTTAGGATCAGCGAAATCGTCGATGTGCCAAACTGGACCGTATCGTTCTATTTTCCGCGCGTTGTGTTCGATTGAAACTCGTCGCGCTGCGGCTGAATGGGATCGGGAAATCGCCTTAGCGATCGACTTCTTCGATCACCGCCTGGCCGGAAACCCGCACGCGAATCAACCCCCAGCACAGTCCGACCGTCAGCATGCAGGCGATGAAGAACAGCGCGACCCAAATCAGCGCGGTATGGCTGGACGAGTTGAGCCAACCCCAACTGCTGATCAGCCAAATCACGGCGGCGAAAAATGCCATTCCCATCGCAACGCCCAGGGTACCCAGCGATCGCCAGGTGGCGTGCGCGAAGAAAATCCAAACCGCGAGCAGGACCAGTCCAACGACTGCCTGGATGGGCTGTACGTGAGGAAAATTCCCGGCGATCCAACTGACAAACGAGAATCCGGTGGGATTGTAGGTCGCCAGCACCAACACCAGCGACGCTAGCAACCGTGCGAGAAAGCCGCCCATGGTGAGTCTACCCATGAGGCTATGGTACGCGGATCAGTCAGCAGCGCCAATGCGAAGGCGGATTGCCCAAGGATTGCGGCTTCACACGCTGTGTCGATACACCAGAAAGCCTGAGCGCTCGGCCACCTGATCGTACAGCCGCATAGCGACTGTATTGCCTTCTTGAGTCTGCCAATAGACGCGCGGCGAGCCGGCGAGCTTGGCGTGCGCGTATACCGCACCGATCAATGCCCGGCCGACGCCTTGACCGCGCACGGCATCCGCGGTGAAAAGATCCGCAAGGTAACAGGTCGGCGGAATTTGAATCGTGCTGCGATGATAAAGAAAATGCGCGAGACCGACGATCCGGCCGGCGACCTCCGCCACCAGCGCGTGCATGGGCTCGTAGGCATCAAAAAAGCGCGACCAGGTCATCCGGGTGACCTCCGGCGCCAACGCGGTTTCGCCGGCGCGGCCATAGAAGGTATTGTAGCCGTCCCAAAGCTCACTCCACTGGGGAAAATCGGCGCGCTGCACGGCGCGTATGTGGACAGGTTCGCTCAACGGAGACCTCCTACCGTACTCACGGCGATTTCGCATCGTAGATCGTTCGCCCCGCTCGTACGGTGAGGCGGACGCGAGCAAACGCAGTGATGTCTTTCGAAGGATCGGCATCCAATACAACCAGATCCGCGTCCATGCCAGGCGCCAATCGGCCCTTGCGCGCCGCATATCCGAATCGCTCGGCAGGCGCGGCCGTGAGCGCCTTTAGGATCTCCCGCCAATCGAGCGCGCGTCCTAACTGCCGGTACTCCTCGGTGGTGTCGTAGGCGTCGGTGTAACCGACATCGGTGCCGAACAGGATCTGCCCGCCCGCTTTCGCATACGCGCTCACTTGCTGCACGCCGGCGTCCAGGTCCGTCTGAAGGTCCTGTGCCGACTCGCCGAATTTCTTGGCTTCCACTTCGAACAAGGTCAGGGTCGGGATCAGCGCCATGTGGTGCGCATAAATTCGCGCCGTCAGGTCGGCAGGCCACGGGCCAGTATTCGGGGTCGTGTGCGCGAGCACATCGACGCCACTGTCCATCGATACTGTAAGCCCGGCAAGATTGGTCGGGTGCGCAAACACCGGCTTGCCCTCCGCATGCGCCGCCTCGACGAGTGCCCGCGCCTGATCCAGCGGCATGGGCAGTACGCCCACCTTACCGCCAACAATCGCGCCGGCGAATAGCTTCACGCCATCCGCGCCCTCCTGGATTTGTCGATGCGCACGGGCGACGGCATCGGTCAGATTGTCGATCTCTTCGTCCGGAAAGCCGTTGTCCTTCATGAATTGCTTCACATAGATGGGCGTACCGCCCTTCGGATAAAAGGGATCGCCAACGGTCAGAACGGTCGGCCCGATGACTCGCCCGGCAGTAATGCGCCGACGGATGACATTGGTGTTCGTGAGCTGGGACGCGATATCGAACACCGTGGTAAATCCCCATCGGGTCAGCATCTGCGTGAGCTCTTGCGTAAGCTCGGCATCAGAGTGCTTCTCGGCGTTGAGCAGCGGCGGTGTCATCAAATGCACGTGGCTATTCCAGAAGCCCGCCATGACGATGGCGCCATGCACATCGATGCGTTCGGCATCGCGCCGCACACGCACGGCCCCGCCGGCGGCAACCGCAACGATGCGGCCATCATGAATTAGAATCGTGCCATCCGCGATTGGCAGCGCGTCCGGGGAGGGATAGATGCGGGCATGCGTCAGCGCCAGGTCGGCTGCATTGGCGGTGCCGGTCACGGCAGCGACGAGCGAGACCGCAAAGATTGCGGCACGGTAAAGACGGCGTCTGATGGACTGAGGCGGCATGGCTGATGTATACACAGCGTAAGTGGGACTTTAGACTATCAGCAGCCGACATCGGACGGAGGCAAGAATGCGATGCAGTTCCATACTCGGCGCGGGAGTCTTGTTTGCTGCGCTAACCGCGTGCCAATCCTCCGGGATCCTGCAACAGGAAAATGATCTCTCGGCGGCGGGTTTTACCGTGCGCATCGCGGACACCGCCGAGCGCCAGGCGATGCTGAATCGCCTGCCGCCGAACCGGTTCGTGCAACGCGTGAACGGTAATGATGTTCACTATGTGTATGCCGATCCTGTGGTGTGCGGTTGTCTGTACATCGGGACGCAGCAAGATTTTGCGCAATACGTATCGAATCAGCAGCTCGACTTCGAGCAAGCGCAACGCATCGCCTTCCTCAATTATTACGATGCAGCTTGGAACTGGGATGCCTGGGGGCCCTGGGGGCCGCTCGGACCTGTTTACGGCCCCGGGTGGTAATCATTTCGCCGAATTGAGGGCGCGGTGCGCTGATTTTACTAACCCGCCCGTCGACGCTAAAATAGCGCTAATTGAAATCAGCGCCTTGCAATTTAACGGCTGGCCCTCACCATCCAAAATTGGGCGCGGTGAGATTTGTTGAAGGGTGAGGGGCGATGAGTTTTGATGTTGTATTGATCGCAGTCATCGTGGGCGGACTTGCACTATCTGGCGCCTACGTGAGAGCGGAATATCTGGGCTGGCGCGAGCATGGCGCCGCGCAGCGGCGCAGAGACGCGGCGCTACGGGAGCGCCACGCCGCAAGCTTATCCGACCAACGCGACGCACTGCTTCCCAGCGTCCTGAAGCTTCAGGGATTCGGCGAGACTGACGCAGCGAACCCCGACAGCGCGGGCGAATTTGCCTCCCCGCGCCGCGCTTCCGGGTTGAGCAATTCACCGCACACCCGTTTTTTACCCGAGCGGCGCAAACGCGTTAGACAGCGCGCGCGTTAGACAGCGCGCGACTGACTATAGCCTTCATCATTCGCCCGTGACTCCCAGGGTGCGGGACAGGAAATTGGCGGTTGCTTCGTCCGCTCGTATCCAGGAGGCGTGCCGCAGAAAGCCGTGGATTTCGTTCGGCAACACGAGTTCTTCGAATGGAACATTTCGCTCCTCGAGCCGCCGCGCAAGATCGACCGTCTGTTGAAAGCGCACATTGCGATCGTCATCCCCCTGGATCAAGAGAACGGGTGACTTCCAGCCGTCGATCGCTGCATCGGGCGATGAGTTCCAGGCGACCTCCAGGGCTTTTTCGCGATCACCCTTCTCGAAGCGTCCCGGCTGGTTGCCGCCGCGCGCATCTATGAGCCGCGACCAGTCGTGCACGCCATGCAAATCGACGCCTGCCTTGAAGATGTCTGAGTTGCGGGCGAGTGCGAGCGCGGTGAGATACCCGCCGTACGAACCACCCCAGACGCCGATGCGCTTGCCATCGACGCTTGGCAGAGACTGCAGGAAGCGGGCTCCGGCCACCACATCCTGATATTCGGCGGCGCCCGCGAAACCGGCGTGTTCGGGATGATGAAACGCCAGGCCATAGCCGATGCCGAGTCGATAATTGACCGACAGCACGACGAAACCATGTGCCGCCAGATACTGATTTACAGCGTAGCCGTTGCTGTAGTAATCCATGTAACTCCAGCCGAGCAGCATTTGCCGCGGCGGCCCGCCGTGCAGAAATATCACACCAGGTTTTCGATCCCCGGATTTCGCGGCGCCTCGATCGAACAGCTGACCGTGCACGAGCGTTCCGTCAGCCGCTTTGAACGTGACTTGCTTGGGCGCGATGAGCTGCGCGGTCGGGAATTCTGCATTGGTGGCCGCGGGCAGCGTCGCGCGATGCGCGCCGTCGAGACCTGAAATTGCCACGGTAGGCGGTTGTTGCGGAGTCGCTGCGACAAACGCGACTCGATCCGCTGCTGCGGCAACCGGCGTCCACTCCAGCGATTCACCGGAAGTCAGCGCCACCGAGCCTGGGTGATCGACGGCTACGCGAAAGAGATGACGGCGATCGTCGTCACCGGCCGTGCTACCGGTATTCGCATCGTAAATCATGAAACGCTGATCGCGGCTTTCGGCGACATGCTCGACCATGAAAGCGCCCGGCGTGAGCAACACAGGCGTGCCGCCCGCAGCCGCAACCGAATAAAGATGCGGCCATTCATCCAAATACGCCATGAAAACTATACGATTGCCGGCCGCCCAATGTAGGTTGGCCCCGCCCGCCACATCGGGGAAAGAACCGGCAAGCGTATTGGGGCTTTTCCATACCGCCTGCCCAGATCCGTCGCTCGCCGAGGCAATCCAGATCGACCAGGGCCGCGGCTCCCTAGTCAGAATCGGACGAGGCGGCCCACCATCACCAGCGCGTCGCGTATAGGCGATTCGTGTGCCGTCAGGCGACCAGATAGGCGACTCATCCTTGTTGGTGGAGGGCGTGAGATACAACAGCGGCGTGGTCTTCGATGTGTAAATCCCGATGAAGGAGTGGTCCGCGCGGTTGGACACGAATGCCAACCGGCTTCCATCCGGCGACCAAGCCAGGTCGCTGTCCTTGCCCCGATCGAAGAACAGGCGCTCGGGTTTGGCGCCATCGAGCGACGAAATCCAGACGTGATCATCCTTGATGTAGGCGATTTGGCCCCGAGCCGAAATCACTGGCGCATCACCTTCGTCGATTTTTACCGGCGTACCGCCATTGGCGGGCACGGCCCATATCGACGTGAACGGCTGTACCGGCGAGGAATTTGGATCGGGCGCCAGGTTTCCTTCCGCGGGCCAGTTGGCGTCATGATCGCCGCCCAGCACGTACACGAGGCGCGAACCGTCCGGCGAAAAAGTAAGCTGCGTGATTTCCTGCCCGTCGTCATCGTGATACTGGGTCGCTTGGCTCGGCGTAAAGTTCGGTCCGCGCGCCATCCAAACGTTGCGCACGCCATCAAGATTGCACACCCACGCGATCACATCGCCATGTTCGGCTGCCGCAAGTTCGGAGGCGAATGGATAATGCAGCACTTGCGCCATGGAGTACCCGGAGCGCGCGCTGGCCGGTCCGGACAGCGGTGCGAGCGCAATGACCGCTAATACGCCGGCAAACAACCGAAATTTGATCATAGTATTTGTCTTCCGCGACTTTGGTGGGTTGCGAATACTAGCGCCAAGGGCCATCGGCAGTACACCTACCAGGTGAAATCAAATCAACCACTGAAAAGTGGCGAGCTGCTTGGCAAAGGAAATCACCGACAGATGCTGCTGAGTCTGAGCATCGAAAAGATAGGCGACGCCACCAATAATGAAACCGTTCATCATGAGCGCAATCGCGAGTGCGGCGAGTTTTGCAGAGATCCGGGTATTCATGATCGTCTCCTCAAATGTTTGCTTTTACACAGCGGGGTTCTTCCGCCTGCTTACACAAAGCAAGAGCCGTGCCAGGCCCGGGAGGAGCGTTAAATCGCTATTTTTAAAGGAATTATTTTTTTAAGACGGGGGGCGCGGCGGCCGCGGACACTGTCCGCGGACAACGCGGACAGCGCCAGCGGACGCTTCAAGGCTCCGAGCTAATGTTCGATCGGACGGTCGGCAGTCCGGGCCGCCATGGCCTTGGAGGACCGCCGGCGCCGAGCCACCAACTCATCGGTGATTTCGATGACTGCGTGCTTGCCGGTTGCACCGACGTCCTTGCGCGCTTCCACACGCTGCTCGGCAAAACGCTCACGTTCGGCGAGGCTCACGCGTTTGATGGTCGGCTTGTCCCAGAAGGCGGCAAGATAACTCGCAACCGCGACTGCGCCAATCTCTTCGCGGAAAAATCCCAGGCGCAAGGCGTGCACGACGCGGCCCTGATCCAGTCCCGCCACCGAGTACAGGCGGTACTCGCCGAAAATATCCAAGTTCGGCACCGCGTCGGGATCAAAGGCGTGATCCGCAAGCGCGAGCTGAATGACGAACCAGCGCGATGCTTCGTTGTCTTCCAGTTCCTTCGGCGTCAAGGCGCGGATGGTCTGCGTGGACTCCAAGCTTTCCAGCGGCTCGTCGAGTTTTTTCACTTCGCGCGGCGCGGGCACCGGAGCGGTTGCCACGACGACATGCTGCAACGATGTGAGTTTGTTTGGCATGGGCTTGGCCGGCGACATTCGAAACTTCGGCCAACCCCTGCGTGCAGTCGCCACTGACTGTGTGACGACAGGCGCGGCCTTTGGGGCCTCGACCGGCGCCGCGCTCTTGGGTGCCGCAGGCTTGGGAGGCGGCGTCATATTTTGTTTCGGCGGCGGAGCGATCGCCTTCTTGGGAGGCGGCGCGATCTCTAGCTTCGGTGGCGGTGCCGCGTCTTGCTTCGGCGGTGCCGCCTCTGGCTTCGGCGGCGCTTTGACCGGCGGTGCCGCGGTTACAACAACCGCGGGCGCAGGCGCGGCGGGCGGTGGCGGCGCTTTGCTCTTGGGTGCGACCGCATCGGTCAGCACGGGTGCGGCAATGACCGCGGGCTTCGGCGCCGCGGTCTTGGGCGCGGGAGACTTGGCGGGCATCACCACTTCGGTGAGAACCGGCGCGCTCGCGATGGAGTACGGCGGCGCAAGCTTCAACTCAAACGGTGGCGGTGCAGCTGCGGGCGCCACCGCCTCCTTCGCGACCGGGGCGACGGCGACGACCGCTGCGGCGGGAGCAACCGCTGCAGCGGGGTGCTTCTGAATGGTCGGCAACGGCACATCCAACTCCGGCAACTCCCATTGCGGCGGCGTCGGCGGCAGTGTGGCAGGTGCGGCGCGCTGCGGCATGCTCGGCGGTACGCCAAACTCGGGCGTCGGCCACGCGATGTCGATCGAAATTTCCGGAACTTCGGGTTTTTGGCTTGCGGCGCTTTCCTGGACTGCTGCCTTCTTCGGCGCCGCCTTGTGCGGCGCGGCTTGTGCGGCTGCGACGAGCGCGGCTTCGGGCCCGGCCTTTTCCGCGGCGATCTTTTGTGAGACGGATTTTTCGATAACGAGATCGGCCGGCTTCGGCGCGGCCGATCGCTGATCAGCCTTGGCTTGCATGGTTCCAATGACGCGTAAATCTGACGCGCTCGCGGTCGCGGTCAGTGCGCCGGGATAGGTATCGCGAACTTCCGCAAGAACGGCATCGGCTTCGTCTTCGGACGCAAACGGCCCGAATCGCAAGCGGTAGCGGGTACGCCCGTCTTCGGTCACTTGGATTTGATAAACATGCGCGCTGAGTGGGCTGTTGGTAAATGCTTTCGTGGGCACGCTGATCGGCGCGGTCGAAACACTGAGGTTGATGACGAAGGGTCCTTCGCCGCCAAGACGCGGCGCCTCTTGCACCGGCTGAAACAGGTCCTCGATGCTGAGATGCCAGATCTCACCTGCCATTGGGGCGTTTATCGGCGTTGCCATAAATCCTTTCCCACGAACGGTACGGGTGCTCAAGATATTGACGAACTGAGCAGAATGAAAGCGTGATCGGCGTCTCTCAGCGGCGACACGCGCGCTGTTTATGTCAAGGACTACAAGCAACATAAGCAAATCTCGCGGACAGCGCCCGCGCGAATCAGCTTTTTGAAAAGGAATAAGTTGCGTGCGGGCGCGCGTTGGGCAATAAGTAAACTATGAGCCTACAATCGTGTCGCGCAAATCCCGCTTGAGGCATTTCGATGCTCGATTCTGATCGCATCACGAGTAAAGCACTCCGCCTCCTGCTCGTATTCCTATCCATCTTGGCGGTTGCTGCATTCGGTCTGTCGCTGCATCGGCTGGGGGGAAGCTTGACGCTTTCTTATCTGCCGAACGGCGTCGCCGTTGCCGCCACTTATCGATTCGGCC
>Ga0210388_10003446_pt1 | contig 12383 bp, 5 predicted proteins | sample IncBWC19OmetaG_FD_155485 | JGI IMG/M metagenome (GOLD analysis project Ga0210388, IMG submission 155485) | Forest soil microbial communities from Barre Woods Harvard Forest LTER site, Petersham, Massachusetts, United States - Inc-BW-C-19-O ... | reverse complement strand
ATCACGCCACATGGGGTAGTACAAAAATACTAATCGAGCTTAGCAAAAACTGTGATGGGTGATTCCTGGGAGTGTTTATGAGAAAGACAGGGCTTGGGGTGCCGTTCAGAGGGAAAGTGGTTTCTGGGGGGATGGTCAATTCTTGGGGTGGGAGGGATTCAATGAATGGATTAGTTCGATTCGCGCTTGCGTGTTGCCTGGTCGTTGCGATGGCCAGACCGGCAGTTTCTCAGAGTAGAAATACCGGGGAGATTCGTGGCACGGTGGCGGATATGACAGGAGCCGTTTTGCCGGGCGCCGTCGTGACGCTTACCAATATTGATACGGGGGAGACCAAGGAGTTCGTCACGAACGCGGACGGTATCTACGACACCGTTTCGACGCCCGCGGGTAACTATAACATTAGCTTCACGGTTAAGGGCTTCAAGAAGCTGGTGCGCGGGCCCTTCACGCTCAACGTTGACGTAATCACAGAGAACGCAGCCCTGGACATTGGTGCGATTACGGAAACGGTGACGGTGGAAGGGAATGGCGTGCCCCTCCTCGACACCGAAACCAGCCACATGGGGACGGTTCTTGAGAAGGAAACCATTGGTAAGCTGCCCCAAGTGGGTGCCGGAATCACCGGCAACGACTGGGCTAACTTCAATATCCTCCTCCCCGGCGCCGCCGGAGCTCCTTCGCAGCCGGCTTCGGAAGGAAGCGGAGCTTATAATGCGGGAGACGCCATTTCCATTAACGGCAATTTGCCCAATTACGCGAACTATCTCGCGGACGGGGCCGTTGTTCAATTGCCGGTTAGCAACAACGTGGACAACACGGTCTTTGAGGCTGTCTCGGAGGTTCAGATCACCACGTCTTCGTTCTCGGCTGAGTATGGCATTGGCGGAGCCGTGTTCAACCAGATCAGCAAGAGCGGAACCAACGGTTTCCACGGATCAGTTTACGACTATTGGCAGAACGATATGCTGGACGCCAGCCAATTTTTTAATGTGCAGCAGTCAAACGGTAGCTTTGTGAAACCGCCGCCGGCGTATTTGCGATACAACGAGTGGGGCGGCTCTGTCGGCGGACCGATCCTCAAGAACAAGTTGTTCTTCTACTTTGTCCGGGACAAGATCTATAACAATGGCGCGGGAAGCGTTCACGTCAGTACGGTTCCCACGCTTGCCGAGAGAGGTATGGGCTCGGCCAATCCGGGCGAATTTGATTTCAGCGGCAATCCCACCATCTACAACCCCGCGACGCGGACGACGGTGGGCGGGCCTGCGACGGCATTCCCTGGCAACATTATACCGGCCAACATGGTGGACCCTGTGGCCGCGAAGCTTCTGGCGAGCTACCCTCTGCCTAACGCAACGGGAAGCGCGGCGACCGTCAACGGCGTCGTTTACCCGGGAGACATTCAAAACAACTTCACCTTCACGTCGTCCGCTCCCAACCCGAATCTCCGATATTTTGGGCGCATTGATTACGATTACTCTTCGAAGAATCGCGTTAGCTTCTCCATAAGTCAGAAGAACAATAATGGACAGAATATCAACCAGTTGCCTTGTCCGCTCAACTGCTTTTCCGGGGACATCGACGGTTACAACGTACAGCTCTCCGATACCTGGCAGATCAGTTCAACGCTGGTCAACGAATTTCGCATGGGGTATACCAAGCAAGGCAACTGGTTCGTTCCTCAGACCCTGGGGTTCGATAGTGCAAGCTCACTGGGTTTGCAATACGCCAAGGCGGCCGTCTTCCCGACCATCAACGTGAACGGCGTCTGCTGCACGCAATTGGCCCCGGGTACGAACGCCGTCTATATCGAGAACCTTTACGATCCGTCGGATGTGATTACGCTGGTCAAAGGTCGCCACATTCTGCACTTCGGCATCGAGGTGCTGATGGGCGAAGGCAACACCACGCCGTGGGGCAACATTACCGCGGGCAATTTCTCTTTCACCGGGCAATACACCCAGCAGAACGGCGTCACCGGCACTGGAGCGGGGCTCGCCGATTTCCTGCTTGGCGACGTTGAAAACTGGGGCGCGACCAATCAGTCGACGTCCTATGCACGATTGAAGAGCCCGCAAGCCTTCGTGCAAGACGACATCAAGCTTCGCCCGAATTTCACCTTGAACCTTGGCTTGCGCTATGTAGGGACGACGGGCTTCAGCGAGACCAAAAATAGTCTGGGCGGATTCGATCCCAATCTCATTAACCCAGCCAACGGGACCCTCGGTTCGATGTGGTTCGCGGGTCAGGATAACCGCAACACGTTGCAGAAAGGGGTTTGGGACATCTTCCTGCCCCGCGTCGGCTTTGCCTGGTCTATCCGACCCAATACCGTAATCAGAGGCGGTTTTGGGATGTACTCGTATAACTTTAGCCAAGACACGTATGGAAACGGAATAGGGACTGGGGCGCTCACTACCAGTACCGGCAACACCACCGACCCCAACGCTGGGACTGGCCCGACGCCTCTGATTAACCTGGACGCGTCCGCTGCTACCGCTAATTCCGTGCTCACTTACGTGGTGGGGTCGCCGGCGGCACGGGAACCCCTAACCTACTGCTGCAAGGCGGGTGTCTTCTCAAACGAGACGTATGTTCCGTATAACGTCCAACCCGGGAGAATCAATGAGTGGCAGTTGAGCGCCGAGCATCAATTCGCGGGTAATTTCATGGCCTCGGTCGCTTATGTAGGCAGCCACGGATCGAACCTGCAATTCCCGACGGACCTGAACCAGGTCACCAACCCGGCCGATATGGTGGCAGGCAACCAGGCTCTGCGTCCGTTCCCATCTTGGGGCAGCCTTGGCGGCAACTTTTACGACGGCATTTCGAATTACACCGCCGCGCAAGCCACGATCACCAAGCGTTATACGAACGGATTGCTCTTCAGTTTCAACTATGTCTGGTCACATTTCCTGGATGATCAGGATTCGTCCGGATGGGGCAGCCGTGGAGGGACACAGGCTTGGCAAATCGGCAATAACCCGGCCGCCAACTATGCCAACTCTAACTTCGACATCCCGAACGCGGTCAAGGGATACGTTGCTTACGACCTGCCTTTCGGCAAGGGAAGAAAGTATATGAGCGGGACTACTGCGCCGGTGGACGCTGCCATCGGTGGATGGCAGATCAGCGGAACGATGGTCATCCAGAGCGGCAATCCGTTTACCATAACCAACAATGTAAACAACAGCTTTTCGGATTGCGGTAATGGCTGCTCGTGGTTTCCCAATCTTGTGGGCAGTCCGAACGCCGGCGTTCCCGCGTCTCCCGTCAACTCGATTTCCTGGTTTAATACCGCGGCGTATGCCTCGGCTACATCCGGAACATTTGGCAACAATGGCAGGAACACACTGCGAGGGCCGTATTTGAATGTCTTTAACATGTCCCTGGCTAAGACCATTAACATCAAAGAGCGCGTTCAGCTCCAATTGCGATCAGACTGGGTGAACATCTTCAACCACCCGAGCTTCGGACCTCCGAGTTCTACGCTGGGAGCAGGTAACTTCGGGCTCATCAACTCCTCAGCCCCCAACGGCGGTATCGCGGTTGCCCCTCGAACTGGTCAACTCAGCGCGCGCATAACGTTCTAACCGAGACGACCAACTAGTTGAGGACGGCATCACCCCGCCGTCCTCAACTCTGTTCTTGGGGGGGAACAAGATTTTAGAATGCGCTTGGTCCGCCGTACAATCGGGACATGAGCACAAAAGAGGTCGTGGGCTTGCCGTGGCTAGTTCTCTGTGTAGCTTTGGCGCCGTGCTTTTCCCAATCGAATCCTAACCGCCAGCAGCAAATCGAATTACACAGTCGTCAGGCAGCGGAATACCTGAAGGAGAACAGACCTGATCTGGCGATACCCGAATTTAGAGCTATTATTGCCCTTGACCCGAACAACGTGGATGCCCGCGGCAACCTTGGGGCGGTGCTGTTCTTTCAGGGGGCGTACACGGATGCTATTCCGCAGCTCCGCGCTGCGCTGAAACTGCGGCCCACTCTGTGGAAAATCGAGGCCCTTCTGGGCATCGCCGAAAAGCGGGCGCGCGACGTCAAAGCGGCGCTCGGCGATTTGCAAAAGGCATTTCCAAATGTCCAGGAAGAGAAGATTCGAATTGAGACCGGGATGGAGCTCATTGAAATCTACTCCGGGACGGGCGATCTGGACAAAGCCGCAGCAGTCGTGAGCGCTCTTCGGGAACTGGCTTCGACGGACGAAGCTGTGCAGTACACCGCTTACCGAATCTATTCAGATCTTGCCTCCGAGTCCCTGCTCAGCTTGTCCGTGGTGGCTCCCAATTCTGCGCGCATGCACCAGGCGATGGCGCACGAACTGGCGAAGCATGGGGACAACGCTGAAGCGATCAAGAACTACCGAGCTGCGCTCAAAATCGACCCACGACTTCCTGGACTTCATTTTGAGATCGCAGAGATGCTCCGCAGTTCGTCGGATGCGGCCAACATGGAAGAAGCCGCGAGCGAGTACAAGGCAGCCTTGGAGCTTAATCCGTTCGATGAACAGTCGGAATCCGGGCTTGGCGATATCGCGGCTCGGAGAAACGATTTAAAGGAAGCTTACGAGCGTTACACGAAGGCCGTCGAACTGCAGCCGGGCGACCCCGACGCCAGCATCGGCCTTGCGAAGGTATTGATGTCCATGGATCGAATGGAACAAGCCGAGGGGCTTCTGAAGCATGCCCTTCAGCTGGACCCCACCAGCGCCGTGGCCCACTTCCGTCTGAGCACCGTCTATCGGCAGATGGGACGACCCGAGGATGCCAAACACGAAATAGAGGAATACCAAAAGTATAAAAAGATGAAGGAGCAACTTCAGGAGATTTATCACCAGATGCGTCTGGCATCAGCCGCCAAAGCAAATGACGAGAGTGATCCTAGAAAATAGTCAGGCTACTGCTCGAAGGAACGCCCTCGCGATTCGGTCTGACGTGGTGCGGGCGGCGCCGTGCTTCGAACTGTCGGATAGTCGACGCGCCCGGCTTGTTGCGCGCCACGAATTGCTGAAGCGAGATTCGAGAAAATCGCCATGATGAAAATGCTTCTGCTAATGATTGCGACATGGTCATCGGCTGTGCCCATGCTGGGAACCTCATACTACCCGGCCCGGCCCAACGATGGGAAAGCAGTTTATCTGACGGCGGATAATTTCCTCGTGAAGGGGGACGGAATCGCGGATGATTCTGCTGTCTTGCAGCAGGCGATCAACAAGGTTCGGGAGACGACGAACCAGGGCATTCTGTTCGTTCCGGCCGGCCGCTACCGTCTGACCAAGACGATCTATATCTGGCCTGGAATCCGGTTGATCGGTTTTGGCGCTCTGCGGCCCACATTTGTGCTTGCCCGAAACACGCCGGGCTTTCAGCAGGGGCCCGCCTACATGGTGTTCTTCGCGGGCGGCCGACCGGGCGCGAATGTCAATCCACCGGATGCGAACCCCGGCACGTTCTATTCTGCGATCAGCAATATCGACATCGAAATTCAAGTCGGAAATCCGGGTGCTGTAGGCGTACGCGCCCACTATGCCCAGCATTGCTTCCTCGCGCATATGGATTTTCACATCGGCTCGGGACTTGCGGGCATTCACGATGGCGGCAACGTCGCCGAAGACGTCCATTTTTACGGCGGCCAATACGGCATCTGGACCCGCAAGCCGTCCCCTGGATGGCAATTTACCGTGATCGATGCCACGTTTGACGGCCAGCGCGAAGCGGCGATCAGAGAGCACGAAGCCGGTCTGACCTTGATCCGCCCGCAATTCAAGAATGTCCCCACGGCAATTTCCATCGATTCTCAATACTCCGACGAACTCTGGCTGAAAGATGGGCGCCTGGAAAACGTTAGTGGCCCCGCTGTGATCATTAGCAATGAGAACAATGCGCGCACCGAAATCAACATGGAAAACGTCGTCTGCCGAAACGTCCCTGTTTTTGCTTCTTACCGCGAAAGCGGAAAACAAATTGCGGCTCCGGGAGAAATATACGAGGTGAAGACTTTTTCTCATGGGCTTCACTTTGAGGAGATGGGTGCCGCTCCCGCGATTCAGGATGTTTATGAGACCGCACCAGTCGGTACCATGCCAAAACCAGCCAAGTCTGATATCCCAGATCTGCCGCCCATGGATACGTGGGTGAATATCCGCACCCTTGGGGTCCAGGGAGACGGCTCGACAGACGATACCGAGGGATTTAGAAAAGCAATCGCTGAGCATCGCGCGATTTACCTGCCGTCCGGTCAGTATCGGGTTACGGACACCATTACGCTGAGGCCGGATACGGTACTCATCGGCCTACATCCGAGCGTCACACGGATTATCCTTGCCGACTCAACCGCAGCCTTTCAAGGCGTTGGCAGTCCCAAGCCGCTCCTGGAAACTCCAAAAGATGGGACCAATATAGTGACCGGCATCGGCCTATACACAAACGGCATCAATCCGCGAGCGGTGGCCGCGAAGTGGATGGCCGGCCGGGATTCGATGATGAACGATGTTCGCTTCCTGGGCGGCCACGGTACGGTTGATCCGAACGCCTCCGCGGAAGAGAGCTCCAAGGTATGGAGGGAGATTTATAACAATACGCATACCGCTGATTCCAATCTGGATCGCCGCTGGGACGGACAGTATCCCAGTCTATGGATCACCGGCGGCGGTACTTTCGTTGACATCTGGACGCCCAGCACGTTCGCGCAAGCGGGCTTGTATATCTCGAACACTTCGACAGAAGGGCGAATCTACGAACTGTCCAGCGAGCATCACGTTCGTAACGAGGTAGTGTTGGACCATGTATCCAACTGGCAGATTTTTGCGCTTCAGACGGAAGAGGAGCGGGGCGAGGGTGGCTATGCTTTGCCGTTCGATATCCGGGATTCGAGCAACATCACCGTAGCAAATCTGCACATGTATCGCGTCGTAAGTAGCTATCAGCCTTTCCCATATGCGATCGAAGTTACAAACTCGAAAAATATACGGTTCCGAAACGTCCATTGCTACAGCAACAGCAAAGTGTCCTTCGACAACGCCGTTTACGATCAAACCTCGAACGTGGAGCTACGGCAACGCGAATTCGCCTGGCTGACGATTTCGGGCGGCGCGCCTCAGGTCCGCCCGAAGGAGCCTTCTCCAGTTCTCGCCGAGGGCGCCAAGGTCGAGAGAGTCGCGACCGGTTTCTTCAATATTTCCGGGGGAGCTGTTGACAGCTCCGGAAACGTCTATTTCGTCGACGCAAAATGGCAAACCATCTACCGCTGGTCAGCCGCAACTCGCCAGTTATCGAAGGTCCGCGATAATCCACTGGACCCGGTTCAGCTGGTTTTTGATAAGGCCGGCGACCTGATGGTGATTTCCTCTGCCGGAAAGGGCAGCGTGTACAGTTTTAAGCCGGGCTCCCCAGATGACGATATAACGCTGCTAGAAGCCGTACCAGCCACGCCACGCCCAGGAATGACCCCGGTTCTGCCCGTCAATTATTGTAGAAACCAAAACGATTTCGCCGAAGCGGTGTCCGTCAAAAAGCCCTATCAGTTCCTATCTCAGGACGGAAGCACTTTCCTTCCAGCAGGCAAGGACTTTGTGACCGGGGAACTCTACTATGGGTCGAAGTTTAATGACCTGCTGCGAGCTTTCGGCATGGCGGCCGCAGTTGCGGGCCAGCCCTACTACGTTTCCGATGAATCCGAACAGAAAACGTATGTCGGCAGCGTCGGAGTCGAGGGCGCAATCTCGAACTTGAGACTCTTCGCTGAGCAGGGTGGAGAGTATGTGACGGTGGACGAGAAGGGCAATGTCTATATCGCCGCGGGCCAGGTGTTTGTGTACGATCCGTCGGGCCATCGGTTCGACACCATTGAGATTCCGGAGCGGCCGTCGCAATTGTTATTCGGCGGCAGCGATGGTCATACTCTGTTCATTCTTGCGCGTAGTTCCTTGTACGCCGTCGAAACCCGTTCGAGAGGGCGCTGAATAGAGAGGATTCTTATTTGCCAGGGCCACAGGAATCTATGCATTGGTACGGGAGAGTAATCGCCTATGCGGCCGTGGCGGCACTTTTGGTTTGTCTTCCGGACTTCTCCACATTTTCCCTGAGCCATCGACGCACATTTGATTTACCTGATAGCCAATCAGCTCTACTGGTTCTCGCGGCAAATCGTTCCAGCGAGCAGCCATCGGCACCACCGGAGACTGATGCTCCGTTACCTCAGCTGGTAGATATTACCGATTCGACGGAAATCAAATTCGATCATCTTTCGAGTCCCGAACAGAAATACATTGTAGAGTCAATGAGCGGCGGCGTGGCTATCATCGACTATGATCGAGATGGATGGCCTGATATTTACTTTACCAACGCAGAGAGCGTCGACATGGCGCTTTCTGGTAAGAAAGCACGCAGCGCGCTTTACCGCAACAATCACGATGGAACCTTCACTGACGTTACGGATAAGGCAGGTGTGGGCTATCCGTGCTGGGCCATGGGTGCGGTTGTGGGGGATTACAACAACGATGGGTGGCCAGATCTGCTGGTCACCTGCTTCGGGGGCGTAGTCCTGTATCGCAACAATGGCGATGGAACATTTACGGACGTCACGAAGCAAGCAGGCCTCGGTAATGATTCAGGATGGGCGACGGGAGCGGCCTTTGGCGACTATGATGGCGATGGCTGGGCTGACTTGTTTGTGTCCCACTATGTGGATTTCCATCTGGACGATCTTCCGGCGTTCGGTTCCAGTAAGACCTGCAAGTATCGTGGAATCGATGTCCAATGCGGCCCTCGAGGGCTCAAGGGTTCTCCGGATAACCTCTACCACAACAACGGCGACGGCACATTCGCGGATGTATCGAAGAAGGCCGGAGTCTCTGACCTTCCGAATTCCTTTGGATTGACGGTCGTTTGGGAAGACTTCGACGATGATGGACATCTCGATCTCTTTGTAGCCAACGACGGCCAAAAGAATTATCTTCTGCGAAATGATGGCAATGGGCACTTTACCGAGATCGCCTATTCCGCGGGCGTAGCCGTCAGCCAAGATGGGACCGAACAAGCCAATATGGGCGTGGCCCTCGGCGATTATCAGCACACCGGACGTTCTTCGATAGTAGCGACTCATTTCAGTGACGAATACGCAGCACTATTCCGGAACGATGGGCAGATGAGTTTTGCCGATGTCTCTTACGCTTCCCAAATTGCTCCCAGCACGGTTCCCTATGTTGGCTGGGGCGACGCATTCTTCGACTTTGATAACGATGGCTGGCTCGATCTGTTCCTGGTGAACGGCCATGTCTACCCGCAGGTGGACTCCGCCGAAACGGGAGCCAGGTACCGCGAGCCAAAGCTGTTGTTCTTGAATCAGCGAAATGGCAAGTTCAAGGACATAAGCAAGCTTGTCGGCCCGGCCATCCAACTCCTCGAAGTCAGTCGAGGAGTAGCGACCGGAGACCTATTTAACGACGGTCGGATTGACATTGTTGTCGAAAATCTCAAAGGCGGTCCTATGATTCTCCGTCCACAAGGGGGTCCCTCGAATCATTGGATAACCTTTGAACTAGAGGGAACGAAGAGCAATCGGCTTGCCTTGAACGCGCGGGTAAAAGCGACCGCTGGAGATTTGGTGCAGATGGGTGAGGTTTTAAGCGGGGGCAGTTATCTCTCCCAGAATGATCTCCGAATTCATTTTGGCCTCGGCGGCAGGGAACGTGTCGATAAAGTCCAAATCGTATGGCCCACGGGCAAGACGGAAATCATGACTGACTTGGCCGCCGACCGCTTCTATAAAGTGAAAGAAGGCGAAGGGATCGTCCCGGTCGAAAGAAGCAGAAGAGTACTTCCTAAATAGGTTCTGTTTTGTCGGGTCGTCATGCCGCTATTCGATTTCTTCCGGCATCTCGAGAGTATATAAATCACCTCGTGATAACACGGTGTGAGGACGGCCCGCTATGCATCGCCGCTGTGAGATACGACAGTTTCTATAACCGATCTTCCTCCCAAGCCGAAGAGAACTTGAGGGCTTGGTTGAATGCCAACCGATGTATAATCGCGGGTACCAGAAGGCCAAAATGGAAATGCCCGCTAATTTATGTGTCGAGCAAGTTGCTCGCCGTATTTCCGGCATCCGTGTTTCCGGCGCGATGCGCCGCAACTTGGGATATCGCGGCCTGCTGGCGGCAAGGTTGCTTCTAAAAGGAATGGCTGTTTGCGCCTTCGCCGTTGTCTTTTTGACGCCGTCGCTCCCAGCCCAGCAAAACACAACGCCTGGTTGGCCCTTGCATAACTCCGCACCAGATCATGCGCTTCCCGATGCCGTAGGCCTACAACCTCCGAATATTGCTGATACGGACGAGTCATGCTCGCGGTGGACGGTTGCGAAAGTGAGAGGACCCACGATCAGCGCTGCAACTCTAAAGGTTCCCGGAAAAGCAAGAGGTGAATACAGGAAAGGATGCAGTGATTTGAAGGTCGGGAAGCTCGCGAGTGCCGAGGATCACCTGCGCAAGGCGGTTCAGGAATATCCGCAATATGCAGCCGCTTGGGCCCTCCTGGGTCAGGTTCTGGTAGCGGGGAACCGAATCGAAGAAGGACGGAGCGCGTGTTCCCAGGCATCAGGTGCGGATTCGAGTTACGTGCCCGCGTACCTTTGCCTTGCGGACGTTGCTGCGCAGCTGAACCAGTGGCACGAGACTCTGGATCTGGCGGATCGTGCTCTCACACTCGATCCGGTGCAGAATGTGTATGGAAATTTCTACATCGCAATGGCCCAGTTTCATCTAGGTAACCTGCCGGCGGCGGAGAGAAATGCGCTGGAGACGATCGACGCCGATCATTTCCACCGCGTGCCGCAAACGCACCTTTTGTTGGCGCAGATATACGGAGCCAAGCATGACTTCTCTGGTGCATCCGTTCAGCTTCGGGCCTACCTAAGAGCTGCTCCCAGCTCTCCTGATTCTGCCATGGTGAGGAAAAGCTTGGCGGAGCTCGAAGGCCAATCCAGGAAGCAAGAAGACCAATAGCTTGGCCTGCGAGGGTCCCGAGTCATGGAATCGTTCGATAGGTTATGGCGGGATTTGGGAGCAGGCGATTCGTAACTTCGGTTCCTTCGACACCAGCCCCGGAAACCTAGCGCCGGACGAGAAGCTGTCCGGCTAATTCTTTCGATATTGAATCAGGCGCCAATGGGAAGTCATTTTTTGCGATTCAGGGCCTAGGTCCGGGGTGCCTCGTAACAGCGGCAAACAAAGGGGTTACGGGCGCTATGGCCAGCCGGCGATCCAGACCGGGGTCCCTGGGCAGGGGCAATCGAAACCGACCACCCCCGGGGAATGCGGTTCGTTTGACACGCTTAGACACCGCCGATAGTATCGAATCATCTCCAACGGAACTTGCGAAAATGGGCAGCTCCCGCGGCGGCGGAATTCCAATGAAACTGGCCTATTTTGATTGTTTTTCGGGGATTAGCGGAGACATGACGCTCGGCGCGCTGGTGGATGCGGGCTGCGGGGTCGCGCATCTTCGCGAGGAATTGCGCGGTTTAGAGGTTCCTGGGTGGGAATTGACCGCCGAAAAGGTTTGGAAGAACGGGATGGCCGCGACTTATGTGCAGGTGGTGACTGAGGATCAGTCCAAACACAGATCCCTCGGTGCGATTTTGGAGATTTTGCAGCAATCGCACCTCGCGCCGACGATCCGCGAGCGCGCTGCCGCTATTTTTCTTAAGCTTGGGGAAGCCGAAGCGCGCGTCCACGACGTGCCGCTCGAAAAGATTCATTTTCATGAGGTTGGGGCGGTGGACGCCATTGTGGATATCGTTGGGACGTGCATTGGGTTCGACGCGCTGGGCGTCGAGCGGTTTCGATGCTCGCCTCTGAACGTGGGCGGCGGGACGGCGAAGATGGCGCACGGTATCTTGCCCGTGCCCGCGCCAGCGACCGCGAATTTGCTCCTGGGCAGGCCAACCTATTCGACCGGCGTGCAAAAAGAACTCGTGACGCCTACCGGAGCGGCCATTGTCGCCACGCTTTGCGATAGCTTTGGGCCGCAACCGGCGATGAGCGTGTCGGCGATTGGCTATGGCGCGGGGACCGCCGACCTTCCAGGGCAGCCGAATGTCGTGCGCATCATGGTTGGCGAGACCGCCGAAAACGTTGTCGGGTTCGACGAAGAAATCGCCGTCATCGAGGCCAACCTTGATGACATGAACCCACAAATTTACGGTTACTTTTTGGAAAAAGCGCTGGCGGCGGGGGCGCTGGACGTTTACACGACGCCGGTGCAGATGAAAAAGAATCGGCCGGGGACGTTGTTGACGGTTTTGTCGAAGCCGCAAGAGACGAATGCGCTTATGTCGTTGATTTTTGCGGAGACCACGACGTTTGGTGCGCGCAG
>Ga0210388_10003445_pt1 | contig 12386 bp, 9 predicted proteins | sample IncBWC19OmetaG_FD_155485 | JGI IMG/M metagenome (GOLD analysis project Ga0210388, IMG submission 155485) | Forest soil microbial communities from Barre Woods Harvard Forest LTER site, Petersham, Massachusetts, United States - Inc-BW-C-19-O ... | reverse complement strand
CGCTGGCGTACGGCGATCCGGGTTGTGACACCAGCGACGAATAGGTCGAGTTGAACACGGCGCAGGTGGTGGCGATCGGCTGAGCGGGCGTGCAGCTCTGGGGCATGGTGAAGCCGAGGGTGCCGGAGGGAATCACGCTGGCCGAATAGGTCAGGTCGTTGTTGAACACGTAGCTGCCGCTCTCGTGAAAGGTCGCGGCGTCGACGGTCTCGGCTGCACAACCGCTCGCAGCGGGGGGCATGAAGAAACAGGTGCTCGTGAGCTGCCAGGTTCCGAGCAGGCTGCCGCCGCAGGCGGTGAAGTCGGTGCAAGCTTCCCCGACGCCAGCATCGCCCGCGCCGCCGCCCGCGCCCGCGCTGCCGCTGCCGGCTGCTCCGGTCGCGTTCGCGCCGCCCGCACCCCCGCGACCCGCCGCCGGATTGCCGCCCGAGCCACCGGTGCCCGAGCTGTTGGTTCCGCTCCCGCAGCTCACCAAAATGAGAAGTGAAATCGCGAGCGCGACGCGATCGATCGAAAGCCGCATCTCGCGACGCTAGTCGCGACGGGGCCCGGAGGCAACAAGGAGCCGGGCCGTTGCTTGATATCGGCAGTGGAGACGCGGCCGGCGATGTGGGACGCACGAGGGAGTCGAGAGGCGCTCGTCGGTTCGGATCCCACGGAAGGTCCCCGGCGACCGAGCATCACCACGGCGGCGCAACGCGGTCGTCACGCGGGTGCGGCGAGCTGGCCTCCGCGCTCGCGTGAGCTTGGCGCGAAGGTCGGCCTCGAGGGTGGCCGAGACGCCGTCGCCAGCTTTGCTGCGGAGCGCGAGCGGGCACCGTCGTTCGCATTCTGTCCATAGCGGCACACATCGAGCGTGTGATACAAAAGAAGGGCTGCAGTGGGGCATCATCTGTTGATCCGCCGGGGAGGCGTGAGGTGACGCAGCCGGAGGGGGCCGATGCCGCCCTGCGGCCGGGCGCGCTCGTCGGCGAGTATCAGATTACCCACCTGCTCGGCGAAGGGGGAATGGGTGTCGTATACGCCGGGATGCACCCGGAGATCGGCAAGCGGGTCGCGATCAAGGTCCTGGCACCGCACGCCGCGCAACATGCCGATCTGATCCGGCGCTTCAAGGAGGAGGCGCGCGCGGTCAACAAGATCCGCCACCCGAACATCATCGACATCTTCGCCTTCAATCAGCTGCCCGACGGGCGCCACTACTTCGTGATGGAGTATCTCGACGGCGAGAGCCTTACGGCGCGGCTCGAGCGCGGGTCGATGGAGCTCGCGGAGATGCGGCGGCTGTTGGGCCAAATGTGCAGCGCGCTGGAGGCGGCGCACGAGGCGGGTGTCGTCCACCGCGATCTCAAACCCGACAACATCTGGGTGGCGACGCAGCACCGGTCAGAATCGCGAATCAAGCTGCTGGACTTCGGCATTGCCAAGTTGAACGACCTGACGAACGTGAAGGCGACGCAAACCGGCGTCTCGATGGGGACGCCGCATTACATGCCGCCCGAGCAGGCGATGGGGCGGCCGGTGGATCACCGAGCCGACATCTACGCGCTGGGCGTCGTTCTGTACCAGATCTTCGGCGGAGCGCTTCCGTTCGACGGCGCAACGGCCCACGAGATCGTCTTCAAGCACGTGACCGAGGTGCCGCTTCCGCCCTCGAGCCACCGACCGATCGTTCCGGTCGCCATGGAACGGATCATCCTCGACTGTCTGCAGAAGCCTCCGGAGCTGCGGCCGCAGTCGATCCGCGAGCTCGGCCGACGGATCGAGGCGGCCTTCGCCGAGGGCGAGGCGCTGGCGCCGGGCGGAGGGGCAACGGCCATTCCGCGCTTGCCGACCGCGGCGGCGTCGCCGCCGTCCGCGCTCAATCAACGGGCGGCCCAGCAGACCTCGCCGGCCACCACCCTGCGCGGGGCGACCGGCGAACACGCCGTGACCGCAGACGACGCGAGCATCGTCGTCGCCGGCGGTCGCGCGCGGCGCTGGCCTGCGGCCGCGATCGCCCTGGCGGCGTTGGTGGCCATCGCCGTCGGCGTCGGCGTCCGGGGGCGGCGCCTGACCGAGGCGCCGGGCTCGACGACAGCGCCGACGCGCGCGGCGGTCCCCGCTGCTGCCGCAGTTCCCCAGGAGCCGGTTCCGCCGTCGCCACCCGCCGAAAAGCCGGTGCCCCGGCCCGCCGCCGAGGTGCCGCCCGCGCCGACGAAGATGCCCTCCGTATCCACGGCGCCGGAGACCTCTCCGCCCGCCCATTCGCGAAAGCACGAACACCGACGGCCGCTCGCGAGCGTGCAGACCCCGCCGCCACCAGCGCCCCCGCCCGCGCCGAAGCCCGCCGCCGTCCCGAAACCCGCCCCCGCCAAACCGAGCTGCAACCCGAACTTCTATTTCGACGCTCAAGGCGACAAGCACTTCAAACCTGAATGTTTCTGAGCCGCGTCATCGCGAAGGATCAAATGAACCTGTCAATACGGCTGTGTCTCTGCATGTGCGTTCTCGCCGCCGCGGCGCTCGCGGGGCGACCGGCGCGTGCAGCCGATCCGACGACCTCCGACTGTCTGGCCGCGAGCGAGAGCTCGCTGGCGCTGCGCAACCAGCACAAGCTGCGCGACAGCCGCGTCCAGCTGCTGATCTGCGCGGCGGCGAGCTGCCCGGCCGACGTGCGCCAGGAATGCGCCCGCCGCATCAGCGAGGTCAACGCGGCGATCCCGACGATCGTGTTCGAGGCCAGGGATGCCGCCGGCAATGATCTGGTCGCCGTCAAGGTGACGATCGACGGACAGCCGATCGCCGATCGCCTCGAGGGGACCGCGCTCTCGATCGACCCCGGCGCCCACACTTTCAGCTTCGAGACAGCCGGTCAGGCGACCATCCAAAAGCAGTTCGTCATCCGCGAGGGGGAGAAGGACCGGCGCGAGCGGCTGGTGTTCGGCGCGCCAAGCGTGGCCGCCGTCCCTGCGCCGGCGCCTGGCCCCGCGTCGATCCTCGCGTCGTCTCCAGGTGCGCCGCCCCCGTCCGACGGCGCGTCACAAGGGCTCGGCACGCAACGAATCCTGGCGATTGTTGCGGCAGGCGTCGGCGTCGTCGGGCTCGGTGTCGGGGTCGGCTACGGAATCAGCTCGATGTCCAAGCACGACAGCGCCAGCAAAGTCTGCCCGAACCCGCAATGCCCCGACGGCAACGGCGTCGACCTCTGGAATCAGGCCATCTCGGCCGGGAACGTCTCGACCGCCGCGTTCATCGTGGGCGCCGTGGGATTGGCCGGCGGCGCGACGCTCTGGTTCACGGCGCCACACCGTTCCGGCGGATCGACGGAGACAGCCGGCACCCAGGTGGGGTTAGGACCCGGAATGCTGCAGATGAAGGGGGTGTGGTAGTGCGGTTTTACGTCCTGGCCGTCGCCGCTGCCTTCGGAGCCCTGAGCTGTAACTCCATCCTGGACAACAAGCCGCATGGGCTCGCGTCGTCGGGGTCGGGTGGTTCGAACGGTGGTGCAGTGGGCTCGGTTTCGCCTCTGGGCGAAGGTGGCGGCGGTGCCGCGGGATCTGGCGGGGCAAAGGGGACCGCCGGCTCCTCCGGGAGCGGCGGCGTCACGGGGACCGCTGGCTCGAACGGCGCCGGAGGCACGGCAGGGATTGGTGGCGCCAAGGGCGCGGGCGGATCGACGGGCGCCGGCGGCACGACGGGGACGGGCGGCGCCGCCACTGGTGGCGTCACGGGCGCGGGCGGATCGACGGGCACCGGTGGTACGCCCGGGACGGGCGGTAAGGGAACTGGTGGGACCACGGGCGCAGGCGGTACACCCGGGACCGGAGGCACGGGCACCGGTGGGGCCACAGGTACGGGCGGTACCCCCGGCACCGGCGGTCTGCCGGGGACCGGTGGTTTGCCGGCGACCGGTGGTGCACCTGGCACCGGTGGTTTGCCGGCGACCGGTGGTGCGCCCGGCACCGGTGGTTTGCCGGCGACCGGTGGCTCGCCTGGCACCGGTGGTACACCAAGCACCGGTGGCAACAGCGGGACGGGCGGCACAACCGGGGATTGCTCAGGGAGTCTTCCGACCGGCGGTACTCAGCACAACACGTCATCCGGAACGGGAACTGCGGCCGGCCTGACCTGGACGGTCTTCGCGACCGGGGGCGGCGCAGCGATGACGACCTACAGCACCCCCGCGTTCAGCGCGTCTTGGAACAACTCCGGCGACTTCCTGGCTCGTTTGGGCCTGACCTGGCCGGACACGCAGACGTACGACCAACTCGGAACGATTACGGCGCAATTCGGGGAGACGAAGACGGGAACGGCTGGCGGATATTCATACATAGGCGTCTACGGCTGGTCAGTCTCACCCTGCATCGAGTTCTACATCATCGACGACTCGTACAACCCTATGCCAATCAATCCGGGCAGTGCGACAAACAAAGGCACAGTCACCATCGATGGGGGAACGTACATCCTGTATACACGCGCGGCGACAGGAAGCTCAGTGTGTTCCGGCGTCTCGAATTGGACGCAGTTTTATAGCGTCCGGGAGACGGCTCGCCAGTGCGGGCAAATATCGATTACCGACCACTTCAATGCCTGGCAGGCAGCAGGCATGACACTTGGGAAGATGGACCAGGCCACGGTTCTCGTCGAGGTCGGGGGCGGGAGTGGAAACATTGCCTTCACGACGGCAAACGTAACGGCCCAGTGAGGTAGTCGGGACCGAGGTCTGTTCAATCTTCAATGCCGCGCCCGTGGCGTCTCGTTGTGCGCTTTTGGCGATCTTGTTTGTCTCGTCGGGCTCGGGTTGCGTCCCGGGGTGCGGCCGGTCCGACGCAGCTGATCCGGGGGCGACGCCTGCTCAGTAACCGCAACTGTTGGTTTGTGTTCCCGCCAGCGCGCAGCACACCTCGGCGGGCGAAGCGCAGATGCCCTCGTTGCACCAGGAGGTGAGCGCGCTCCTGCCGGCGGTGCTGCAGGCACAGCAGGTGGGCTGACACTGGGTCGGGTCGATGCAGGCGCTGCCCGGGGCGCCGCCTCTCCAGGTCACGGCGGCCGTGGCGCCCGGGCATTCGTCGTTCACGCTGACGCTCGCGATCGAGTCGGCCTCGGTGACCATCACCGGTGACGAGGTGCAACTCGACACCGCGCTCCCTTCGCTCGAGCAAGCGCCGAAGAACCCTACCAACGCCGCGAAGCATGCTCCGCGCACCACGAGGCTCCCCACCAACATGCCGAGATCGGACCCCATCGTCCTGCGGACGTCAACAGCTTCGACCGACGGGCGTGAGCTCATGCGCCATCGCGGTCGAACTCGGCCCCAGCGGTGATACCTTCTTGAATGCTGCCAGGAAGCCGCGCCCGATGATTGAACCCCAGCGCCCCGATGTCTTGCCGGTCGGCACCGTCCTCGACGGCACCTACCGCCTCACCCGGCTGCTCGGCCAAGGGGCGATGGGGACGGTCTACGAGGGGCACCACACCGGCGCCGGCAAGAGTGTGGCGGTCAAGGTCATGCACCGGGAGCTCTTGGCCTATCCCGAGCTGGCAATGCGGTTTCGGCGCGAAGCGAAGGTGACCAGCGAGCTGACGCACCCGAACATCGTCAGCGTCTTCGGCTTCGGCGCCACGCCCGCGGGCCAACCGTACCTGGTGATGGAGCTCCTGGACGGCGAGGATCTGCAGACGCGCCTCGAGCGGGTGGGGGCCCTGCCGCTGGAGACGGTCGTGCAGATCGTCAATCAGGTGGCGTCGGCCCTGGCCGAGACCCACGCCGCGGGTGTCGTTCACCGTGACCTCAAGACGGACAACATCTTTCTGGTGCGCGCCCCCGACGACGCCGTGTTGGCGAAGGTCGTCGACTTCGGCCTCTCGAAGGTGTTGAAGACGTCGGCCACCAAGCTCACCGTCGCGCGGGCCGTGTTCGGCACCCCCGAGTTCATGGCGCCCGAGCAGGCCGAGGGGCGCCAGGACGCCATCGATCACCGCAGCGATCAATGGTCGCTGGCCTGCCTGGCCTGGTTCGCGTCGACGGCCTGCCTCCCGTTCACCGGTCCGGACGTGAACGCCATCCTCAATCAGGTGATCTCGGCGGTGCCCACGCCCGTCGGGCCCGGCGCGCCGCGAATGTCCGCCGAGGTCGACAAGGTGCTGCGACGGGCGCTCTCCAGGCACCGGGCGGATCGGTTTCCCACCATCCGGGCCTTCGCGCGCGCGTTCGAGGCCGCGGCGTCAGGGATCAGCCCCGACGCGGCGCCGGCGCGCCGCGCGCCCACGCCGCCTGCCGCCCTGGCCGTCGAAGCGGCTCAGCGTCCCCCCGGCGTCGCCCGCGAGGAGAGACCCCAGCGCCGAGGCGGTGCTTGGACACGGCTGGCAATCGCCGTCGCGCTGGCGATCTCGATCCTGGGCGGCGCGGGCTGGCTGCTCCGGGACCAGCCGCCCGTCTCGACCTGGTTGCGGCAGGCGCGCACGGTTCTCGACCGCCGCTAGGGAGATCTTCCCGCGCACCGGGGCTCATGGAGCCTCTATCCCGCTGGGGTATCGGGACTATTTCCTCCTGTACCGGGAAATTTTCCGCGTGCTCTGTCGAGGACCGGGCGCGCAGCCCTTGCCGATGCGGTTCGCCGTATGGGCACGGGCGTTGCTTTCTAAGGGAGCCGACGATGCCGAGCCGGAGGGGAACAGCAGCGTTATTCGGGGTATTGGGGGTGTTGGGCGCGGGGGTCGTGGGTGCCGCGCCGACGGTTCCCGCCTCCGCGAGCCTGGGCCTGCCTCAAGCGAGACAGATCACGCTGGCCGAGGCGCTCGCTTATGCACGCAGCCACCAACCGGCGGTGCTCGCCTCCCTGGCGCGCATCCGCACGGAGAGCGCGAGCGCCGAGGTCCCTCGTTCGCAGTATTACCCGGTCCTTGGTTTGACCGCTCAGTTCCTGGAAGGGACCACGAACAACACCACGGCCTCTTACCTGACGGTCCCCTTCGTCGATCTGCCACGCATCGGCGGGACCCCCACGACGAACAGCGCGGACGCCCGCTGGAAACCGTACGCGTCGACCCTCGCGGGGGCCGGTCTGAGCCAGGAGATCTTCGACTTCGGGCGGATCGCGGCCGAGGCTGCCGCGGCCGACGCGCGGGTGACGATCGCCGCGCGCGCCGCGGATACCCAGCTCCTCGACATCGAGCTGAACGTCGAGGAGGCGTTCTTCGCGGTCCACGCGGCAAAGTCGATTCTCCAGGCCTCCGAGGACGCCTACCAGCGGTCGCTCGTTCACCGCGACTTCGCGCGCGCGGGCGTCAAGTCGGGCCTCCGGTCGCCCATCGAGCTCACGCGGGCCGAGGCGGATCTGAGTCGCTTCGACACCGCACGAATCCGGGCGCGCGGCGGCGTCTTTGCGTCCCAGGCGGTGTTGGCGGCGGCCGTCGGCTCGTCTGACCTGGTGCTGGACGCGGCGGACCAGACGCCTCTGCAGGTCGACCTCCCTGCGCTCTCGAACGCCATCCAGCTTGCCTCCGAGCGGGACCCGCGCCTCCAAGAGGCACTGGCGCGGTTGCGCCAGCAGGAGCTGGAGACGCGGGCGGTGGGGGCCCTGGCGCGCCCGGATCTTCGTCTCTCCGCCGCGATTTCCGGCCGCGCTGGTGGTGCGGCGCCCAGCAACGGCGGCGCGGAGGCTTCAGGGGATGGATACCTGCCCAACGTCCCCAACTGGGACGGAGCGCTGGTCCTGAGCTGGCCACTTTTTGATCCGACGCTCAACGCCCGCCAGCGCGCCTCGCGCGTGGCGGAAGAGGTTCAGCGCTCCGAGATCGATCTCGTTCGCCAGCAGGTGATCTCGGCGGTCGAGCAGGCCTACGTGGGCGTCGTGGTGGCGCGGCAGGCGCTCCCTTCGCTCCAGCACGAGCTCGAAGCCGCCAGCGCCAACTACGCCCAGGCCGACGCGCGGTTCAAGGCCGGCCTCGGCACCAGCGTGGAGCTGGCCGACGCCGAGGCGCTGCGCGCGGACGCCGAGATCCGCCTGGCGATCGGCGTCTTCGATCTGGCCAAGGCCCGCGCGGCGTTCGGTCGTGCCATCGCAGAAGGAGCTCGAAGCAATCCATGACGGACGAGGTCGCCCCGGAGATCGACATCCATCGAAGATCGAGACTGCCTCTGGCGATTGGCGCCTCGGCGATCGCCATCGTCCTCGTTGGTGGTTTGATGGTGTGGCGCGCCGACGCCCGCACCAACAAGATCGCGCTCGCCGCTCGCCCCAAGCCGGTGACCGTCGTGCGCGCCAAACGGGCGATGTACCGCCCCACGCGCGGCTACGTCGGGACGCTGCAGCCCTGGATTCAGGCCAACGTCGGACCGCAGCTCATCTCCGCCTACGTGGACACCGTCCTCGTGCGCCCCGGCGCGGTGGTCAAGAGGGGCGAAGTCCTGGCGACGCTCGACTGTCGGGAGGCCAGCGCCGCCACCAGGGCCATCGCCGCCCGCGCACGGGCGCTCGATGCCCGGCAGCAAGCGGTCGCGCACGAGGCGAATCGAACCCAGGGGCTCTTGAACGGCGGCTTCGTCTCTCCGAACGAGGCCGAGCAGAAGACGGCGCAGAGCGCCTCCGAGGCCGCCGGGGTCGAATCCGAGCGGGCCAACCTGGCCCGCAGCTCGCTCGACGTCAACGACTGCATCATGCGCGCGCCGTTCAACGGTGAGATCGCGCAACGCTCGATCGATCCGGGCGCCTTCGTCCGGCCGGGGAACACCATCGTGACGGTGGTCGATCGCGACACCATCCGCATGACGGCCGACGCCCCGGAGATGGACTTCGACGTGGTTCCCGCCGGCACGAAGGTCGCCATCCACGTCTATGCCAGGAACCGCGACCTGACCGGCACCATCACCCGACGCTCCCCCGCCGCCGACCCCTCGACCCGCACGGTTCACTTCGAGATCGATCTTCCCGATCCCAACCGCGTCATTCCGGTCGGAACGACCGGCGAGGTTCGCATCGAGGTCGGTGAGCCGGTGGAGGCCACCGAGATTCCGCTCTACGCCGCGACGGTGCGCGGGGACAAAGCGACGGTCTTCCTCATCGAAAATGGCCTGGCCGAGGCCCGCACGGTGGCGGTCAAGGGCGAAACGGCGGGTTCTCTGTTCGTGGACTCTGCGATCGCGCCGGAATCATTGGTCGTCACCGAGGGGCGGGCGCTCCTGGTCAACGGCGATCGCGTCGAGCTCAAGGAAGCGTCGGCGTCGGGGCCGGTCGTGGAGCGAGAGCGCCGGTGACCTCCCTCTCGCTTCGAAATCCGATCGCCATCCTGATGATCTGCGTCGGGCTGGTGGTGTTCGCCGGCGTGGTCACGCCGCGCATGAGCGTCGACACCTTCCCCGAGCTGACGCCCCCGGTGCTCATCATCGGGACCCTCTGTCCGGGCCTCGGACCGAAGGACGTCGAGAAGACGATCAGCTGGCGCCTCGAGAAGTACGTCTCGGCGACGCCGGGCGTCGACCACGTCGAGAGCGCGTCGCGGAACAGCCTTTCGATCATTTACGTCTGGCTCAAGTGGGGAACCGACCTCAACGGCGCCCAGACGCTGGTGCAGCAACAGGCCGCCTTCGCGATGGCGGCGGTCCCCAAGTCACTGGGCGTGTTGCCTCCGTTCGTCCTCCAGTACGATCCGTCGAACGCTCCGGTCATCCAGGTGGTCGTTTCGGGCGCCGGCTATACGGGCCCACAGCTCTACGACTACGCCTTCAACAACGTCGAGCCGCTGCTGGAAGGGATCGCCGGCGTCGCCAGCGCGGCGCCCGACGGCGGGCGGATGCGGCAGATCAACGTGGTCGTGGATCCGGTGCGCGCCCAGGCCCGCAACGTCACCACGGCCGATGTCTCGGCCGCAGTCGCCACGTCGAACGCGCTGCTCCCTTCCGGCGAGCTCATCTCGCCGAAGTTCGACGCCAACGTCTACACCAACGCCGTCCCCGCCCGGGTGAGCGACATCGGGAACGCGCCGGTCAAGATCGCGGGGGCCATCCCGGTCCTCATTCGGGACGTGGCGAAGGTCGACGATGGCGGAACGCCGCCCACGCAGTCCGTCTCGGTCAACGGCCGGGACGCGGTCTATCTCAACGTCCTGCGCGTCCCCGGGGGCAACACGCTGGAGATCGTGGACGCGGTCAAGAAGGTGGTGGCCAACCTCCACGATCTGCCGCCCGGGATGGAGGTGAGAGCGTTCTTCGACCAATCGACCTTCGTGCGGACGACCTACCACGGGCTGAAGAAGGAGATCGTGCAGGCGCTGGTCTTGATCGGGATCGTCATCCTGCTTTTTCTACAGAGCACGCGCGGCACCTTGATCGTCTCGGTCGCCATTCCCCTGTCGTTCGCCATCACGCTGTTGGTCCTCTACGCGGCCGGGCAGACGTTGAATGCGTTCACGCTGGGCGGTTTGACCTTGGCGATGGGCCGGCTGGTCGACGACGCGGTGGTGGTGCTGGAGTCGATCCACCGTCACCAGCGGATGGGGCTCGACAACCGTGAAGCGGCGCTGCGAGGCGCCAACGCGGTGGCGCTCCCGGTGCTGGCGTCGACGCTGACCACGATGGCGGTCCTCCTGCCGGTGCTGCTGTTGGCGGGCCTGGCCAAGAAGTTGTTCGCGCCGCTGGCGCTGACGGTGGCCGTCGCCATGATCGCCTCTTACTTCGTGAGCATGGCGGTGACGCCGGTCGCCTGCCGCTACTTCCTCGGACACGCCGAGCGCGGCAAGCTCGGGCGGCGCGTCGAGAGCCTGATCGATCAAATCGCCGGCGGCTATTCTCGGCTCCTGCGGCGCGTGCTCCCCTTTCGGCGGACCGTCGTCGCCTCGGCGGCGCTGCTGGTGGTGGGGAGCGCCTGGGCGGCCGCGCGCCTCCCGAGCACGTTCTTCCCGGAGATCGACGAGGGGATGGACATGATCTACGTCCGCTTCGCGCCGGGCATCTCGCTCACGGACGCCTCCCAGCAGTTGAACGCGATGGGCGACGCGCTGTCGCGCGAGCTGCCGAAGGGGAACGTCCAGATGGTCATCGCCAACATCGGCACGCCGCAGAACGCGCGGGCGGCGATCGTCAGCCCGAACGTCGGACCGCACACCGGCTTCCTGCGGCTGGCCTTCTCCGATCCCGAGCAGCGCAGCCTCTCCCAGTCCGAGCTGGCGGTTCGGGCGCGGGCCATCCTCACCCGCGAATTTCCCGGCGTGGAGGCGCTGCAGTACCCGGGTGGCCTGGTGGCCAGCGTCTTCGCCAACGGGTACACGGCCCCGCTGGTCGTCGAGGTGCGCGGCGAGAAGCTCGAGGAGCTCGACGCCCAAGCCAAGGCGATCGCCGAGGTGGCGCGGACGGTCCCCGGCGTCCGCGACGTCCGTTCGTCGCTGCAGATGGACTATCCGGAGATTCACGTGGACACCGATCGCGAGAAGGCCGGCCTGGTCGGCGTCAATCTGCGGAGCGCGGCTCAGACCACGCTCGAGGCCACCCTCGGCAACATCAACACGCCGAGCGTCTGGATCGACCCCGACAACGGCCAGTCCTACTACGTGGTGACCTCCTACGCCGGCGTCGACGACATCCGCGCTTTGGCGCAGTTGCCCGTCCGGGTCAGCGACACGGGCCAGCCGGTCACTCTCGGGGCCTACGGCCACATCAGGCGGTCGCTGGGACCGATCGCCGTCGAGCGCAACCACCTCGAACGCGCCGCGCACATCTTGATGCAGACGGAGGGGCGTGACCTCGGCAGCGTCTCCAACGATCTCGAGCGTGCCTTGCATGCGGACCCTCGAACGCGCGACATCCCCTTCGACTTCGTGGGACAGGTCCAGCTCATGCGCACGACCTTCTCGGGATTGGGCCTGGCGCTGGGGCTCGCCGTGATGGTGGTCTTCATGATCATGGCGTCACAGTTCAAGTCGCTGCGACTGCCGTTCGTCATGCTGTTCACCATCCCGGTCTCGCTGGTCGGAATCGTCCTGGCGTTGATGGCGGCCGGGCAGGGCTTCTCCATCACGGCCCTGATGGGGATCCTGATGGTGATCGGGATCGCGGTCTCCAACGGCATTCTGCTGGTCGACGACGCCAACCGTCGCCTCGGCGAAGGGGTGGGGATGGTCGACGCCATCGTGGCGGCCGCGCGCTCTCGGTTCGTCCCCATCGCCATGACCAGCCTGGCGACCGTGATCGGGTTGATTCCTACGGCGCTCGGCCTCGATCGCGGCTCCGAAGCGAACCAACCGCTGGCGCTGGCGGTGGTCGGGGGCCTCACCTCCTCCACGATTCTCTCGTTGTTTCTCGTCCCCGTGGTCTTCCTTTTGTTCGCCCGCCGGCCTGTCGCAGAGAGTGACGCCGCACCCGGCGCGCCGCTCATCGAGGCGCACCCATGAGCTCCGCACCGCCGTCGTCG
>Ga0210388_10003442_pt1 | contig 12395 bp, 11 predicted proteins | sample IncBWC19OmetaG_FD_155485 | JGI IMG/M metagenome (GOLD analysis project Ga0210388, IMG submission 155485) | Forest soil microbial communities from Barre Woods Harvard Forest LTER site, Petersham, Massachusetts, United States - Inc-BW-C-19-O ... | reverse complement strand
TGACGAGCTTGCCGGGCGTCGCATTCCCTTTCGCATCCTTGAGCGTGACGGTGATCGTCGTGGACGTCAGGCCGTCGTTGAGGACGCTGAGCGGCGACGCATTGATGCTCGCGGACGTGGCTGGCGGGGCCACGAAGGCGATTGTTGGCGGTATACTGGGCGTCAGTTGGATGCTGTCGGTTGTGTCCGTTGCGGTCAGAGTTAGAGTTTCGATTGTAGTATCGGTGATCCCGAAGACCACTGCCCCGTTCGTTGTGTTAGTCACTCCGCTGGGCGGCGTGATGACTGCTGTGCCACTTGGGCTAGCGGTCAGTGTGACTGTTTTTCCGCCGACTGAATTGCCCTCGCCGTCGCGCAGAATCACCACGATCGTATTCTGCGTTGAACCGTCGGCCGGGAAGCCCGCCGGCGGTGGCGGAGTGTCGGTGCTTCCGAAATCAACTTCCGAAATGGATGGATCGACGGCGCCAACGCTCTGGTGCCCGAGTTCCAGATTCATAGCGTCGAGATTGGGCGAACCGAGACCAACGTGGGCGAAATCACTGCCCATCGAAATGGCGTTGTGAAAGGCCGTGGTGTTCGCCAGCGGATATAACAGTGGGTTGAAAGCTCCCAGGTTTGTACCCTGAGCTTCATTGAGGATCGCAGCGAACGCCGCCCATTGCGGGGCGGCAACGCTTGTTCCACCGTACAGCAGTCCCGACGGGCAACCACCGCTATCTGCCTGACAGATGACTACTCCTTTGGCCGGGTCGGCATTGATGACCAAGTCGGGTATCGACCTTCCGCCGCTCGTCAATCCGTTCTGGTAGAGAGGAACGCCAAAAAATTTGCTGTTCCCGAAACCGCCCTGTCCCGTTGGCGGTGTTGCAGCCGTGCCGTTCCACCAAGCTTCACTCTGGTATACGCCGATCGGGTCCTCGGTGAGCGAAGACCCTCCGACGGCGGTCGCGCTTGGTGAATCGGCCGGGACTCCGACCGTATTGGCGCTGCCGTCCAGACAGGTGCTGCCGCTGTCACCCGTAGCATTGAAGATGCTGACCCCGGCCACTGCGGCATTCTGGAATATGGTGTCAAGACTATGGACGTCGGCAGAGGTTGTTTGATCCTCGCAATAAGACCAACTGTTGCCGATTACAGTTGCACCACCGTCAATCGCGGCGTTGAACAGCGCCTGGAAACTGCCCGCACCATCGAAAGGTCCGTCGACGACCTCGACCTTTGCGCCCGGAGCGATGGTCATCACTGCATCTATGTCGAGCAGAACCTCATCCTCATTGCTCCCGAGCGGAGCACCTCCGCCAACATTTATTTCACTTAGATTGCCGACTTGGGCTGGAAGCCCGTTCAAGTTGATGTAGTCGCTCACATCGCTTGTATGAAAATTGTCGAATTCAATCAGACCGACGGTCTGACCCGTTCCGTCGATCGCCAGCCAGGAACCTGGGTCATTTCCGGACCCGTTCGACGCTTTGGCGACATGATTCTCAGTCTGACATGCTTTCAACTTGGTTTTATAGGCGGTGTCCATGCAAGTTTTGCAAGCAGGGTCACTCAGGTTGCCGCACTGGTAGATGCACGCGGTCGGTGCATACAACCAGGCAACCACCGAACAGAATGCCGTAACGATTGCGTCATGCGCAGCCTTGGGATGGGGCAGATTCGTCAAACCGACGATCGATGCGACTTTGGGGGCGAGTGTGCCTGGGAACTCAGGGTCCTGATCGTTCGCGAAAAAAGTGGAGTGCCCGAGTGCATAATCGCGAATCCGCACATCGAATGCGCTCTCAACTTGAGCCCGCGTACCACGCATGGTGAGCGTAAGCCGGTTCTTCGAGCCGCGCTCGAGCCTGAATCCCCTCGACCTCATCCAGCGCAGGAGTGAATTGTAATCCTCGCGGCTCGGGCCAAAGCGATCGGCAATCTCCGACTGTGTCAGAAATTTGTGGAAGACTTTCGAGTGCGGATCGTACAGGTCTTTCAGATAGCGCTCGAATTCAGCCTGATGGTCGCGTTTGAGTACGATCGTCAGGTTGACAGATTCGCTCTCGCTCTTCGGATTCGATGGAACGATCGTCGCCTTCGCAAGGGCCGGCAGCACATGCCCGGGAATTCGAACAAAGTCGCCGCTATTGCCCGCCGCCGATCGAGACGGATCGAGCACATTTGCCCACGAGTATCCGGGCAGGAGGCCTAGCCACAAAGCCGCAACCAGCATCCACAACGCAATACCCGGACGCGCGAACTTATTCAGTGTGTGACGGGGGTCTGCAAACCTGAAGCTCATACAAACTCCTCAAACTGCGATTACCTAAAATCAGGTGGCTGGTATGGCCGGACGGTAAAATTTACAAAACCTTGCGAAGACGTGTCTCCGCCCATGAAATCAGGTTCAACCTGCTTTTGCGGCGGGATTATGCCTGATTACGTGCCGAGATGGAAGAAAAAATGAGCGTTCAGTCCTGAATGTTGCCTGCGAGTTCGGGGGCCAATATACAGTGCGGTAGTTCGGCGCACGCCGCTCGATTAGTTTCATGGGATCTCTCAAGAGAGCAGTCACACTACTAACGCGCCATGCCGTAATCGCGTCGACGTTTGTCGGCATGATCGCTTTTGGTCTGCGGCTGCTGCTACTGACCGTCATCCCGCCGCCAAGACCCGCCATCCCAGATGAATTCAGTTATCTGCTTGCAGCAGATACCTTTTCGCATGGACGCCTCACTAATCCGACTCATCCCATGTGGATCCATTTTGAGACGTTCCATGAATTGTCGCGCCCTACCTATGCCTCGAAATATCCTCCTGGCATGGGCCTAATGCTCGCCGTCGGACAAGTGGTATTTCACGCGCCTTGGGTCACCGTGTGGATCAGCATGGCCGTTCTTTGCGGGCTCATCACTTGGGTGCTTTGGGCTTGGTTGCCGCCCGCATGGGCGATCGCCGGCGGACTTCTGACTGCTCTTCAACTCACAGGGAGCTACTGGGACAGCTATTGGGGTGGGACGCTGGCCGCCATTGGCGGTGCGCTCCTGGTCGGAGCGATGGCGCGATTGATGCGGCGTCCGGCTCGCGCTCCAGCGATCGTTTTCGGCCTCGGACTGGCGATACTGGCAAATACACGTCCGTACGAGGGCCTCGTTCTCGGTGGGTTATGCGGCACTTTCGTTCTCGCTCGTTTGATCTCGTTAGTGCGTCGACGACGTGAGGACACATCACACGTGGTTGGTTTCATCGGCGTGCCTTTGCTGGCTGTTTTATTGCCCACCATCCTTTGGATGGGTTATTACAACTATCGGATAACCGGAAATCCTCTGCTGATGCCGTATATGGAATACGACCATCAGTATTCCCTTGCGTCGATGTTTCTTTGGTCCACCAACCTTCAACCGAAAGGAAAATACAACTACGAACTACTGAGCACCTGGGTAGACTGGTACTTACAACAAGAACAATTTGACCGGCACCACATCGTTCTCGCACATGGGCGCGCCCTCGTGATGCTCTACTTCTTTTGCTTGTCGATACCTCTGGTTCTTTGCCTGGTGTATAGCTCTTGGAGGCTCCTACGGAGTCGCCGTTTTCGAATCCCGTTGGTACTTCTGTTGCTGTTCTACCTAGGCGTGGCCGCTGAAGTTGCTTTTCTGCCGCACTATTTTGCACCGGGAATAGCATTGCTGTTCCTGATAATTACTGCGGCGGTGCGTGATGTTTCCTTGCGATTCCCAAAAGGTAAGGTGCGAAACCTGGCAACCATCGCATTGTTTAGTTGGATTGCTCTATCTGGGGTGTCGCGGATTATGCATCACCTCGAACCCGCTGGTTCGCGCGAATTCATCGCAAAACGGGATCTCGTGATCGCTCGCCTGAACAAGGAGCCAGGCAAAGTCCTTGTGTTCGTCCGTTATGGTCCGAAGCATAACATTCACCTTGAATGGGTGTTCAACGATGCCAATATCGATGAATCCCGAATTGTATGGGCGCGGTCGTTGCCCAATGGCAAAGACGACGAGTTATTGCGCTACTATCCCACTCGAGAAGCCTGGATCCTCGAGGATGACGGAACGACGACGTTGTGGCCGATGGAACCAGTACCCGCAGAAGGCGTGAGAAAAATAGTGATTGAACCACACGACAAGTACGAGCATGGATCGGACGATGCGCGCGACTCATTGTCTTCATAATCGGAAATACGTTGGTAATGCGTTGCGGGCAGTTGTGCAGAGCGAATTGACCGGTCTTGCTCACACAGTTATTCTCACGGCTATCGATTTGGTCGCGGTTGAGGCAGGGTGGATGCGGCTCATATGGTGTCCTTTTCAGAAAGACTGAAGATCGCACTTCAAGACCAGGTCTTGCCGGGCTTTCTATTTCGATGGCGTGCTGCATTGAAGGGGGTACCCGATTCAGAGCTGTACAACCCAAGATTCCAGCCCTGGCGAGGTCCCTCGGAATTCAAAACGACCTACAACGAAATTCGTCAACACACCTTAGTTACGCAGGAGAGAGCGTGGACGCTTCAGTCTTTGGCGCGCCAGGCGCTCACGCTTCAAGGAGATTTCGTGGAAGCGGGCGTGTACCAGGGAGGGACCGCGCGCCTTCTTCGGAAAGTAATCGAAAGCTCGCCGAAACGTAGATACCTCCATTTGTTCGATACCTTCCTCGGCATGCCAACGACAAACAAGGAGCATGACCATCATCAGGCAGGCGATTTTTCCAATACCAGCACTGAAACGGTCTCGAGTTTTGTTGGTCGAGAAGGTTGGATCTCATATCACAAGGGATTAATTCCAGAGACTTTCAAAGGACTCGAAAGCGTGCGCGTTGCCTTGTCTCACATCGACGTCGACATTTATCAATCCGTCCTGGATTGTTGCGAGTTCCTCTATCCGCGGACGGTGCCCGGTGGATTTCTCCTGTTTGATGACTATGGATTCCCTTCGTGTCCGGGAGCACGAGCGGCGGTCGATGAGTTCTTTCGAGACAAACCTGAGATTCCGCTCGTCCTTCATTCGGGTCAGGCAGTAGTCTTTAAGAGCCCGCAAGTTTCTGCCCCATGAGAATCGGAGTCCTAGGAGGTGGATTAGTTGGACTGGTGGTTGCCAGCCAATGCCGTCGTCATCAATGCGAGATATTGGAGAGTGACGCTGTAGTCGGCGGCCACTGTCGGAGTCTTGTTGCTGAAGGGTACACATTCGATCTGGGTGGTCCGCACATACTATTTTCGCGAAATAAGGAAATCCTCAACCTGGTCTACCGGCGGCTGGGAGACAATCTCGCTCAGCGCCGACGCGACAATCGGATATGGTATGACGGAAGGCTGGTAAAGTATCCGTTTGAAAATGGTCTCTATGATCTATCACCTCAAGATCGCTTTGAATGCCTATATCACTATCTGAAGAACGATTACCCGCCGCCTAGTAATTTCAAGGAATGGATCTACCATGTATTCGGCAAGGGAATAGCCGAAAAGTACATGCTTCCCTATAACGAAAAAATCTGGAACGTTCCCGCCGAGTCAATGTCCATGGATTGGGTGGAAGGTCGCGTGCCGCGCCCTCCTATCGAAGACGTAATCAAGTCCGCAGTAGGAGTGGAAACCGAAGGCAATATACATCAGCTTTATTTCGGCTACCCCAAGTCGGGAGGAATCGAGGCGTTGCCGCGCACGTATGCCCGTGAATGCGAAAACATCACGACGGGATTCCGCATTGAGCGAGCATGGACGGAAGGTGCCAAGTGGCATGTGAGCAGCGGGGACACGGAGAAGTCTTATGACCGTCTCGTTTCTACCATACCGATTCAGGACCTTGTGGAAGCGCTCCCCGATGTGCCCGCAGAAGTTCGAGCGAGCGTATCTGATCTACGCTTTAATTCACTAACCGTCGTCATGATCGGAGCCATCAGCCGGCGTCCAATCGCTTTTACGGCACTGTATGTTCCAAGCAAGCTCTTTCCTTTCCATCGTCTTTCGTTTCCTTTGAACTTCACGGACGAGGGTGCTCCGCCGGGACATTTCGCAATAACCGCGGAGATAACGACTAATCCCGGCGACGGATTCCACGAACTGGACGATGATGAGATTATTCGACAGGTGGTTGACGGTCTGGAAACAATGGAATTGCTGAAGCGTGGCGAAGTCACGTTCACGCGGGTCCATAGGACGAAGCATGCTTATGTGGTGCGCACATTCGACTACCAGCAGAAGCTATCGAAAGCCCTCGACTACTTGTCAAGCATCGGAATCGTGAGTGTGGGGCGAAACTCCGAGTTCGAATACATCAACATGGACGAAGCGATCCGTCGTGGCCTGTCGGCTGTAAAGCAGCTCGAGTCGGAAGTCTAACAATGGAGCGTTGAACATTTGAACGTATCAGCCGAAAACACTCCAGACTATTATCGCTACGAAGATATTAACTATGCGATCGTCGCGTTGCTGCGCGGCGCGCGCGGATCTTATTCCGAGTCACCTACCGTGTTGGACATAGGATGCGGTCGAGCGCGGCTGGGTCTCGAGATTGAAGGTCTCGGCTTCAAAGTTACAGGGCTGGATAATAGTCCGGTTGCGTGTGAAGTGGCCCGTCAGCGAATCACCGAGGTCATTGAACTTGATATCACGAATTACAGCAGGGTGGAGCAAACCCTGGCTGATCGACGATTTGATTTTCTGATGGCGGCGGACTCACTTGAACACTCCTTAGATCCTTATGGAGTACTGAAGTTTTATCGTAAATTTCTCAAACCAAACGGTTATCTCGTGCTTTCTCTTCCAAATGTAGTTGTTTGGGACAATCGCCTTCGAACGCTTTTCGGAAGATTCGATTACACAGATAGCGGTGTAATGGACCGCACTCATCTTCGGTTTTTTACTTTTCGCTCTGCGCGCCAACTGGTCGTCGACTGCGGATTTGCTCCCGAGAAATCGACATTTGAGCCAGGCATCGCCCGGGCCTTTCTGCCAGTAATCAAGCGTTTCATGGGAAAGGGAGAACAATCGCCAGGTTCTATACTGGACTCAAAGGCCTATGGCTTCTATCAGCAATATCTATTGCCGATCGAGAAAGTTGTCGCAGCAGTTGCGCCAGGGCTGCTGGCGTTTCGAACGGTAATGCTCGCGCGATTGATCAATTCCTGAGAAACACGACCGACCCATCGAAGTCGAACGTAAAATCCATCTCGCTCAGACCAGCCTCAAGCATGGTGGCACGCAGCCGATTGCGATCCTTCGTTTGGAATAGCAGGAAGCCGGCGCCTCCCGCCCCGACCAACTTTCCTCCCGTCGCTGCGCCACGTGCACGCGCGAGCTCGTAGAGCTCATCCACACGATCGCTGGTCATTCCTGTCGAGCGAAGTCGCTTTCGCATCCAGTGTTCATGCATCAGCTCTCCGTAACGGCCCACGTCACCGCTCATCAATAGCTGCTTGATTTCACGACCCAGGTCTCTGACGAAATGTAAATTGGCGAGCATCTCGGGGTCGCGTTTTTCAGACCGAGTCTTTTGATCGTTGAGCAACTGCGCAGCTGTGCGAGTATATCCGACAAAGAAAAGCATCAGTGATTCGCTTAACTGGCGGAGTGCGATATTACTCAGCGTCAATGGTGTTACAGTAGGAGTGTCACCGGATCCATATTCCTGGCAGGTGATACCGCCATAGGCAGCGCTGTATTGATCCTGTTTGCCAACGGGCTGCTGCAACCGATTAGCCTCGATATCGAATGCCTCCTCGGCCAGGACCTGAGCTGACACGCGCTGGCGCTTGAATGCGTAAAGGGCGTGAACCAGTCCAACGAGAAATGCACCCGACGAACCCATGCCGGTGCCAGCCGGCACGTCGGCTATGCTGACGATTTCCAATTGGTCAGGCATCTGATGCAGGCGTAGTGTTTCGCGCAGCAGCGGATGTCGGATTTGGTCGTAGCTGCGAGCTTCTTCGAGTTCAGAATACTTTAGGAGATAGCCGGGGAAGAAACTTCGATTGATACTGATGTAGATATATTTATTGATAGCCGCTGAAATAACGAAGCCGCCGAACTCGCGATAATAGGAGGGTAAATCAGTCCCGCCGCCGCCGAGAGATATCCGCAAGGGTGTCCGCGTGATTATCATTGAGTGACACCGGCACGAAGATATCGATCGGTCTCTGCCAGACCAGCCGGCGATCCAATCTCGTAGAAGCGTTGGTGAACCTCATAGCCGGCGAGCAGTCCTCGTTTAGCGAGCAAGCAGTACAAGTGCGCCAGGTCAAATGATTCTTCGAGTGTGAGAGTTAGCACGGCCTCCCGAGTCAAGACTCCCATACCGTAATCAATATAATTCATCGCAGGAGTCTTGACGATTTTGTCATAGCGTTTTATCACGCCTTCAGAAAATTCGACGTTGCTCGCATCCCACTTGCCTTCGTTTCGATGCACAGTCATCAGAGCTGGTAAATCTGACCGACGAAATGCCGCCCAAGGTTTCGCATAGGAGGTATCCAGGTAGCTGTCACCGTACGTGACCATAAAGCTTGGACCCAGCAGGGGCGCGGCCCGCAGCAGTGCACCGCCTGTGCCGAGCGGCACGGCACCATCCTTCGAATATTGAACCGAGCAACCGAAACGTGAGCCATCGCCTACGAATGACTCGATCTGATCGCCCAGGTGACCGGTGCATATTACGATCTCTTTGAAGCCTTCGCGCACGAGCAACCGCAATTGATGCTGGATGAATGGCGCGCCAGCGACCTCAACCATCGATTTGGGGATACTCGTCGTGAGCGGTCGAAGGCGTGTCGCGAGCCCGCCCGCCAGAATCGCAATAGGCGGCATGTCTTTATTGGTGGCTGACACGTTCGTCACCGATCATTGCAACTATTGATTCGTGGAGAGCCTGACGACTTCCGAGTCTGTTCGTCCAACCCAGCTTGCGGATGCGATTGGTATTCAGTCTTACGATCGGAACGTCTCCCTTCCAGCCGCGATCGCCGCCGGAGTATTCGAATCGAGGGTGAGTCTTTAGCTTTAGACATTCGACCACGAGCTCAGCTATTTCCGACACTGTGATGTAATCACCGGTGGCTACGTTGAAGACTTCAAATCGGCGACTCTCAGGATTGTTGGCTGCGGTCAGCACTGCTGAAACAACGTCGCTGACGTGAATGTAGGACTTACTTTGGGTCCCGTCGCCGAGAATCGTGAGCCGGGTCGGATCGACGAGCAATCGGCGAACGAAATCGAAGGCGACTCCATGAGTCTGTCGCGCCCCGACGACGTTGCCGAACCTGAACGCGCAGCCGGTCAGGTCGAACATGAAGCAATAGGCACTGATCAGCGCCTCGCCGGCAAGCTTACTGGCTCCATAGGTCGAGACCGGTTCGAGCAGGCCATGATCCTCTGCTGCTTCATGCTCGTGAAGGTCGCCGTATACTCCACTGCCGGAAGCATAGAGGATGCGTTTGGCGCCGGTCCTTCTCATCGCTTCGACGACGTTATTGGTAAGAAGAGTTCCTTGATAGAAGTCGACCTCTGGCTCTCGAGCAGCGCGCGCGATATCCGGGTTAGACGCGAAATGGATCACGACATCGTGACCCTCCATCGCAGCGCACAGTTGCTCGAGGTGGGCGACATCGCCGCGAGCGACACGAAAGCGCGAGTCGCGAAGATGTTGCTCATAGTGCCATTCGCGACCAGACGACAAATTGTCGTAAAGAGTCACCCTTGCAATATTTGGATTTGAAAGCAGCGCGTCGGTGAAGTGGCTGCCGATGAATCCAGCCCCTCCTACAATCAGGTACTTATTCGCGCCGCTGTTTGAAGATGGCTTCATTTTATTCCAGAAGGTCAGTTCAGTTGATTATTCCATTGCCTACGCGAAGCGGCTGACAAGAATTCGACGCATCGTCCACCAAGCGCTTGAGAGCGGCCGCATGGTGCTTTGGCCGATTCGCTCGCGATAGGGGATGCTTATCACCTTGACTTTGTAGCCACTTCGAATCGAACGCAGTAGAAGCTCCACCGGCAGAGCCGCACCTTGAGCATCGTAGTGAAGATTCTCGATCAATCCTTTCCGATACGCGCGCATCCCGCTGTGAAGGTCGCGCACGCGCCGAAAGAACACTGCTGAAGCGACTAACGCGAAGAACCAATTGGCCAGGTAATTGATCCAGGGCATCGCGTCGGGCTTTTCGGCCAGGCGCGATCCGTCGACGAGATCGTAACCGTCGTCGATTATCATTCGGGCCATCGGCTCGATGAAGTTCACTGGGTAGGTATCGTCGCAATCGAGCGTCACGACCACTTCGCGTTCACTCGATCGCAGAGCCGTGTCCATCGCAGGACCATAGCCACGCGGCGGCAGTTGCAAGATGACTCGGGCGCCCAGCGACTCGGCTATCTGTGCCGTACGATCCGTGCTGCTGTCGACGACGACGATTTCGGCGTCAGGAACGGCAGTGCGAATGTCACTAATGACTTTAGCGACAGCACGCTCTTCATTTCGCGTGATCATCGCTACTGTGATTTGGCGGCCCACGTCGCTCATCCCATCATCGCCCTCAACCCGCTTTGGAATATCAAATCACGCATAGGAAGATTATGCTACTAGTTGTCACGTGAGTAGATTTGTGACAATAAATCGCTAGGCGGAGTCGCTGACGGTCTGACGTCAAGCGGTTGATGCGAGGCGGAGGAATGGGCTCTCCAATCGACTACACATCAAAATATTTGGCGGAAGTTGGTGAGATTGCGGCTGCCATCGACCGTCGGCAGATAGATCGAATCATTGAAATTTTGCTCGAGCTCCGAAAGGCTCATGGCCGTCTTTTCTTTCTTGGGGTCGGCGGAAGTGCTGGCAACGCCGGGCATGCGGTGAACGATTTCCGAAAGATTGCGGGAATCGAGAGCTTTACGCCAACCGACAACGTTTCGGAGCTGACCGCGCGCATCAACGATGACGGTTGGGAGTCATGCTTTGCGAACTGGCTCAAGGATAGCAACCTTCGCTCAAGCGATGTGGTCTTCATATTTTCCGTCGGCGGCGGAAACCTCGAAAAAAACATCAGTCCTAACATTGTGATGGCTCTCAAGCTGGCCAAGCAGGTCGGCGCTAAAGTGATTGGTGTGGTCGGGCGGGACGGCGGTTATACGGCGACCGTTGCCGATGCTTGCGTGATCATACCTACCGCTTCGGCTGAAACTATTACGGCTCACACTGAAGCATTCCAGGCCGTGGTTTGGCACTTGATCGTTTCACATCCGGATTTGCGAAAGCACGAGATGAAGTGGGAGCGGGAAAAATAAAAAAGCCGCGCGCGATTTTTCTCGACCGCGACGGCGTCCTGAACTACAACGTCCTAAATCCGCTAACCGGCGAATTTGAAGCGCCGCTGAGGCCAGAGGATTTCAGACTAATCCCAGGCGTGCTCGAGTCGCTCGCCGTTTTGCGGGACTCCGGATTTCTACTATTCCTCGTTTCGAACCAGCCTAACTACGCGAAAGGCAAAGTTACGCTGGACGCGCTCGAAGGTATTCACAATAGACTTGAGTCTGCGCTTGACGAAGCGGGCATAGCTTTCGAAGGTTTCAACTATTGTCTGCATCACCCTCAAGCGGTGGTTCCATCGCTGCTAGGCCCCTGTCAATGCCGGAAGCCGTCGCCACATTTTCTGCTCAAGGCACAGGACGAACACGCGATCGATTTGTCGAAATCGTGGATGATCGGCGACCGTGTCACGGACGTTCAATGCGGCAAGGCCGCCGGCGTACGAACGATTCGAATCGTCGACGAAGACGCCGAAGAGGGTGACGCCGGCGATGACTCTCCAGATTTCACAGCGAGGGATCTCGCCAGCGCGGTCAGAATCCTACTAGCCAACAACAATAGTCGATCAGGTCCAGGCTAATAGGCGGCAAGGGCGCTACGGCGGCGCTTGCTCAGATCAGGGCCTTCTTCCAACGTCGCCGCTGGAGCTTCTGCAATGGAATAGCCGGCAGACTTTGCGTCGTTGTAGAACATCTGGACCGTCTCGAGCGAGTAGCTCTCTAGATCTTTGCCGACCATAGACAGTTTCTTCAAGATATCGGGTGTCGCCGTAATGATGTGGCAACCGATCGCGTCGGCCTGAAAGATATTCAGCAACTCACGCGGACTTGCCCACAGCAGTTCGGCTCGTGGGCGCACACAGAGTATTTTCAAGGCCTTCTTCATGAGAGGAATTGGATCGATACCGGTATCTGCGATCCGACCTGCAAAAACCGAAACGATCGATGGCGTCTCAGGGTCGAGCTCTTGTGCAATGCGGCGGACCTGTTCGAGCGTCATGACGGCCGTGACGTTGAGTACGATCCCCTCCGCCGAGAGCTCCCTGATGAGTGGACCGGTGAACTCCCCGCGCGAGTTGGTCACCGGTATCTTCACATT
>Ga0210388_10003440_pt1 | contig 12403 bp, 11 predicted proteins | sample IncBWC19OmetaG_FD_155485 | JGI IMG/M metagenome (GOLD analysis project Ga0210388, IMG submission 155485) | Forest soil microbial communities from Barre Woods Harvard Forest LTER site, Petersham, Massachusetts, United States - Inc-BW-C-19-O ... | reverse complement strand
GGTCGAAATCCAAGATCGAGGTGATGACCTGGAGATCATCCGAGGCCTTGATCTCGTTCAGGAAGTGAACATGCATTTCCAGCGAGTACAGCGTGCAATGGGTGGCCGCTCGGTAGGCAGCATCCAAACCCAGGTAATCCATCAGCTCGTCGATGGCGTAGCTGGCCACGAGCAGGTAGTAGGCATCGCGCAGATGTCCGTTGTAGTCGATCCAATCCGGTTGGATCCTGGCGCGATAGATCGGAAGTTGCGCCGCTTCGGCGCCGCTCATGTCGGCGCTACTCAGTGCAGCTGCAGGCGCTCGCGCGCTTGAGCCGCGGTCAGCACCCGGGCGCCGATGGCCTCGATGATGGTGCGGGCCCTTTCCACCAATTGCGCATTGCTCGCGTACACCCCCTTGCTCAGGTACAGATTGTCCTCGAGTCCGACGCGCACGTTGCCCCCCAGCAGCACGGCCTGCGCCACCCAAGGCATCTGCATGCGGCTGATGGCGAAGCTGCCCCAATTGCAATTTTCCGGCAGGGCGTTGACCATCGCAAGCAGATGGCCCACATCGGCCGGCACACCGTAGGGAATACCCATGCACAGTTGGATCATCGATGGTGCGACGAGAAGCCCTTCCTTGATCATCTGTTTGACGAACGACAGATTGCCGGTATCGAACACCTCGAGCTCCGGCTTGACGCCGAGCTCCTTGCAAATGGCAGCGCCTTTGCGCAGGTAGTTGGGCGTGGAAACATAGGCGCGATTATCGTCGCCAAAATTCAGGCTGCCGCAGTCCAAAGTTGCGATGTCGGGCCGGTACAAGCCTTCATGGCATAAGTCGATGACATGGCGCATGCGGTCTTCCTGGCTGACGAAGTCGCTGCCGGGGCCTGGGGTGTCCTTGAGGCCGCCGTCTCCCACCACAATGTATCCGCCCATGCCGCAGGTCAGGTTCACGATCACATCCACCTTGCTCTCGCGGATGCGCTTCACGACCTCGCGGTAGTGGCGGGTCTCCATGCTGAATTCGCCGGTTTGCGGCTCGCGAACGTGAATGTGAACGATCGCGGCGCCGGCCTGCGCGGCCGCTATGGCGGTGGCGGCGATCTGTTCCGGTGTTATCGCGCAATGCGGGCTCTTGGTCACCTTGGTGTCGTCGCCTGTAACGGCGCAAGAAATAATGACATCGTGATTCATGGGGTCGTCCTCCACCAGCGGCCAATGACAAACATGGTTTTATTATACTCATAATAATATTTAAGCGGAGCGCGAGCAACTAGCGGCGCGGGGATTGCGCAGCGAAACAATGCCCTGAAGTGATATAAGGTCCGCACGGGCATAACCGGTCAGGGAGAACGCAGTGTCCAAAAGCCCGCTGCTCGAGCAGCGATCGATCGATTATGTCCCGATCAGGGAGCGCCACGGCAAGCTCTGGCACCTGTGGCCTGTTTGGTTCACCGGCGACGCGCACCTCGCAACCATTGCCACCGGCTTCGTCGGCGTGGCACTCGGGGGCAATCTCGTCTGGATGACGATCGCGGTTCTGCTCGGCTGCGCCTTCGGCACGTTTTTCATGGCTTTTCATTCGGCTCAGGGACCGCAGCTCGGGTTGCCGCAGATGATCCAGTCGCGGCCCCAATTCGGCTATTTGGGAGCGCTGCTCGTCTGGTGTGTGGCGCTGATCACCTTCGTTGGCTACAACGCTTTCAATCAGGTGCTCGCGGCGGACACCGTTGTCACGCTGGTTGGCTGGAACCGGCCGCTGACGATGGTGACCATCGGCGCGATCGCGACCGCGCTGGCGATCCTGGGCTACGACCTGATCCACAAGGCACAGCGACTGCTGGCCTTTGCGTTGCTCATCGTGTTCGCCATCATGACGGTCGCCGTCAGCCGCGTGCATTTCGCCACGGAACAGCTCGACCTGCACGATTTCAAGATGATCCCGTTCCTGACGCAGCTGCTTGCGGCCGCCGCGTATCAAGTGTCCTGGTCGATCTACGTCTCCGATTATTCGCGCTACCTGCCGCCGAACGTCGGCGTGCGTGCGTCTTTCTGGTGGACCTACATCGGGGCTTTCATCGGCGGGGCGTGGGCGATGCTGATCGGCACAGCCGCCGCTGCGATGTTTCCGGCGCTGGAACTGTCGGCGGCGCTCAAATCCGCCGCCGATGCCATGTTGCCGGGGTCGGGCAGTCCGTTCCTGGTGGCATCGCTGCTGGGTCTCGTGACCATCACCACACTCAACTTCTACAGTGCGTCGCTGACTCTCCTCAGCGTGGCAGACTCGATTAGACCGCTGAAGCCGACAGTTGCACAGCGCCTGCTGACGCTGGTCGGCCTGCTGGCCGCCTCGTCCGTGATCGCGCTCGCTTCTTCGCCGCACTTTGCGGCGCAGTTCGGCGAGTTTCTCGCAATCCTGCTGTACCTCTTCACGCCATGGACGGCGATCAATCTGGTGGATTACTACTATGTGCGCCGCGGCCACTACTCAGTCCGGGAGATTTTCAATCCCAATGGCATGTACGGGCGCTGGAACTGGCGCGGATTGGTGGCCTATTTCGGCGGCTTCGCCGCCATGATTCCGTTCTTCAGCACCGGCCTGTATCGCGGTCCGGTGGCCGAAGCGCTCGGCGGCGCCGATATCGCCATCCTGGTGGGACTGCCGGTCTCGACCCTGATTTACCTAATCGCCTGCCGCTCCTTCAACCTCGAGGAAGAAATTCGGCTGGTCAACATTGCCGATCGCGGCCTCGATCAGGACGAGAGACTCGACTAGGCGCTGACGTTCACGCCATTGCCGAGAGGACTCAACGAGTTGGCGGTGCCGCTGCCTTGAAGGTTTTGCAGCAGGGTGCTCAAAAACGCCTGCAATGAGGCGGTGTCCGATGGCGGGCTGGCGTTTGCCGTGGAGCTGCTCGATGCGGTTGTGGAGGCGGCGCCGGTTGCCGGCGTGGACGCGCTGGAAGTTGTGCCGCCTAAGTCGGCGATCAGCTTGGAGAATGCCGTGTTCAAATTCGCCAAAGCGCTCGAAGAAAGGTTCGCCGCCGAGCCCGCGGCAGAGGAGGTCGCGCTGACGACCTGGCTGTTGCTCAAATCCTTGATCAGCGCGGTGAGCTCCGCAGCGATACCGTATCTACCATAGGCGACGGTTGGGCTTGCGTTGGTCGCGGCAACCGGTGCCGCCGACGAGGTCGCGGGCGTGCTCGCGGCGGCGGCAGGCGGCGCGGAGCTCGCGGCGGAACTTCCGGTGGATGCGCCAGCGCTCGCGGTCTGCTGGGGATTGCTGACTGGGACTGCCGGCGCTGCATCCGCCCGCCAATCATCGCGGCCACGCCCAGACCCATGTTCCGCATGCTCGCGCGCACCACCTGCTTGGCGCAATGCCGAGAACAAATCATGTAAGAACGCTTGTAAATCGGTTCCAAGCGAACTCGCTTGCGTGCTACTCGAGGCCGAGCTGGTCGAGGCCGGGCTGGGTGTGCTTGTAGCGGTGCTCGCGGTCGCAGCCGGTGACGTCGCCGCGGACGAAGCTGTTGCCGCAGCCGCTGCCGGTACCGTAGCCGCGGAAGTCGCGCTTGACGCAGCCGTGGTCGCTGCCGGCGCGGCCTGATGCTGGGCGACGAATTGAGTTAGTGCGTCAAACAGCGCCGTGAAAAGCCGGCTACCTTGGACCGGTGCGCTTCCTGAATTCGAATCGCCGTCCCCGGAGGGCTGTCTGCTGAGCGGTCGCTCGACGCCAATGACGGAAGAGACGATGTTCGTTGAGGATGCAGCGACTGCGCTAGTTGACATAATGTGTACCTGTTGGAAACGACGGGCACACCAGGAGTCGGCGCCATGCGCAGATTCTTGAGCGAAATCGGCGCCGACTTCGCAGTCAGTTCATTCAGCGTTCGTCAGCGTGAAGTAACCGACCTTGTCATTCGACGGGGATCCGTACCACATCCTTCCTTGCGCGTCGCGAATGAATTCGCGAATGGTGTTTTCAGAATGTGGGAACGGATATTCAACCGTCTTGCCGGTTTTGGGATCAAACCGGCCGAGGACGTCCATGTTGTAGGACGAATACCAAATCTGATGATCCGCGTCGATGCCGAAACCGTACGGCGTGGGCTCCGGACCCGGCAATGAATATTCCGTGAACACCTGTGTCTTCGGATCGAAGCGGCCGATCTTTCCCGCATTGTATTCGCCGAACCAAACGATTCCGTCGTCATCGATCTGCATGCGCCGCGGAAAACATCCCGGGGTCGGCGGCGTCCACAGGGACACCTTCAGAGTCTTCCAATCCACCATACCGATCTGATTGGTGTCCGGCCGCGTAAACCAGATGTTGCCGTCGTTGTCTTCCTTCACGTCGTAAGTGGAACGGATGTCGTCAAAGCGGGTGATTTTCTTGGTTTTCCGGTCGAGCCGGGTGAGCGGCCAGCCCGAGGCCCATACATTGCCATCGTGGTCGAACCGCACCGTGTGCTTGGATCCTGCGCCGTAGCCGAGTCGGCCGGGAAGATACGCATCCTGAAACTCGGTTATTTCCTTGGTGTGCGGGTCCCATACCCCAATCTTGTTCGAGCCCTGCTCGCTGAGCCACACCGATCCGTCGGTTGCCGGCACCGCTGAGTGAACCGCGGCAGTACCCATATTCGGAACCGTGTAATCCTGCATTTCGCCGGTTTTCGGATCGAGCCGGCTGATTTTGTTGGCGACGCCAAAATTGGGAATCCAGAAATAGCCGTCCTTGTCCGGCGCGGCGCTGAAGGGCATGCGGCTCACTGCGGGCATGTCGTATTCGACGTAAGTAATATTCATGGCCTTGCTGCTGATCGGCCGCACGGTGTCCTTGAATTCCGGCATTTGCTCGGGCGATTTCGGCAGCACGGAAGTCTCGCCGAACAAGCGGTTCAAATAGGCGCTAACTTCGTCCACTTGCTGATCGTTGAGCCGATCGCCCAGGCCAAATTTCATCGAGACTTGCATGAACACGACCCGACCTCGCCAGCTCTCGGCATCGCGAGGCACGGTCGCGATCCGGGTCTGAAATCCATGGCAGGTGAAACAAGTGGAAAACAGCTTGTCCTTCGCCGGCGATGCCGGCCACAGCTTGCCGGCCTGGTAAATGGATATTTCGTTCCATCGCACCGGACTCTTCTGCAATGACATGTCGAAGGAGGCTTGTTGGTCGGCGGTAAGCTTCACCCCGGAGCGAGGCTCGCCGCGATAGCCGCTAATCTTGGTCGATAGTGCATAGTCTCCGGATGGCAGATTTTGCAGGCGGTAGTGTCCCTGACTGTCCGACAACACCATGTAAGTGATGTGAGTTTTATTGTTTTGGGCCTGCACGAAGACACCTACGAGCGGCGACCCCTCGGGACCCTTCACGTTCCCGGTGACTGTTGCCGCAAGACCGAGCGAACTGCCGCATGCTGCCAAGGTCATGCAAATCAATAATGTACGTGGTGTGTTCATGGCGCCTACTTTTTCGAGGAATGTCGATTATTGCGCCATGATGGGCACTGGCAAATGCCAACGCAATGGGCTTTGCCGAGGTAAGCTGAGCTCCTCGCGGCGCACAATCGCGAGTCCGCCGGCGGTGGGTCATTTAGAGGAAGCTTTTCGATGAAGTCAGCAATCTGCGCAAGGCTCGGCCTTGAATTTCCGCTGTTTGCATTCAGCCATTGCCGCGATGTCGTCGCCGCAGTGAGCCGCGCCGGCGGGTTCGGCGTGCTGGGCGCCACCCGCCATACTCCCGCGAGCATAGAGATCGAACTCGACTGGATCGACGAGCACGTCGATGGCAAACCCTACGGGCTCGATGTGCTGATCCCGGAGAATCTGGCAACGCGCGGCGAGAAGGGTGTAACCGCCCGCTCGCTGGCGGCCCGCATACCGCAAGAGCACCGCGATTTCGTAGCGGATCTCTTGAAGCGCAATAATGTGCCGCCGCCCGCCGAGCAGGTTCGCGACGGCGCAGCGCCTTACGATCCCGATGAGGCGCTCGAGGTGCTCGACGCCGCCTTTCGCCACCCGATCAAGCTCATCGCCAATGCACTGGGCGTACCGCCGCCATCGATGATCGAGCTTGGCAAGCGGCATGGCGTGCCGGTCGCGGCCTTGGTCGGCGCAAAAGAACATGCAATCCGTCAGGTCAAGGCCGGCGTCGATGTTCTGGTCGTGCAAGGCGGTGAAGCCGGCGGCCATTGCGGCGAGGTTTCCACGCTGGTGCTGGTGCCCGAAGTGCTGAAGGCGATCAAACCTCTGGGCGATATTCCCGTGCTCGCGGCCGGCGGCATCATGACGGGCCGTCAAATGGCTGCCTGCATGGCGCTGGGAGCCGCCGGAGCCTGGACCGGTTCAGTGTGGCTGGCCACCACTGAATCGGAAACCTCGGAAATCTTCAGAGAGAAAATGATTGCCGCCACCTCGCGCGACACGGTGCGTTCGCGAGGCCGAACCGGCAAGCCGTCGCGGCAGTTGCGCTCGAGCTGGACCGACGCGTGGGAGAAGCCGGGCAGTCCCAGTCCCCTGCCGATGCCCTACCAGTCCCTCATCAGCGAGGGGGCTCTGCGCGCGGTGGAGCGATCGGCCGCCGCCGGTAATCCCGCGGCGCGCGATCTGGTGACGTACTTTGTCGGACAGGGGGTTGGGCTCATCGACAGCGTCAAATCGGCGCGCCAGGTCGTCGAGGAATTCAAGCTTGATTTTGCGGATGCATTGGATGACCTGCAAAATCTCTTGCAGGAGTGAGCCGCTTTAAGAATGTCCGATGATCGCATCCCCGTCATTGTCGGCATCGGGGAAATTACCGACCGGCCAGCTGATCTCATGCAGGGTCTGGAGCCGCTCGCGCTGATGGCGGCGGCGCTCAAGCGGGCGGACGAGGATGCCGGCCACGATTTGTTGCGCAGTGTCGACTCGCTGGATGTCGTCAATCTGGTGAGCTGGCGTTACGCCAACGCGGCACATCAACTGTCGGAGCGGCTCGGCATCGCGCCGCGCCGTGCGGTCTATGGGCCGGTTGGCGGCGAAAGCCCGGTGCGCTATCTGCACGAGGCGGCACTGCGCATCGCGCGCGGCGAAAGCGAGGTTGCCGCGATCGTCGGCGCGGAGGCGCAGAGCACCGTTACCAAGGCGATGAAGGCGGGGTGCGAGTTGCCCTGGACACCGCCCGATGGGCCGCGTTCACTGCGCGGGCCGGACTATTTGCATCCTCAAGCGGTAAAGCTGGGCGTGGCAATGCCGGTTACCGTGTATCCCTTTTACGATGCGGCGACCGCCCAACATTGGGGGCAGACGCCGCGCGAAGCGTTGGCCGAGTCGGGAGACTTATGGGCTAAGTATGCCGGCGTCGCGGCATCGAATCCCGCCGCCTGGATCAAGCAGCGTTTCTCCGCGGCCGATATCATCACGCCGACCGCCGACAATCGCCTCATTGCCTGGCCCTACACCAAGCTGATGGTCGCCAACCCGATGGTGAATCAAGGCGCGGCGATTCTCATGACCAGTCTCGCGCGCGCCAGGGAAGCGGGGATTGCTGATAAGCGCATGATTCACATCTGGGGCGGTGCGGCCGCCAACGAGCCGCGCGATTATCTGCAGCGCGATCACTACTACGAAAGTCACGCACAAAATGCGGTGCTCGAAACTGCGCTTGCGATCGCGCAAGGGCAGCCATTCGATGCGCTGGAGCTGTATAGCTGCTTTCCTTGCGTGCCCAAGATGGCGCGGCGAACGCTGGGGTTGGGGTCGGATGTTGCGTCGTCGGTGACGGGCGGCCTGACATTCTTCGGCGCACCTTTGAATGACTATATGAGCCATGCGGCCTGCGCCATGGTCCGCCGGCTGCGCGAGGCCGCAGGCTGCGGCCTGCTCTACGGTCAGGGGGAGTTCGTGACCAAGCACCATGGGCTGGTCTTGGCCTCCAGGCCGCCGCCGCGGCCACTGCAATCCTGGAGCGCGTCGGTTCAAGCGGAGGCCGATAAGCGGCGCGGCGCGGTTCCGCCATTCCTTGTAGAAGCCACTGGCCCGGCTTTCTTGGAGACCTTCACGGTCATTTTTGATCGCGACGGCGCAGTGAATCACGGCGTCGTCATCCTGCGAACCAGGGATGGCGGCCGGGCTCTGGCGCGCGTGCCGGCCGCCGACGGCGCCACGCTGGGCCTGCTTACCGATCTCGACCATACGGCGCTCGGGATCGATGGCATGCTCACATCGAATGCGGATGGGATTTCGGATTGGCGAGCGCGCTCGTGACGCGCCGCTATACCGGCGCGAAGGGCGTGGAGCTTGTCGCCGATGTCGGAGGCGATCCTCGAGCGCCAACCATCATACTGCTGCATGGCGGCGGCCAAACACGCCACTCATGGGGCGGTGCGATGCGACAGTTGGTGCTGCGCGGCTACCACGTGATCAACCTCGATGCGCGCGGCCACGGCGACAGCCAATGGGCCGCGGACGGCGACTATACCCTTGAAGTTCTGGCCAAAGATTTGGAGTGCGTCATCGGAACCTTGAAGTCGCGACCGGCACTGGTGGGTGCCTCCATGGGCGGTGCGACGGCGTTGCTGGTCGCCGGCGCGCACGCTAATCCTGTGGCCGCGGCCCTGGTCCTCGTGGACATTGTGCCGCGCATCGATACCGGCGGCGCCGCCAAGATTCGCAGCTTCATGAGCAGCGGTGGGAAAGGATTCGGCACTCTCCAAGAAGCGTCCGACGCGGTCGCGGCCTACAACCCGCATCGTCCGCGACCGAAGAGCAATGCCGGCCTAATGAAGAATCTGCGGCTGCGCATCGACGGCCGATTGTATTGGCACTGGGATCCGCGCGTGCTGCAGCAAGTGCGGCACGCCGAGCCGCCGCTGTTCGCCGACCGCCTGAACAGTGCGGCCGAGCAAGTGCGTATTCCGACGCTGCTTGTCAGAGGCCTTGAAAGCGACATTGTGACAGAAGCCGCGGTAACGGATTTCCGCGCCCACCTGCCGCAGTTGGAAGTCTTCGACGTGAGCGGCGCCGGTCACATGGTCGCCGGCGACAAGAACGATGCGTTCAATCAAGGCGTATTCGAATTCATGCAACGTCACCTGCCACCGGACGCGCCGGCGCCTTAGGCTGATAGGAACCCTGGCGAGCAAAATTGGTCCATCTTGCGAGGACCTACGGTGGCTGAAGCTAGCTTGATCATGAATGAGTCGAAGCACTGGACAGTTTCGCGCTACGCGGCCTTGGCGGTGGTGCTGATCCTGCATGCGGCCCTGTTTGCGGCGCTTTTGTTGACGCCGCGAATTCGCGGCCTCCCTGCCTCGCAGGCGAGTGCAGTCGAGCTGATATCTCTCGTGCCTGTAAATCCACCGAAAGCCCGCACCACGCCCGCGGCGCTGCGGCGCCTGGGCGGCGATGCCGCCATCACTATTGCCGTACCGGTACCCGAGTCGCCGTCATTACCGATGTCTGCCGCGGCCGCCTCATCCTCCATGGGCAATGGGAGTGGCGTAGACTGGACCGCAGAAGCCCGCCGTGCCCTGCAGGCATTCGAGATTCGGACGAATCAGGTCTCGAGCAACAAATCGGTCTCAGGCAGGCCGGAAGATGACAATTGGCTGCCGAATGCACAGCATCGCCCCGGCGAACTATTGAAGACAACCAACGGCGACTGGATCGTTTGGATCAATGCAAACTGCTACGAGATCGCGACTGCGGGACCGCATGTGGTTGGTGCGGCGCTGCCTGAAACCATCTGCCGCCATCATTCCGCCAGCGCTGCGCAGTGAGCTGAATTAAGCTGGTGTTTCAAATACGAGTGTGCGATTCGCACCAAGGGATGTTCGATGTCGGTTTCTAATGCTCTTTTGAAGCGCCGCTCGGTGCGCGGCTTTCTCGATCGTCCGGTGGACGCCGCAACGATCCGCCGCTTGGTGGCCTCCGCGGCTCGGGCTCCCTCCGGGGGCAACCTTCAGCCCTGGAAAATCTACGTTCTCTCCGGCGCGCCGCTCGATGCGCTCAAGACCGAGATGGGGCAGCGCATTGTCGAATTGCCGCGCGGCGAAACCACCGAATACGACATCTATCCCCCCAATCTTCACTCTCCTTACAAGGAGCGGCGCTTCGAGATCGGCGAAGCTCTGTATCGCGCCATCGGTATCCCGCGCGAGGATAAGGCCGCGCGCTGGCGGCAGTTCAACAAAAATTTCCGCTTCTTCGATGCGCCCGTGGGCCTTTTCTGCTTCGTGGATCGGCTCATGGGCCGACCGCAATGGTCTGATCTGGGTATGTATCTTCAAAGCCTGATGCTGCTCGCCGTCGAGGAAGGATTGGCCACCTGCCCGCAGGAATGCTGGTCGGTCTACCCGCAGACCATAGCCCAGTTCGTCGCGGCGCCGCCGGAACTCATGCTGTTTTGCGGGATGGCCATCGGCTACGAAGATACCGAAGTGAAGGCCAATCAACTCCGGTCGGTGCGCGCGCCCACAGAAGAGTTTGCGACCTTCATCGGCCTTTGATCCAGCGCTGGCGCCGCACTCCTTGCAAATGTTCGGACGCTTACTTGACGGTAGCGCCCAAGCGGTCAGCCGCGGACTTAAGATTCCCCTTGGCCTGGTGCAGAGTACCGGCGCGGCCGAGGCCAAATGGCGGCATGTTCACGTACACGTTCTCATAGCCGCCGGGCGACACTTGATAGGTTTCGTGCCAGATGCCCACGGCGCCATTTGCCCCGATAGCCTTGTTGAATGCCTGCCAGGCCGGCAAATGCGCCGCCTCTTTTGCCTTGGCGTAATTCATCAAATGTTCCATCGTGCGCCAATACTGCAGAAGGATCAGGGTCCGCGAAAACCACATTTCCGAATGCAGGAAACCGCGCTCGGGCTGACGATGGAGCTCCTTCAGCATACGGGGCATGGCGGTGGCGACCGGCCACCACTTGTGAATCAGCAATGGATTGTTGATCCTCATGCCGATCAGGAAGACGACGAATCCCCCCTCCAGTCGTGCGGTCAATCGGTCCCGATGAATCATGGCTACCCCCTATGCGCCCGCCGTGCGAATCCGCTGACGCAGCACAGCGGGTAGCGTACGCTATTTCATCGCGGCGATTGGCAACCCAAAAAACTGGAGCATGCAGTGAAGCTACTACGCACCGGCGAGGCCGGCAAAGAACGGCCCGCATTGTTGGACGGCCAGGGTCAACTGCGGGATCTATCGACGATCGTTGCCGACATCGGCGGCGACGCCTTGCTGCCCGAGGGTCTGGCCAAGCTAAGTTCGCTGGATGCGGCAAAACTGCCGAAAATCGCCGGATCGCCGCGCATTGGGCCGTGCGTGGCGAACGTGGGCAAAATCGTCTGCGTGGGGCTGAACTATAAGGACCATGCCGCCGAGGCCAACATGCCGATTCCGGCGGAACCAATCCTGTTTCTCAAGCCGACGAGCGCAATCATCGGACCGAACGATGATGTGGAAATTCCCTTGGGTGCGGAGAAGACCGATTGGGAGGTCGAACTCGGTATCGTCATCGGCAAACCCGGCAAGTATGTGCCGATCGAACGCGCTTTCGATCACGTCGCGGGATACTGCGTGGTCAACGATGTCTCCGAGCGCGCCTATCAGCTGGAGCGCGGCGGTACGTGGGATAAGGGCAAGGGCTGCGACACCTTCGCGCCGATTGGTCCTTGGCTGGTGACGAAGGACGAAGTACCGGATCCGCAATCCTTGGATCTATGGCTGGAAGTCGACGGCCAGCGCTTCCAGAACGGCAATACGCGAACCATGATATTCGGCGTCGCGCACCTGGTCTCGTACATCAGCCAGTTCATGAGCCTGCGTTCGGGAGATGTGATTGCCACCGGCACTCCGCCCGGCGTGGGAATGGGGCGGCGGCCTCCCCAGTTTCTCAAGCGAGGACAGAGCATGCGTGTCGGCATTTCCGGGCTCGGCATCCAAACGCAGCATACGGTGCCGGCAACTCTTATAGACAGGCGATGAACCAGCTGGATCTCAAAGGCAGGGTCGCGGTTGTTACCGGCGGTGCCCGCGGTATCGGCTACGCGGTGGCCGAGCGGCTGCTGCGCTCCGGCGCAGCGGTGTCGCTATGGGATGTGGACGCCGCAAAACTCAGCGATGCCTGTGCACAGCTGGCGGCGTTCGGCACCGTAGCCGCTTGTTGCCTGGATCTTACCGAAGACGCCGCGGTGCAGGCGGCCGCAGAGGAATCCGTTGCACGGTTCGGCAAAATCGACATCCTGATCAACAATGCAGGCATCACGGGGGGCAATGCTCCGACTTGGGAACTCGATCCCAAGGCCTGGCGCCGCGTCATCGAAGTCAATCTCGTGGCCCCGTACCTGACCTCGAGGTCCATCGTTCCTTTGATGCGCGAACGCGGCTATGGAAGAATCGTCAACGTGGCTTCCGTCGCCGGCAAGGA
>Ga0210388_10003439_pt1 | contig 12404 bp, 9 predicted proteins | sample IncBWC19OmetaG_FD_155485 | JGI IMG/M metagenome (GOLD analysis project Ga0210388, IMG submission 155485) | Forest soil microbial communities from Barre Woods Harvard Forest LTER site, Petersham, Massachusetts, United States - Inc-BW-C-19-O ... | reverse complement strand
GAGGATGCAGCACAAAATCGACGCTGGTCTGCTGGTCGACCTGAAGCACAACATTCTTCTTCTCGCTTACCCGGAATCCCGCTGCCTGCACCTTGATGGTGTAGACGGCGGGACGCAACTCTCCAAGGATGTATTGACCGTGATCGTCGCTGGTTGCAGTCTGCGAGATGCTGGTGGCGTCGTTGGTGATGGTGATCGTCGCCTTGGCCACGACCGCGCCGCTCTGATCGGTCAACGTGCCGCGAACTTGAGCCTGATAAGCCCCTTGTCCCAGAGCCGCCGTGGCCATCAGCAACACGATCGTCAGGAAAGAAAACAGGGCGGTGATGGAACACGAACGGCTACGGCGTACACGCATAGCGGTCTCCTCCAAGGGACTTTCATATCGTTACGAGTTAAGACTATTACTTTCGTTTATGGCGAAAGTCAAGCCAAATCGTAGCCAACGAAAATATGCGGGCAAGGCCGTTGGGGAAGGTTTTCCGGCGCGATTCTAATCTGGACTCAGGTGGCGCGGCAGCCTTCCAGCGGGCCGCTTTTTTAGTGACTGCCTGCCATTCCTTGTCGAGGACCAAAAGCCCCACTTCTTGCAAAAGACGCGAGAAATGGGGCACCCGCGCCATCTTGCCAATCAGCCTCGACCGAATCATCTAGAATGTCGGTTCCACGAAGCGAATGATCGACGATCGGGCCATCTCCTCGAGCCTCATGACCGAGCTGCACTGTGCTGCCATCCTTTTCGATATGGACGGAGTCCTGATCGACTCGACGCCGGCGGTGGCTCGCGTCTGGCACCAGTGGGCGATCGAACACGGCTTCGATCCTGAGGAAGTTGTGCCCCGTGCCCACGGACGTCCCAGCCTTGCCACGGTCCGCGAATATCTTCCCCATGCCGATCATGCGGTCGAAAACCGTGAGGTCGAGCGCCGCGAAATTGAAGATATCGGCGGCATCGTCCCGCTTCCCGGCGCGCTGGATTTACTCGCCGGCATTCCCGCCGGTCGCTGGGCCATTGTGACTTCGTGCACGCGGCGTCTGGCCGAAGTCCGCCTCCGGGCAGCCGGGCTTCCGGTTCCGCAAAAACTGATTACCGCGAATGACATTACCCAGGGCAAGCCGAATCCTGAGCCCTATTTAAAAGGCGCGGCGCTGTTGGCGTATCCTCCGGAAGCCTGCGTTGTCCTTGAAGATGCTCCGGCCGGAGTCCGCTCCGGCAAGGCTGCCGGCGCGAGAGTCATCGCATTGACGACGACGGCCGACATTTCTCTATTGCGCGAAGCCGGCGCCGACTGGATCACGAATAATTGCGCCGACATTCGCCTGCTCGAGTCCAACGCAGATTTGAAACTGTCGATCGCGGATGTTAAGTAGAGGCAGAATCTGATTTTCTCCGCGAACTCACGGAGAAACCTCCCGGAGATCGCAGAGAAATTCGAATGGTTGAAGTTAGCCGGATGAAGAGGTCAAAGCCATGAAGCATAAGAGTCTGGCAGCAGTAATACTGATCTTTATTTTCTGTTCCACTCTCATCGCCCAATCCAAGCCGTCGGCCGCGGAGATCGACAAGCGCGTCAACGCGCTGCTGGTGCAGATGACTCTGGAAGAGAAGATCGATTACATCGGCGGCATCGACGACTTCAACATTCGCGCCATCCCGCGCCTCGGCATTCCGTCGCTGCGCATGTCCGACGGTCCCATCGGTGTCCACGACTACGGCCTGACCACGGCCTATGCCGCCGGCATCACTCTCGCGGCGTCCTGGGACGCTGATCTCGCACGGCGCGTCGGCGCGGCGATGGGAATGGATGCTCGTGCCCGCGGTGTCCACTTCATTCTCGGTCCTGGCATGAACATTTACCGCGCGCCCATGGGTGGGCGCAATTTCGAATACTTCGGCGAAGATCCTTTTCTGGCGTCGCGAATGGCGGTCGGCGTCGTCGAGGGCATGCAGAGCCAGCAGGTGCTCGCCACCATCAAACATTACGCCGCCAACAATCAGGAATTCGATCGCAATAAAGTCGGTTCTGACGTCGACGAGCGCACCCTGCGCGAAATCTATCTGCCCGCCTTCGAAGCCGCGGTCCGCGAAGCCAAGGCTGGTGCCGTCATGGATTCCTACAATCCGGTCAACGGCATCCACTCCGCCCAGAACGGCCACCTCAACATCGACATTCTCAGGCACGATTGGGGCTTCGACGGCATCGTCATGTCCGACTGGGACGCTACCTACGACGGCGTAGCTTCCGCCAACAACGGTCTCGATCTTGAAATGCCCGCCGGCCGCTTCATGAGCCGGGCCACGCTGATTCCGGCGATCAAGGAAGGCAAAGTTTCAGAGGCGACGATCGATGACAAAGTCCGCCGCATTCTCCGCAAGGCCATCGAATACGGATTCTTCGACCGCCCGCAGACTGATAACAGCGTTCCGCTCTACAGTCAGGAGGGCAGGGAAGCAGCGTTGCAGGAAGCCCGCGAAGGCATCGTGCTGCTGAAGAATGACCACCACATTCTTCCTCTGGACAAAACGAAACTGAAGATGAAGTCCGTCGCGGTGATCGGGCCCGATGCTTACCCCTCGGTTCCGGGCGGCGGCGGCAGTTCGCAGACCAAGCCTTTTAACTCGGTCAGTTTTCTTGAAGGCATCAGCAACTATCTTGGCAGCGACGTTAAAGTGCTTTACGCGGTCGACATTCCTCCGCTCGAAGACGTGTTTGATCGTTCCGAATTCGTGGTTTCTCCCGACGGCGAGCGCGGTCTGAAAGGCGAATATTTCGACAACGAGGACGTGCGCGGCACACCGGCCATGGTCCGGACCGACGCAACCGTCAACTTCAAGTGGGGAGACGACAGCTTCGCCGCCGGCCATCCCACCGATCATTTTTCGGTTCGCTGGACCGGCTATTTCATCCCCACGAAGACCGACGATTATAAGTTCCTGAGTTCGGCCGACGATGGCGTCCGCCTGTTCATCGACGATCAGCAGGTCATCAACGATTGGCTGCCGCACTCCGAAACTCTCGACACTTACTCCGCGCGGTTCGAAGCCGGACACGCTTACAAGATTCGGTTCGAGTATTTCGAGAGTGTCGGCGGCGCGCGCGCCGGTTTCGGCGTCGTCGCTGCGGGCGAAGCGGTGGGCCGCGAGACCAAGGCTCTCGCCGCGAAATCCGACGCTGTCATTATCTGTGTGGGTTTTGACCCCAGCACTGAAGCCGAAGGCGCCGACCGCACCTTCGCTCTTCCCGGCGGCCAGGACGAACTCATTCGCCAGATCACCGGCGTGAACAAGAACGTGATCGTCGTCGTCACCGCCGGTGGCAACGTCGACATGACGAAATGGATCGACAGCGTTCCGGGCTTGCTCCACGCGTGGTATCCGGGACAGGAAGGCGGCACGGCCCTGGCGCAGATTCTGTTCGGTGAATACAGTCCGTCAGGAAAGCTACCGGTATCGTTCGAGCGCCGCTGGGAAGACAATCCGACTTACAAGAGTTACTACCCCGCACCAGGCGAGATGGCCGTGAAGTATTCCGAAGGCGTGTTCGTCGGCTATCGCGGCTACGACAAATCCGGCGTAAAGCCGCTGTTTCCCTTCGGCTTCGGTCTGTCGTACACCACGTTCGCCTACAACAATATTTCCGTTTCTCCCGCGCAGGGAAGCCTAAGTGAGCCGGTGAAGGTTTCGTTTGACGTCACCAACACCGGCATTCGTCGTGGCGCCGAGGTCGCGGAACTCTACGTCGGCGATTCGCACGCCAAAGTTCCACGCCCAAGGAAAGAATTGAAAGGCTTCGCCAGGATCGATCTGAAAGCCGGCGAGACGCGCCGGGTCACGTTGATCCTCGACCGGCGGGCATTCTCTTACTATGACGTTGATCAGAAAAACTGGCGCGCCGATCCCGGCCAGTTCGACATCCTGGTAGGCGGCTCGTCCGACAAGCTTCCGTTGCGGGGGAATTTCACGCTCGCGCCCTAGCAGTCTGCCAAAAACTTTGTTGGCGTCTGGAAAGAGTTTGACTTCAGTCGTGCCACAAAGTTTCCGAAAACGATTGGCGATTTTCCCTGTGATCCTCTGTGTCCCCTGTGGTTAAGCCTTTGATTTTCGGCGGGGAGGGCACGGCGCAGAGGGTGCGGAAAATCCACCCTGCCCTACCACGTTTCCCCTATCGAAAATTCTCCCTTGCCGGTAGTAAACTTTTCTCGACGACCGGGAATCTGTCCGCCAGGAGAACGCACAATGAAATACAGGTTGGGGATTCTGCTCGCAGGTTTGCTCGCACTTGGCTCTCTGGGTGCCGCGCAGGACGCGCCACGCGACCAGCCTTCCGCTAAATCGCAGGAACGCATCATCAAAGAAGTTCGCCACGAACTGCTGATGCTTCCTTACTTCGGCGTGTTCGACTACATCGCCTTCAAAGTCGACGGGGCCACCGTGACGCTGCTTGGTTCGGTGGTGAGGCCGACCACCAAGTCGGACGCGGAGAACTCCATAAAACACATTGAAGGCGTCGAGAAGGTTGACAACCAGATTGAGGTGCTGCCTCCAGCCCCCAACGACGACCGCCTGCGTCGGCAGTTGTTTCGCGCCATCTATGGCTTTCCTGCCCTAGAGAGGTATGCGCTCGGAGTGCAGAAGCCAATCCGCATTATCGTGAAGAATGGCCATGTGACGCTCGAAGGCGTGGTCGATAGTGACGGCGATAAAAATCTCGCCGGCATCCGTGCCAACGGCGTCCCCGGCAGTTTCTCGGTAACCAACAATCTGCAAGTCGTGAAACCATAAAGCACGGTGAACTTTCTCCCTGGGGACGCGCATGGCCGCGTCCCCGGCAAGCCCCCCGAACTCAGAAAAACGATTTACCACTGGCGATGGCGATATCCCTGCTTCCGGCAGAACCCTGCACAATTTAAATTTCGCTTGCGCCATTGCCTCCACTCCCCGCGTATAATGCTCCCGGATTCGACTCACACCCACAGCACCATCGGAGGAAAGCCGTCATGAGTCTTCATGCTATGAACCGCCGCACGTTTCTGGAAACAGCGAGCACCGTTACCGCCGCCACTCTTATCACCAGCAAGCTGGGCTGGGCCGCCGGTGATCACAAGATTGATAAGGTCGGTTTGCAGCTCTACACCGTGCGCGATCTGATGAAGGACGATTTCGACGGCACCATCGCCAAGGTGGCGCAGATCGGCTACAAGGAAGTCGAGTTCGCCGGATACTTTGGCCGTACCGGCCAGCAGGTGCGCGCCGCCTGCGACAAGAACGGTCTCTCGCCGGTCTCCACCCACGTGCAATACGACGAACTCGACGACAAGTTTCCTTCCGTCGTCGAAACCTCCAACGCCATCGGCCTGAAGTATATTGTTTGCCCCTGGATTCCCGAGGAGCTGCGCAAGTCTCCCGACATCTGGAAAAAGGCTGCCGAGAAATTCAACCGCTGCGGCGAGCTGAGCAATAAGGGCGGCCTGCAGTTCGCTTATCACAATCACTGGTTCGAATTTCTTCCCGTCGAGGGCAAGCTCCCCTACGATGAACTGCTGAAACTGTGCGACGCCAACCTGGTGAAGATGGAGCTGGATCTATGCTGGATTACCGCCGCGGGAGGCGATCCGCTGAAATACTTCAATCAGTATCCCGGACGATTCCCGCTGGTTCACGTCAAAGACCTCAAGACGCTTCCTAAAATCACCGCCGGCGGCGCGCAGAACTACGGTGACACCGTCGACCTGACCGAAGTCGGCAGCGGCATCATCGACTGGAAAAAGATTTTCGCCCAGTCCGAGAAGGCCGGGATCAAGCACTACATTGTCGAGCACGATCACCCGAAACAGCCGTTCGACAGCATCAAAGGCAGCTACGAGTACCTGAGCACGCTGCGTTTCTAAAACGTGAGATGGTTTTGGCGAGCACGACAGCCAGCTGCGCTTCTAAATTTTGTCTGAGATGATTTTGACGAACCCGGCGCAGCCCACTGAGGTTCGCGCCTCAACAAACCAAGTCGCAAAGGCCTGCCCTGAGCAAAGTCGAAGGGCGACGCCATGTGAAAGCCCGGCACGTAAGTGCCGGGTAGCATGACCAAACGGGCGCGAGTCCCGTACGGACGGCACCCCACCCGGGAGAAACATGCAAGTCAAACGTTCGCCCAAGACCTACGACGTTTGCATCATCGGTTCGGGCGCCTCAGGCGGCACCGCGGCCAAAGTGCTCACCGAGGGCGGCCTGAGCGTCGCGTTGCTGGAGGCGGGGCCGCCGGTGGTTCCCGCGCGCGATTACAAAGAGCATGTCTGGCCCTACCAGTTGGAGCATCGCGGCGCGGGCGTCGGAGGTCGCGCCCGCCAGGGTCTCGAAGACGAATTTCTCGCCCCCAACGGCGCGTGGGAAATTGAAGGCGAGCCGTATGTTTCCGCCCCCGGCGCGAACTTCCGCTGGTTCCGCTCGCGCATCGTCGGCGGACGCACCAACCACTGGGGCCGCATCGCCCTGCGCATGGCTCCAGTCGATTTCAAAGTCCGCTCGCACGACGGTATGGGCGACGACTGGCCCATCAGCTACGACGACGTCGCGCCCTACTACGACAAGGTCGAGTCCTACATCGGAGTCTTCGGCACCAAAGAAAATATTTCGAGCGCTCCCGACGGAGTTTTTCTGCCTCCGCCCAAGCCGCGCTGCACCGAAACCATCATCAAGAAAGCCTGCGACCATCTCGACATTCTCTGTATTCCGTCGCGCCTCGCGATCCTGACTCAGCCCCACAACGGTCGCGCCGCCTGTCACTACTGCGCGCAATGTGGCCGCGGCTGTATTACCGCCTCCAACTTCAGTTCGAGCCAGGTGATGATTCCGCCCGCCGAAAAAACGGGACGCTTTACTCTGATCACCGGCGCGATGGCCCGCGAACTCGTCATGGGTAAAGACGGCAAGGTCGAAGCCGTCTCGTATATCGACAAAGCCACGCGCGAAGAGAAACGCATTCACGCCCGCGCGTTCGTCGTCGCGGCCAGCGCCTGCGAATCGGCGCGGCTGTTGCTGAATTCCAAGTCCACGCAGTTCCCCGACGGCCTGGCGAATTCCTCCGGCGTCGTCGGCCGCAATCTGATGGACACGGTCGGCAGCGATGGCGGCGGATATTTCGAATCGCTCGAGCGCATGCCCGCGCACAATCACGACGGCGTCGGCGGCATGCACATGTATTTGCCTTGGTGGAAATTCGATCGCAAAAATGAATTTCTGCGCGGCTACCACACTGAATTCGGCGGTGGACGCGGCATGCCCGGTGTCGGTGATTGGGACGACCTTTGTGACGAATTCGAAGGCTACGGTTCCGCCCTGAAACGGGAGTGTAAGAAAAAATACGGCACTTACATCGGATTCGCCGGACGCGGTGAGATGATTCCCAACGAAAACTGCTACTGCGAAATCGATCCCTCAGCCGTGGATCAGTGGGGCATTCCCGTGCTGCGTTTTCACTGGAAGTGGAGCGACAACGAGATCAAGATGGCGAAGGATATGCAGGAGACCTACCGCGAGATCGTCGAAGCCGCGGGCGGAATCTATCTGACCACGACGAAGCCCGACGGCCGCCACCCCTACGGCATTGCCGACGGTGGCGTCATCATTCACGAGGTCGGCACGGTGCGCATGGGGGAACGCCCTGCGACTTCGGCGCTGAATGGGTACTGCCAGGCCCATGATGTGAAGAATTTATTCGTGACCGACGGCGGCTCTTTCGTTACCAACGCCGACAAGAATCCCACGCTGACGATTATGGCGCTGACCTGGCGCGCATCCGACTATCTGCTCGACCAGGCGAAGAAAGGAAATCTGTAGATTCACGCCTGGCCGGCAAATTTTGTTCGAGCACGAGATCGAGAAGCTCCTCAGTCGAGCCGCGAAGCGGCGTAATGGGAAAGCCCGGCGCGAAGTGCCGGGAAAGTGCGAAGGAAATGACCGAGTCCCGTAGGGACGGCACGAGGCACCGGAGACCACCATGTCCATTTCACGTCGAGACATTCTGAAATCGCTGACCATGACGGCCATCACCGGCTCCGTCCTGCGCGTGATTCCGCTGGAGGCCGCGGAATACGCTCACCACATGGTGCGCGCTGCCCGAGCCGCGGCGGAAGATCAGGTCTACGCACCCAAATTCTTCTCCGCCCATTTCTACAAGATGCTGCAGTCGCTCTGCCAGACCATCATTCCGTCGGACGCCGACGCAAAAGGCGCCATCGAAGCCGGCGCCCCCGAGTTCATCGATTTGATCACCAGCGAAAACAAGCAGTACCAGGTCGAACTTGGCGGCGGACTGATGTGGCTCGACAACACCTGCATCGATCGCTACGGGAAGCCGTATCTTGATTGCACGGCCGACCAGCAGAAAGAAATTCTCGATCTGATCGCCTATCGAAAGAACGCCAAGAAAGATCCCAGTCTCGGCCAGGGAATTGAATTTTTCGCCTTCCTGCGCAAGCTCACCGCCGACGGTTTCTTCACCAGCGAAATCGGCATCGACTACCTCGGCTACATCGGCAACACTTTCCTGAAAGATTTCCCCGGCTGTCCCCCCGTGCCCGGCCTGTAGCGCCACAAATTCCTGCCGCTTGTCATCCTGAGGCCCGCAAACCCCGTGCCTCAGGATGACAAAGACCTTCATCCCCTGCCGAACGGGTTTTCCAGCGACACAGTCTGCGGCGTGAACAGCTCTGCCCCGTTCTCTGTGATGTGCATGTCGTCTTCAATGCGCACGCCGAATTCGCCGCGAATATAAATCCCCGGCTCGTTGCTGGTCGTCACGTTCGCTTGCAGCTTCGTCGCATTACCGCGGACCAGATAGGGCCACTCATGACCGTCCATGCCCATGCCGTGTCCGAGGCGGTGGGTAAAGTATTTGTAGTCCGGACCGTAGCCGCCGTCGGTCACAACTTTGCGCGCAGCGGCATCGACTGACCCGCACTCCGCCCCCGGATGCGCCGCCGCCAGCGCCGCCGATTGCGCGTGCAGCACAATGTCGAACACACTCTTCATCTTGTCAGTGGCTTTGCCGAGAACATAGGTTCGCGTGATGTCGGATTGATACCCTTCGACCACGCAGCCGCCATCCATCAGCACGATCGTTCCCTCGTGAACCACTTGTGGAGTGACCGAGCCGTGCGGAAAAGCAGAAAACTCGCCCGCCTGCACATCCGCTTCGCCGGAAAAACCGAGACGCTCGTGTGCCTGGCTGACCAGCGCCTCGAGTTGCGGCTGAGTCATGCCGTCCTTCACCGCGAGATACGCGGCTTCATACGCCGCGAGCGTGACCTGCGCGGCCAGTCGCATCAGAGCGATCTCGTTGGCGCTCTTGATCATGCGGCAGCCGGCCGTGACCGGAGTGGCGCTCGCAATCGTTGCTTGCGGCGATGCTTTGGCGATGCCATCGGCAAACACGAAGCGTACTGTCTCTTCGATGCCAAGCTTGCCGGTGGCAATCCCGCGCTCTTTCAGACCTTGTGCGATGCGCTGGTACGGGCTCTCATCTTCCTGCCAGACGCGCACGTCGGGTTGCGCGCCGTCGGGTGAGTTGATGATCTGTTCGCGCGCACGGCCTTCTTCGAACCCGGGACAAACGTAAAACGCGGCGCCTTTTGCCGGAAGAATCAGAGCGAACGTGCGCTCGCCGCCCCACCAGCGGATGCCGGTGAAATATTGCAGCGACGTCCCCGCCATCAGCACCATGGCATCCAGCCCGTTCTCGCTCATCAACTGGCGGGCGCGCCCCTGGCGTTGGTGGCGCTCTTCGCGGGTGATCGGCGTGGCTTCGCTCTTGCGCGACTTGAGTTTCTCGAGCGACGGCGGCAGGGAAGCCTCGTTCTTGTCATCTGCCGCGATCAGTGCGCGCGAGGCCATCGCCACGCCTGCCGTTACGCCGCCTGCTTCGAGAAATCGTCGCCGCGAAATCATGGATCCCTCCAGGTATCGAACAATATCGCCCGGCCATTATAGGGGGAATCGATGATTTAAAAGGAGTTATGCCGGATCGAGCCTTAAGAGAATTGCGAAGTGAAGGGTGGGGCCAGCCGTAAGCCTTTCATTCTGCTTCAGTTAGGATAATGTACGTACAATAGCGTACATATAGTGTAGCAATTTGAGACGAAGTCTTGCGATAGAATACGGCAGCAGAAAATCGCTTCCGAGCGTCGCCCAGAATGCTGTTTGCGGAGCCGGAAACGGCCCCTGCGTCGACGATCAATCGCGAGGTGAGGGGGAAGGTCGCCCGCGGCAAAATTATTCGTCCAGCGGCCTGCTGAGTGCCTTCTCCGATTTTTCAACGACTTCCACCAAGACTCAACGACTTAGACAGGACGAACCCGGCGCCGTAACTATTTTCAGCCGCCGTGAGCGGTTGAGCTATGCTCACAGCTCATGGAATCCGGTTTCCAATGCGCATCCTGCGGAGAATGGAATACGACATCCGTCGACCAGTCCGCCGGACGCCGCCAGAGTTATGTCGAAGACTGCCAGGTCTGCTGCAAGCCGAATGTTCTCCGGGTTGAGTACGATACGTCGTCGCAGGAATTCTTCATCACCGCCGAATTGGAATAATCGTTCATGGAGGGGCGGACGCTGCACCCCGGACGAGGGCGTCCGGGGCTCCACGATGAATTCGTCCGGATTCTTTGCCTCGCGATATAGTTAGGCAATCGGTATCGAAGAAAGGTCACAGCACATGGCAACTGGCTACAACGCCGGCAGGATGGTTGCGCACGACATGGTCGCGCACAACATGGTGACGACGCAGTTTGAACTCGATGGTTTTCGGGTGACGCGGACGCTCGGCGTGGTGCGGGGCATCGTGGTACGCTCGCGATCGATTTTCGGCACCATCGGCGCCGGATTGCAGACGCTGGTCGGCGGCAATATCACGTTGCTGACCAATCTGTGCGAGAAGACGCGCGCCGAGGCCTTCGATCTGATGTTGCAACACGCGGCCGAGTTAGGCGGGAACGCAGTCGTCGGCGCTCGCTACGACGCGACTGAAGTCATGCAGGGCGTAACCGAAGTGCTCGCCTACGGCACGGCTGTGTTCGTGGAGCCTGCGAAGTAAGGCCGATCAACCACAGAGGACACAGGGGACAGAGAGGAAAGCTTAAGGCCTGTCCGACGTCCACTTGCTTAGAACTTCTGAAGTTGTGGTGTTCCCCGTGTCCTCTGTGGTTCTCATGCCTCTGACTCGGCCAGTAATTTCGGCAGGATATGCTGGCGTTGGGTGAACGCGCTTTCCATCTGGCGGCGGACGAACAGCGCGTCGACGATCGTTCCCAGAAATCCAAGCCCGACTTCATAGTCGATCACGTCGCGGACCAGGGTGCCGGAAATTCCTTCGCGGGTGTCCACCAAAAACTCGTGGCGGTGATGCCAGCTCTTGAACGGGCCTTTATCCTGCACGTCGGCGAAGTAGTCGTTCCATTCAAATTCGGTGATGCGGGCGACCCACTGCGCGCGCAGCGGCAGAAAAGAAAACATCCGAAAAGAGGTGACCATGGTCGAACCCACGCCCGCCGCTTTGTCGCTGGCGACTTTCAACGTCGTACACGGAGCCGGTGTTCGGTTGAGTACGATCAGCCGGGTTTGGCTGGCCGCCGGCATGATGCGCGGCAGATTTTCCGGATTGGAGAAGAAGGCGAAGACGCGAGCCACCGGGAAAGCAACCCACTGTTCGAACTCGAGCTGATTCCCCACTGCCTCAGCTTACTGCACTGCCCACCGCAAATGATCCCTAGGGCTTGCCTGCGGCGGACGCGTTGACCTTTGGCGCACTGATCTTTTGCGCCTGGGCGATTTTCTCTGACAGGTGGCGCAGAGTTTCGACCTGTCCGGCCTTTACCGCCAGATGCTGGATGATCTTGCGATTCGTGATTCTGGTCTGGCGCCACCGGTTTTGCGTGACTACACAGTGGGTCACGCTGATGGTATCGAACTGGCGGCAGCGGTCGCAGCTGTTGGACTTGATCTTGAGATGGCTGCCGCCCTTCAATCCCGGTCCCAGGGCTTCGACCGGACGCAGGTCGTTGGCCTCGAGTTGCCGTTTGAGCTGAGGCACATTCTGCGGTACGGCCAGCAAAAGGGTTGCGCTACCGGAGCACCAGTTCTCGCAAGTCTCGCAGAAAGGTCGATAGTTCATTAGCTCGTAAGCGACCAGGACCGCGGATCCGATGACTCCGACCGCCTCTGCCGCCCAGATGACCCACAGCTCCATGCCTTTCGTGGCCGGACCGTTGTCGGTCGACCAGGTGCCGTACTGGTTGATGACAGAGATCATGTGCCAGAGCGCGCGGGGATGCTGGGCCAGCGCGAGCCAGTGAACTCCTTCCAAATGCTCACTCTCCAGGACAGTGGGCACCCACATGGCCCAGCTCAGGTACAA
>Ga0210388_10003438_pt1 | contig 12405 bp, 7 predicted proteins | sample IncBWC19OmetaG_FD_155485 | JGI IMG/M metagenome (GOLD analysis project Ga0210388, IMG submission 155485) | Forest soil microbial communities from Barre Woods Harvard Forest LTER site, Petersham, Massachusetts, United States - Inc-BW-C-19-O ... | reverse complement strand
CTTTCTTCAGGACGATCATGTCTCGGGGGTCCTCCTCATCTCAAAGGGTACGCTTTTCACGATGGCGTCGATTAGCGCTCGAAAACTCGGGGATGGAGCGCTCTGGCCCTCAGCACTCGCCTCACGTACAATCGATCGCACGGCCGGCCGGTCATACGTCTCCAGTCCTCGGCCCAGGGCGTAAGTTAGAAGTTTCGCCGCCACGGTGGCCACGAAATCGTCGCGGCGAGACGTTAACAGCAAATGGTTGAGACCAGGCACGCCATTAAATTCAGTACCGTCCGGCAGCTTTCCAGAAGCGTCGATAACTTGGCCCGAATCTTTGCTCCGCCATTTGCCGACGCCATCATAATTTTCGAGCGCAAAGCCCAGCGGATCCATGCGCGCGTGGCACGCGGCGCAGACGGCGTTGGCGCGATGCTGCTCCATCTGCTGGCGCATGGTCAACAGAGTTCCATCTTCGCCATGCGGCTTCAGGTTGGGCACCTCCGGCGGAGGCGGCGGGGGCGGAGCACCCAACAGATTTTCGAGAATCCACTTGCCGCGCTGCACCACCGAAGTCCGGTTCGGGTATGAAGTCACGGTAAGGATGCTGCCCTGACCCAGCAATCCGCTGCGGTTCGGATCCGTAACAGCGACCCGGCGAAATTGTGAGCCGTAGACGTTGGAAATCCCGTAATGCTCCGCCAGTCGCTGGTTGACGAAGTCGAACTTGGAATCCAACAGGTCCGTCACCGGGCGATCGGAACGCAAAATTTCCGCGAAGAGCAACTCCGTCTCGCGCTCAAAAGATTGCCGCAAGCTGAAATCAAACTCGGGAAAATCATCGGGATCGGGCTTCACTTGCGCCAGGTTCCGAAGATACAACCATTGGCCGGCGAAATTGCTAACCAGCGACTTCGACCGGTCATCGTCCAGCATCCGGCTCACCTGCTGCGAAAGCACTGCTGGTTCGTGGAGCTTACACTGCTGCGCAAGATTCAGCAGTTCGTCGTCCGGGATGCTGCTCCACAGGAAAAAGGACAGCCGGGACGCCAGCTCGAAATCGGTCACGCGGTATACGGCGCCCGCAGCAAGGCCGGCGGGGTCGCGCTCGATACGAAAAAGGAAATCCGGAGAGACCAACATCGCGCGCAAAGCCATTTCCACACCATTCTCGAAAGTTCCTTCGCGACGGCCCCGTTGGTAGAAACCGAGCAACGGCTTGACATCGGCGTCCTTGATGGGACGGCGGAAAGCGCGATAGGCCAGCGCGGAGATAATCTTTTCGGCGCACGGCTCTTCGTCTGAGGCCCCAGCCGGCTTGCAAACGAAGATTTTCTCCCGGCTGGGTGTGTCTCCGGGGCCGGTAATGTCGTATGGCCCGGAAATGGTCATGCTGCTCAACACCGGCGAGGCGCCTTCCGGCAGATCGAAAGATTTCAGCCGGGAGCCGTCCAGCCGAAGGTCAGCGAAAAGCGCGGCGCCGTTCGTTGTCGGCGGATTCTTGGCGGGTGGTGCATTGGGAGAAATGACTTCCGGAAATGCTTCCTGCCTGGGAAATGTCACCGCCACGTTCCGCGTCCCGGCCTTCACAGGCAGACGCATTTCCAAGCTGCGAGTCTCTTGGGGACCATCAAAACCGGCAGCCGGCGCCAGTTTTATTTTGATCGCGTATTCCGCGTCCAGCGGGAAGCGATATCTTACGGAAAGGCCACCCGCTGAATCGAACGGAAGATCGTCCGCGGCACGATCCCGTCGCCGCGAAGAGTTCTTGGGAGGCCGGAACTCCACGCTTTCCGGTTTAACAGCGGGATCGCCAACCGCCAGGCGGCTCACCGTGCGCGCAACCGCCATGTAACGCTCAATCAAAATCGGCGCCATCGACAAAACTTCACCGATGTTGTCGAATCCGTAACCCGTATCGTCGGGCGGAAGCATCGCGCCAGGCTGGATGTCCAGGGCCAGAAGATCCCGAACAGCATTACTGTACTCAGTCCGGTTCAGGCGATGAATGGCCGGGTGCCCAGGATTCGGATGAGCGGCCGCCGCGCGATCCAGTCCGTCTTCCAGCCAATCAGTGAAAGCCTTGGCAGTCGCGGCGTCCGGGCGCGGCATGCTGGGAGGAGGCATCTCGCCCGAATGCACTTTGCGCAGCACTTTTTCGAGCGTGGCGGAGTTCCCGTGTATGTCCGACAAATCCAAACCTTGGAGCGAGATCCCTCCCGATTTCAAATTTGGGTTGTGGCAGACGGCGCAATATTGTTTGATTAACGCCTGCGACTGGGCTGGTGACTCGGATGCGAGGGCGATGGCCGTGAAAGCCAAGCCGAATAGTAAGATTCCGTACCTCGGTCGCATCAAAGTCCTGCTTACTCTAATATACCGAGACTTGAAGTTATGTGGGGCAGGTTGCTAACCTGCGCGCCGATTGCCAATCGGCGCCGTGCGCGGTTGACAACCGCGCGCAGGATGACATCCTGCCCCACACATTTTAATCGTTACCGCGATTCCGGCGGCACCAGGTTGTTCGCGCGATAGTACACCACCAGTTGGCCGAAATGTTCTGCGCTGTGCTCGATGGCCGCGATCCAAAGGTAGGAATTGTGAACCACGTGCCTTCCGGTCTCCCACCCGAATTGCTGAGTTTGGTCCAATCCCGCGTCGCCCTGCCGTGCGATCACCGCCGCCCCGTCCGCAATTGCCTGCTCGATCAGCTTCACCACGTCGGCCTTAGTCTTGTAAGCTTCTCGCGGCGGATTATGCTTGTCCTTGCCGAAGTCGGGCCCCATCTTCGATCCTGCAACTCTGCTTATCAGGTCGTAATCGACGGCGGCGATGTGTAGAAGATTTTCCGCGAAAGTCCGCTCCTCTTTCTGCAACTTGAAATCGTACTTGTCTTCGGGGAAATCCTTGGCCATGGCGATCAGCTTGTTGCCGATGTGGTTCCACCACTCCAGCGTTTCGTCCGCGCGGGAGCGCACCGCAGGCGGAATTTCATTCCGCAATGGAGCTGGAGCCTGCGGCGAGGCCTGGCTGGTTGCGGACGCGCTCAGCTTCTGGAGTATCTCCTGCGCGTCCTTACGAATTATGCCCCGCCGCTCCACCGTGTCGGACCATGAGGACGCGGGCACCCCATGGGAATCCAGCAAGGCTAAAGCTTTTTCAGCATGCTGCCGGGCCAGATCTTTCTGTCCATCTGCGAAGTACGCATCGGCCAGGTCATCTTCAGCGTCGGCACAGTCCGGATAAGCGAGAAGATTCAGCTCGAAGACCTCCACCGCTGGCTTCGGCTCGCCCGCGCGCAGATGATCTTGGCCTATGATGTTGAGGGCGATTTCCGGAAACAACTGGGCATCGCGATCTTTGCGCCGCGCTTCCAGCAGTTGCTGCCTGACCTGGGCAACTCCGCCAGGCATGCGGATTTGATCCAGGATTGCTGCACTTGCCTCGGTGTCCGCCGGCGCGTGACCGGGTGTCTTGATCAGCGTATTCACAAACCAATTCACGATGATGCCAGGCAGCTCCGAATGAACTTTGAACAGATCAGTTCCGTGACCTCCGGCCGCCGGGAGCCCCTTTTCCTCTTCGTACCCTAGCCAAGGCGCCTCTTCAGCCGAAGCGTAGTGTATGAACTTCTTGCCAGGGTTGGAGGAGGTAATGTAAAGCAATTCCATGGCATCTACCGAGGGAGGGTATTCGTCGTCGTCGGCCACCACGAACAGTCCGGGCAGTTGTGATGCCTGCCGCAGGAATTGCAGGCCGTCCTGGAGGGTCTCCCCGGAAAGCAATGCCAGCGATTTGACTTCGTTCGGATGACGCTTCCCCGCCACTACCGCATCGTCGACGCCCAGCCATCCGGCCCCTCCCGCGCCGATAACATCGCGCTTTACACCTGGCTGCGAAACCAGATATTCAAACGCTGTGTCAACATCGCTTGCGTCCGTCTGCCTGCCATGATGTGGCCCGCCGCTTTCGCCAAATCCGCGGATATCGAGCGTCAGGGTGTGGATTCCAGCGGCAGCCAGTAGCGGCGCCAGGTCATCCCACGACTTGCGTGTCCGGTTGACCTGATGGAACAACAACAAACCGGGTCCTGGCTTGGCCGCGGCAAAGAAGCTGGCCTTAAGAACGGTTCCGTCGGACGCTCTCAGGTCGACCATGCCGACCGCCGGTGGCTGCTGCGCCTGGGCCAATGCCGCCGTCACCAGTAAGAACAGAGCTGCTCGATTCATAACACGACCTTTACCGGCTGGCCGGCGGAACAATTCCGTTCATCCGCAAATATTCCACCATCTGTCCGTAATGATCATAGGCGTGCTCCACCGCAAATACGGACAGCCTCAGGCGCGTCGATTTGCTGCCTTCCGGATTGGTCAACATGTTCTGAGTAGTCAACGTCGCCGCGGCCTTGTGACCCAGCGCAAACGATTCCTTCAGGAATTTGAGGATATCGGCCTTGGTCTTCAAGTTCGCAGGACCGTCCCCGCCCATGAAGTCGTCCGGGAATTTATCTCCCGTGAGCCGCCACCAGAGCGCATAGTTCGAAGCGCCGACATGCTTCACTTGCGAAGCAAAGGTGCGCACGCCTTTGTAACCGGCGCCGGGAATGTTCAGGCTTTCTGGAGAGAAGTTGAATTTATCTTCCGGCATGGCTTCCGCGGCATCTAGAATTTGCTTCTCCACAGCGCCGATCTCGCGGTCCACGGCGGAAGCTATGGTTACGGGAGGCGGGCCCTGTCCCAAGGCTGCAGCGATAAAGAGCGCCACTAGCATGACGATTCGCATTTGTTTCATCAGAACCACTCTCCTTAATTCAAGCCTCGCGCAGGGCCGTCATCGGATCCACCTTCGTGGCCCGGCGCGCCGGAATGTAACTGGCCGCCAGCGCCACTACAAACAAAAGCGCAGGCACAGCCATAAACACCATCGGATCGTGCGGACGAACGCCGTAAAGCAGGCTCGCCATCATAGAGGCGCCCGATGCGGCCAGAGTCACGCCCACTACGATTCCCGCTGTCGAAAGAATCACGCCCCTGATCACAACCAGCTTGAGGATATCGGCACGTTCGGCCCCTAACGCCATGCGAAGCCCGATTTCGCGTGAGCGTTGGCCAACCATATAAGCCAGCACGCCGTAGATTCCGATCGATGCCAATAGTAGCGCCACGCCGGCAAAAGCTCCAACCAATTGTGCGGAGAAGCGGCGCGATGCGAGCGACCGGTCCAGCACTTCGTTCATGGATGCGACATCGTAGACGGGCAACTTCGGATCCACGCTCTCCACCTGATGGCGAATCTGCGGTTCCAGAACGCTCTTCGCCAGCGAGGTCCGCAACACCATGCAGAAGTCGCGGAAGACGTAACCCGGCGATACATCCCATTCCTGATACATCGGTACGTAGATGTGAGGAATCCCATCGATGTCCAGGCCGTCCTGTTTGATGTCCTTCACGATACCCACAATGGTCATCCAGGCGCCGGCTCCCATGCGAATCCGACGGCCCAGCGGACCGCGGCCCGGCCAATAGCGGCGCGCCGTAGATTCATCGACAATCGCCACTCGCTGTTTGCCGTCTTCATCGCCATCCGTAAAATAGCGGCCTTGGGTGAGTGGAACCTCCATCGTTTTGAAGTAATCCGGATTCACCAGGATGTCTTTTGCGTGTAAGTCCTCGCCGGAATTGGAGGGAGGATCTTCAATGCCCAGGGCGAAAGTAAACCCATTCGGGGAGGCGGGCAGATTTGAGGCAAACGCGGCCAACTCCACCCCCGGCAGCGCATTCATGCGGCGTCCCAGTTCGCGGTAGAAGCTGGCTTGCTTGGCCAGGGTGCGATACGGATCGTTCTCCGGATCGTTTGGATACGGCAGATTCACGCTCGCCGTGACCACCTGTGTCGGATTAAACCCTGGGTCCTCCTCTAGAAGACCCTCGAGCGTCCGTACCAACAATCCGGCGCCGATCATCAACACCACCGCCAGCGCTAGTTCCGACATAATCAGCGCGTCCCGTAAGCGGCCGGTTTTCACGCTGTAGCCCGAGCCACGAGCGCCCTCCCGGGATGCCGAGGCGAGAGTCGATCGTGTGGATTGAATCGCGGGAGCAAGGCCAAACCCGAGGCCCGTAAGGAGCGAGATCCCCAGAGCAAAGCCCAGCACGGCCCAGTCGATGCTCACTTCACTCAGCCGGGGAATGCTCGACGGAATGAAGCGCGTCATGAAATTCAGCATGGCGAACGCCAAGGCAATCCCGGTGGCCGAGCCCATACCGGCGAGCAGCAGGGATTCGGTCAGCATCTGACGGACGATGCGGCCACGGCTAGCCCCCAGCGCGGACCGGACTGCCATCTCCTGTTGCCGCCCCGATGCGCGCGCCATAAGGAGATTGGCGATGTTCAGCGAGACAACCAGAACGATCAGGATCACCGCGCCGAATAGCACCAGCAGCATCGGCCTCACCTGGCCGACAAGAACTTCTTGCAGCGGTTCAATCTCAATCGTCCACCGGGCTTGCGCGGGATAATCCGCGGGAAAATCGTGGCGAATTTCGGTGGCCATGGCGGTCAGCCGCGCCTGTGCTTGCTGTAGCGTAATGCCACGCTTCAGACGGCCCAGCGACCCCGGAAAAGACCGCGCGCTGCGCAGCGGCTCCGGGTCGGAAGCGGCCTTGAATCCCGACGCCAGCCAAACCTCCACGTCCTGGGCATGCGATCGGCCAGGATGACGAAACCCCGGCGGCAGTACGCCCACAATCTCATAAGCGTCATTGTCCAGGCGGATGGTGCGGCCGAGAACATTCCGATCCCCGCCGAAGTTGCGGCGCCAAAGGCTGTCGCTGATGACCGCGGAGGGCGCGTACCCGGACGTATTATCCTCGGGGCCAAACAGCCTTCCAATTTGAGGAACCGCGCCCAGCATGGAAAAGTAGTTGGGGCTGGCGGTGACCATCTCCAGGCGCTGTGCCTGCGCGCCTCCGCTCAAATCGATGCTGCCGCGCTCGGCGCCAGTCACGTATTCGAATACACCCGGCCGATTTCGGAGATCCTCCAGTTCCGGCACCGAATACAAAACATCGTGCATTCCCGTCCCTGGGTTATTGAAGTAGATCTTCACCAAACGGTCAGGCTCGGGAAACGGAAGAGAGCGCAGCAGCACCGCATTCACGATGCTGAAAATCGCGGTGATGGCCCCGATCCCCAGCGCCAGCGTAAGCACCGCCACGGCAGTGAATGCGGGCTTATCGAGCAGCACGCGCAGAGCGTATCGGAGATCCTGAAATAAGGTTTCCAGCAGTTCCACGCCACGCGCCTCGCGGCATTCTTCCTTAACCTGATCCATTCCGCCGAACGCGAGCCGCGTGCGCCGCACCGCTTCATGGTGCGTCAGGCCCGAACGAACGTGCTTTTCCACCTGCTGCTCGAAGTGAAAACGGAGTTCGTCATCCAGGTCCGTTTCCACTCTTTTGCGCCGGAAAAGAGAGCGCAAACGGAAAATAATGTCGCGCATTGTCTTCCCTTTCGCTTCTACAGGAAGACTATACACCATCCCTTGTCGAAGCGCAAGAGGAGCAGCGCCGACCTGAAAATCTTCGCAGCGTGCGACGATTTGTACTACTGTCCATCAGTTTTCTTGCTGCCTGCGACGATTCGTGGGGCGGACCCCCTGGTCCGCAGCCGACGCCCTCGTCGGCTCGCCGGGATTGCACGAGGCCCGTTTCGCCACAGAAGAGCGGGTCCAGCGGACCCGCCCCGCATAGCAGCATAGCCGCAACCAAAGCTGGGCCGACGGGGGCGTCGGCCGCGGACCAGGGGTCCGCCCCACAAATCGTCGCAGGCCGCGAAGATTTTCAGGTCTAGTAGTACTCTGCGCCGAATACGCAGTTTTTGGAAAACTACATGACATTGGAATGATCTTCGGACTTGACTGGCGTATCTCGCCGGGCGTAAGCTAAGAATTCTTGGTATGGGACGCAAGGCGCAAAAGAACGATTCGCTGCCCGGTTCACTGGATATGTTAATTCTGCGGACGCTGTCGCGGCGCGACATCCATGGATACGGCATAGTCCAGTTCATTCAACAATCGTCCGACAATGAACTCCTCGTCGAGGAGGGATCGCTGTACCCGGCTCTCCAGCGGCTGGAGATAAACGGCTGGATCGACGGTGTCTGGGGCGTGACGTCGAACAATCGGCGGGCCAGGATCTACAAGATCACGGCCCGTGGCCGCAAACAGCTGGCGGTTGAAACTCGAAAGTACGCCAAGCTCACGCTGGCCATCGCCCGTGTGATGGGAGCGGAGTAACGGACGTGCTACGACGGCTGCGGTATTGGATAAAAAGCGCCAGGCGCAGCGAGGCGCTCGGTGAGGAAATGGAACTCCACCTTGCGGAAAAAGCCGCGGAACTCGAAGCGGACGGCATGACGGCGGACCGCGCCCGGGCTGAAGCGCGCCGGCGATTTGGCAACGCCGCACTGAAACACGAAGAGTCGCGGGAGATCTGGATGACACGGTTTTTGTCGGAACTTGGCCAGGATGTCCGTTATGGCTTTCGCACCATGATCGCCAACAAGGCATTCAGCGCCCTGGCGGTCTTGTTGCTGGCGCTCGGCATCGGGGCGAATACCGCCATCTACAGCTTCATGGAGTCGATTCTGTTGCGCTCGTTGCCGGTGGCCGATCCCCAGTCGCTGGTGGTCTTGAATTGGCATAGCCGGCCGCCCCAGTCCGCTAGCGGCGAATGGGTCCACGTCATTCACGGCGTACAAGGCATGCTCTGGCCGGGCGACAAAGGCGCGTTGATCAGCGGGATGTTCCCGTACGGCGCGTTCGAGACGCTTGGCGAGACACTGCGCGAGCAGAGCCCCGTTTTTTCCACGCTCTTCGGATACTTCAACGGGCTACACCGCACCCTGGTGGTCCGTGGGCAGGCCATGAGCGCCGGCGCGGAGTACGTCACCGGCGAATATTTTCGCGGCCTCCAGGTGTCGCCTGCCGCGGGACGTCTGATCGATTCCGAAGACGACCGGCCAGGCGCGGCGCCGGTGGCCGTAATCAGTTTTGCGACCAGCCAAAATCGCTTTGGAGGACCGCCAAATGCGATTGGGCAATCGATTGTCGTCGATAACATTCCCTTCATCGTGATCGGAGTCGCGCCGCCGGAATTCTTCGGAGTGGACCCCGCGGCGGCGCCGGACCTCTACCTTCCGTTGCACACCAATCTGCTGGTGGACGGTGCCCAAGCGGCTCGTATGTATCCCGACGGAAACTTCTACTGGATCGAAATGATGGGCCGCCTGCGTCCCGGTGTAAGCATGGCCCAGGCGCAGGCAGCGCTGGCGCCTCGATTCCAGCAATGGGTTGCCACCACGGCGAGGACTGACGGTGAGCGCGCCAAACTGCCCGCACTGACGCTGAATCCCGGCGCCGCCGGTCTGGGCAGCCTGCGCCGCCAGTATTCCAAGCCCATGTACGTGCTGCTGGCGATGGTGGGATTGATTTTGGCTGTGGCGTGCGCGAACATCGCCAATCTGCTGCTGGCCAGGGCCGCCGCGCGACGCCGCGAAATGGCTGTGCGGCTCAGCCTGGGAGCAGGACGGTTCCGCGTGGTGCGGCAGTTGCTTACCGAGAGCGTGATGCTGGCGTCGCTCGGCGGAGCATTGGGGGTCCTATTTGCGATCTGGGGCGTGCGATCGCTGACGTTTCTGCTCTCTCACGGGCAGGAGAACTTTACGCTGCACGCGGAATTGAATTGGAACGTGCTGGGCGTGACGGCGGCGCTCTCCGTGGTTTGCGGCCTATTATTTGGCCTCGCTCCAGCGATGCAGTCGACGCGTCCGGACGTCATGCCCGCGCTCAAGGATGGACGCGGGGTCGGACCACATCACCGTCACGTCCAGCACGTTCTAGTGATCGCCCAAATCGCCCTCTCTTTCCTGATCCTGGTGGCCGCGGGTCTGTTTGTCCGCACCCTCAACAAGCTGCACTCTGTCCAATTGGGATACGCCCGCGAGAACATCCTTCTGTTCTCGTTGAATGCGCGCCAGGCCGGGCATCGCGACCCGGAGATGGCCACTTTTTACGCGAACCTGCGCCAGCGCTTCGAATCGATTCCCGGAGTAACCAGCGCGACGCTTTCGCAATCCTCGATCCTCAGCGCCGGCATGGCCGGGGAAACATACCGGGGGACAATCAAGATCGGCGCTGTTACCATCGCCGGCGCCAGCGTCATGGTGGCCGGACCGCGTTTCCTCACCACGATGCAGATTCCGACCCTGGCCGGCCGTGAGATTGACGGCCGCGACCAGGCGGGCTCCACGCCGGTTGCGGTAATCAGCGAGCGGCTGGCGCGGACTTACTTCGGGAACCAGAATCCGGTGGGCCGGCGCATTACGTTCCAGGACGAGAAGCGCGATCTTGAAATCGTCGGCGTCTCCGGTAACGTGCGGTACGGTGGTCTGAAAGAGGGGAGCCCGATGACCGTGTTCGCAGCGGCCAGCCAGTTTCCTCCGGACCGGGTGACCTACGCGCTGCACACTGCGGGTGATCCGTTGGGGTATGTCAAGAGCGTGCAGGAGACCGTGCGGGAGGCAGATTCGCGCATACCCGTCACCAACGTAGTCACACAGGCTGCGGAAATCGATCGGACCATCAGCCGGGAGGTCATGTTCGCGAAATTGTGTACGGGTTTCGCGGGTCTCGCACTGCTGATGGCGTGCGTGGGGCTGTACGGAACGATGTCGTACAACGTGACGCGGGACATCGGCGAGATCGGAATCCGCATGGCGCTAGGCGCGCAACGCGACGCCGTGGTATGGATGGTTCTGCGCCGCGTTCTGCTGCTGGCGGCGGTGGGACTCGCCATCAGCGTGCCTGCCGCGTTGATCGCGTCCCGGCTTGTCAAATCGTTTCTGTTCGAGACCCAGCCCAACGATCCGCGAACTTTGGCGTTGGCCGGTGCCGTCCTCCTAAGCGCCACGATTCTCGCCGGCTATGCGCCGGCAAGGCGAGCGTCCCGCATTGATCCGCTGGCGGCTCTGCGGCACGAATAGCCCACTCCGGGAGTTGGAGAAGTGTCGGAACACTGAACCGGAACACTAGAACACGAACCGCAGGGCGAACTGAATTTTGCTGGCGGAAAAATCGGAGGCGTGCGCGCCAGGGGATTGGCCCCTGCGCCAAAAAACCTGTCGTGCCGGCAAGCGATGCGCCCGGTGTGGCAAACGTCGCGTGGTTCAGGATGTCGAAGAACTCCGCGCGAAACTGGATCTGCGTCGGCTCAGTGATTTTCGTGTCCTTCCGATGCCGACAAAAATGATTGAGTTACCGCGCGCCGTATTGGAACCATCCTGGACCCACTCGCAGATGGCGGCTGAGGGAGTCCGGCACCGCCAGGAACAGCAGCAGCCCGATGACAGCATGCGCGAGTCCGAGCACGTACAAGTTGTGCATGCTCCGGTAAATGAGCGTGGCGCACCAGGCCAGGGGCAGCGTGACGACAAGGAGGAACGGATTAGGCGCGTGTACCGCGGAAAAAAGCAGCGCGGCCGTGAGCGATGCGGCACGCCCTGAAAGAACGGCGTCGAAACGATTCAAGAAATATCCGTTGAGCGCGTATTGCTGGGCCAGGCCCCAAGGCAGATAGAGGGCCAGTGCCAAGAGATCGCCGGCGAAACCGAGATGACGGATGGTGCCGAACAGGACGCCGTTCGCGAGCAGCAGAAACGCGATCACAATCAGCGCCGGCGCCAATTTGCTCAAGCCATTCCGAAAGTTACGAAGTTCGAATCCGAGCGCGCGCGGGCTCTCGCGGCGCAGCAGGTGCGACAAGAACATGAGCGCCGGGATGGCGATCCACGAAGTTGGGTGGATGAAACGCAGCTTCCAAATGTAGGCGACGATGAGCGCGAACATCAGCAATGGTTCCAGGATGGCGACTTTGCGCATTGCGGGCTCAGAAAAAGACATTAGGCTGTTTCTGCCAGGATATTTTTGGCAACCAGCGTCTCGCCCAATGTTGACACGCCCTCGGGGCACATTTTTGGGCGCCCCAACTTGTGGTCCCACCACCGGTCGCTTACGCGTTACCGAACCGCAACCGTAAGAAGCTGTGAAAAATTGGTTCGCAGGCCAATGCGCCTGCGCCACTTTGGTTGTAAGTTCTTGTGCGTCACTGTACTACTATCCATCAGTTTCTTTGCGGCTTGCGACGATTCGTGGGGCGGACCCCCTGGTCCGCGGCCGACGCCCTCGTCGGCCCGGTTTTGGTTGCGGCTATGCTGCTCTGCGGGGCAGACGTTTCCTTTCCGTCTGCCAACCCCGCGCGCATGCCGATTTTTTCACAGCTTCAACGGAGTCGGTGCCTGTTCGGTTCCGGCAAACGCCGGACTGGGGTGATTAAACCCGGTGTCCAACATCCTCCTCAAGGC
>Ga0210388_10003437_pt1 | contig 12405 bp, 9 predicted proteins | sample IncBWC19OmetaG_FD_155485 | JGI IMG/M metagenome (GOLD analysis project Ga0210388, IMG submission 155485) | Forest soil microbial communities from Barre Woods Harvard Forest LTER site, Petersham, Massachusetts, United States - Inc-BW-C-19-O ... | reverse complement strand
ATGACTGGAAGCTCACGCCGCGGCTGACTTTGAACCTTGGCCTTCGCTGGGACTATTTCACGCCCTATGCTGAAATAAACGGCCGGCAAGCTAACTTCATACCGGACGGCGGCAACGGCAATACCGGCATCTACTACATGTCGACAGAAGGCTGTAAGGTGCCCCGTTCCGCTTCGTTTGACGCACTGCTGGCTGCTAGCAATATCACCCTCGATTGCATCTCCGGGCTAAGCCTGGGCGAAGCTCAGAAGACCAACTTCGCTCCACGCTTAGGATTTGCCTATCGCATTAAAAGCAACCTGGTGGTCCGCGGAGGATACGGCACAGCCTATGGAGCTCTCGGGAATCTCGGCTATGGCGGCACTCTCGGCACTAACTACCCCTTCGTTTATGTCTCGACGTTCAATAGTCCCGATTCTCAGCATCCATTGCTGCTTTCCAACGGACAGACGGCCACCATGGAAAATGCCTTCACCACCATTAATCTGGGAGATCCCACGATCAACAGCGGACTGGGTCTGAATATGTACGGGCGCCAATACAATTACCAGACACCGTATGTCCAGACGATCAATCTCACTGTGCAGGATCAGTTCACGAGTCATGACTCCGTTCAGATCGGATACGTGGGGACGCTGGGTCGCCATCTGGACAACCTCGGATATAACAATTCTCCCACCGAGATCCTTCCACCCAGCGTAAACCCGCAGAATTACGTTCCTTTTCCGAGTTTCAGTCGCAATGCGACCTACGAAACTACGAATGCTACCAGCAACTACAACTCCCTTCAGACAACCTATGAGCATCAGCTGAGCTCTGGTCTGACTCTGCTGGCGAACTACACATACAGTAAGTGCCTGAGCGATCAGCACACCCAGGCCTCTCAGAACCAGCAATACCGGGCCGAGTGGCTTCCGGGGTTTGGAATTCAGGGGGACTACGGCCTATGCGACATTGACGCGACGCACTTAATACACTTCTCAGGCAGCTACCGGCTGCCGGTTGGCCGCGGTCTTCAGTATATGAGCGGCGCAAACAAAGCCGTGGATGCGTTCCTGGGAGGTTGGGCGGTCAACTTCATCTACACCTACCAGAGCGGCCAGCCGTTTACGGTTCCGTGCCCTGTGGCAACGTCGGAGTTCGGCTGTTTCGCTGATCTTGTGCCGGGCCAGAATCTGTACGCTGGACCGCACAACCAAACGCAGTGGCTGAACCCCAACGCATTTGCTGAGCCGCCTGCCGCCACGAGTATTGGCGAGACGAACCTAGCCGTTCTGGGTGGAGGTCCGCAGCAGGCGCGCGGACCGAGCTTTAGCAACTTGGATTCCTCCGTTTTCAAGAATTTTAAATTCACCGAAACCATCAGCATGCAGTTCCGCGCCGAGGCCTTCAACACAACCAACACCCCTCAGCTAGGACAGCCAACGAACCTGAACTTTACCAATACCAAGGGCGGATTCAGTTCAATCACGTCAACCAGAGCGCCTTCGCGCCGATTGCAACTTGCGCTGAAGCTGTTCTTCTAGGATTGAGTTCGGACAGGATGAATAATTCAGCACAGAATCGGCGGAATTGCCTGGTTCTTGTGCAGATTGTGGCGATCAGAGTATTCTAGTGGCTCAAAATGTTTGTTGGGAGGGCGCGGATGCGCGTGCGATTCTCTCTGATCCTTTTTTCCTGGTTAGTCCTTCTTGTCATAATTATCTCGGCTTCAGATGTTTCAGCCCAAGACGTGTTTGTCACACCCATCCCAAATGTGCCGTTCAGCGGTGTAATCAACGTGGAGCGCTCAGTCGTGCAGCCGGATGGCTCTATTGCCAGCTTCAAGACGGTGCGGGATATTCACCGGGACAGCCAGGGTCGCATCTACAACGAGGGGAGGGCACTCCTGCCAGTCTCGAGTACGGACACACCTCAAGTAGTACGCATCCATCTATACGACCCACAGACTCGGATCTCTACCATGCTCAATCCCCAGCAGCGAATCTTCTGGACGAACACCGTGAACCGCCCACCGGAGACGCTGCCGCCGGCTCTTCTCACGGGCAGCAGCATTCCTCAGAGCGAGTTCACCAAGGAAGAAGATTTAGGCGATCATGAGTTGGCGGGGGTGCCGGCGCGTGGGTTTCGCGAGACTCAGACCATCCCGGCCGACAAAAGTGGCACAGGTAAAGAAATTGTTATTACGGATGAATACTGGTATTCGGATGAGCTCCGCATCAACGTGATGATCAAGCACAGCGATCCGCGCACAGGAACAGCAACCCTGAAAGTCACTCAAATCACGCGCGAGGAGCCAGATCGAGCCCTTTTTGAAATTCCAGACGGTTACACGGCAGCCGGAGCCGCACAGGCAGCGAACGCAACTGGAACGAACAAGTAGGAGGGCCGACAGCTGTGAGCTTTTTCGTGCCGCCGAAGGGTTGCAGGGTTCGGGTCTGACGATCATCTCCGTCCTCACTTCCTAGCTAGCCGGACCCTGGCGACAAGCAGGAAGTAATCCGAGCGCCAGGCTGACGTCCTTGCCTGGCATCGATCCTGGACGAATCACGGGCAACTCTGTCGTAACGCGACTAGGTAAGCGTTGCCGACAAACCGTCCAGTGGGACGGTGACTGTGGGTTTAGCCGCGCGAATAACGACTTACGGACTCTCGGAAGCGTTGGAAACGAAACGGTATGCCTTGATGGCGACCAAGCTGATTCCAAAATACCAAAGGAAGTTTAAGCCGATAAGCAAACCCCAGAACGCGACCCTTGCCGCACCTGGGATCGTCTTTCTGATGATGTCAGAGATCGCCGCAGCGACGAGGGCTCCAGGCAACAGGGTTACGTACCACCCAACCTGTTCTTCAAATCCATGCTGAAATCCAAAAACCGCATAAGCGGCGATGGCCAACAAAGCGGCGCCGAGAAAACCGGCGCGGCTACTGTCCGACAAGTGCACCTTCATCTAAGAATTGTGCCACATTTGAAGAGCCAGGCTGGATGATGAGAAAGCGATGACGGAACTGAATGAGGAACTCAACGCTAAAAGCATTTGCACAGACTTGCGCGTAGCAATCCCGAAACTCCTTTTCGTGGACAACGGCAAATCCAACGCGGTCCTCCTGACAACCCCATGACCTGCGGCCAGTCGACCATCCGGGAGTTGACGAATTCGGTAAATCCTTCTGCCGTTTCGTTACCAATCGGTGTTAGATTTTGTGAATCGGTTCTACCGACCGTACCACCGGTATCCGCAGTAGAATTCACGAATACGCGATTTAGAGGAGGTCTCTCGAAAGATGGCCGTCTTCTCCACTTTGGAGTCATCTTGGCAGGATGCCCGCTACGGAGCGCGGATGCTGCGCAAGAACCCCGGCTTCACGCTCGTCGCTGTCCTCACGCTGGCACTGGGCATCGGCGCCAACACAGCGATTTTCAGCATCGTGGATGCGGTGCTTTTGCGATCGTTTCCGTATCCTGATCCCGATCAACTTGTCCTGATGTTCGTTGTCCCGCTGCAACAGCCAGACGTTCTGTCGGGCTTTTCCTACAGGGACTTCACCGAGTGCCGCGAGCAGAACCGCGCGTTTAGCGAGATGGCAGGAAATTCGTTTCACGATCTCACACTGACCGGGGCGGGCGAGCCATCCATTGTGAACACCGCGGCCGTGACGCCGGAGATATTTCCTCTGCTGAATGCAAAGCCTCTGGCGGGCCGCACGTTGCTGCCCGAGGATGGCATGCAAGGCGCGTCGAGTGTCGCTGTTCTGAGCGAAAATCTCTGGCGCAGCCGCTTCGGTTCCAATCCGGCTCTTATTGGCCAATCCATCACTCTAGATATGCGGTTATTCACCGTTGTCGGAATCCTGCCGGCAAGCTTTCGCTATCCTGACGGCGCTCCCCATCAGGACGTGTGGATTGCTATCGCGCAGGACCCGCTGTTCGGACCTCGGATGTCGGAGCCCGGTGCGCGTGTGCTGGTCGGGATCGGCCGGATTAAGCCAGGCGTTTCTCTGACGCAAGCTCAGGCCGAGATGAACACCCTAGGCGCGCGGCTCGCGAAGCAGTATCCCGCACAAGATTCAGGATTGACGATCCGGATTGAGCCCTATCGGCAGGTGGTGGTCGGGAACGTGAAATCCGGGCTGCTTGTTTTGCTGGGCGCGGTTGGCCTGGTCCTATTGATCGCTTGCGCCAATATTGCGAACCTGCTTCTGTCGCGGGCCACTTCTCGCGGGAGAGAAATTGCACTGCGAATCGCGCTTGGGGCGGGGCGCGCCCGCATTGTTCGGCAATTGCTGACCGAGAGCGGTCTGCTGGGACTGCTCGGCGGTTTTGCCGGTGTGCTTCTTGCGGCCTGGGGTGTGTCGAGTCTCCGGCCTTTCTTGCCGTCCAACGTGATCCAGATCAGTTCGATTCATGTGGGAGGCTCGGTCTTGGCGTTCACTCTGTTGTTGTCTCTAGCTGCCGCGCTAGCGTTTGGACTGGCCCCCGCGCTCCTCGCAACTCCGTCCAACTTGCAGACGAACATCAAAGAGGGCGGCGAGCGCACTGGCCATCGCCGCAGCCACCATGTGCGGAGTTTCTTGGCGATCTCGGAAATTTCGCTAGCCATGGTGCTTTTGGTTGCGGGCGGCCTCGTCATGCGCAGCTTTCTGCTAGTCACGTCGGTCAATCCGGGCTTCGATCCGAAAAACGTCATAGAAGCCGAGGTTTCGCTTCCCCAATTTCAATATTCGACGCCGCAGCAATGGACGGCTTTTTCCAACGAGTTGCTGGCCCGCCTTCATGCCCAGCCTGGTTTGCGAGATACCGCTCTGGCGGCTCCGCTGCCGATGGACCGCCAAGGCGAAGCCAACTTCGAGTTCAACATTGTAGGAAATCCTCCGCTCCCGCCGGGCAAATCCACCACCGCCGATTATGCCACGGTGAGTCCCGATTATTTTCGCGTGATGCGCATTCCGCTGCTGCAGGGCCGTTTTTTCTCCGAGCAAGACTCGCCGTCCAATCCGAACGCAGCGATCATCAGCGAAACGCTGGCGCGGCGTTATTTCCCGAACCAGGACCCCATCGGAAGGCAAATGAGATTTGGATTTCCGCCAGACAGCAATGTGTCGCGCGACATCGTCGGCGTCGTCGGCGACGTGCGGGATGTGGCGCTTAGCCGGAAACCCGGTCCGATAATGTATGTGCCCTTCGCTCAGGCACCTCTTTATGGAGGGGAGGTCGTTGTAAGAAGTTCGTTGAGCGCATCGAGCGTGGCGGCCGGCATTCGCCAGGCGGTTCACTCCATTGACAAGGACCTGCCCGTGACAGATGTCGAGTCCTTCCCGGACGCCCTCGGCGCGTCGGTGACGCAGGAACGATTCCGCACTTTGCTGCTGAGCTCATTCAGTGGAATGGCCCTGATCCTCGCCGCTGTTGGAATCTTCGGAGTGATTTCGTACTCGGCGTCGCAACGCACCCACGAAATCGGCATCCGCATGGCTCTTGGCGCGCAGCAGCGCGACGTGTTGCGGCTGATGTTAGGGCAGGGAGCGAAGCTTGCATTGCTTGGCTTAGGCGCCGGAGCTTTGGCCGCGCTTGTGCTTACGCGCTTGATGGCCAGCCTGCTTTATGGAGTTTCGGCGAGCGATCCGCTGACCTTTGGCGCCGTGGCCATCGTTCTGTTCGGCGTCGCGGTGACTGCCTGTTACATCCCCGCCCGCCGCGCCATGCGCGTAGATCCCATGGTGGCGCTGCGGCACGAATAGATGGGCGCTCACCCGTCCGCATGGGCCCTTCATCAAAGTGAAATCTCACATCAACGCTCAGGTGCCCTTCTGGGAAGCAAACCGGCGGTGATCTTTCTTAGCTTGTGCTCGAATCTTCGCCCACCGCTTTTTGGCAGCTCTGGAAATCCTTGCTCTTCCGGCTGCCGACAAGACTCGCTTCTTGGCAGTCGCGAGCTCACGACTTGCCGAACTGCCCAGGGCCTTCGCCGCGGCTTGCACTCCCTTCAACTCGTGCTGTAACTTGGCCAACTGTTTCTCGAGCTTCCGCTCCTCACGCTTTATTGCCGCCAATATGTCCATGAATCCTCCCGAGAGCATTAAACACTCGAGGCGCTCAAAGCACAAGGTTTGGAGGGCAGTGATCACGTTCTGGAGGTGAACGTGTCATCGGCGCCAATGTGATTTCCCCAATCTCGACGTCGTCAGCGCTGAGACGCTTTTGATTCCCCTTCCAACGCAGTCGCGAGATCTTGGACACCGCGCCGGATTTCACGGGTGTCCACGGCGGCGAAACCCAGCTGCAGTCCCTCTCGCCGAAGCTTGCCTCGGCTGTACCGGCTTAGCGGAAATACTTCTACGCCGCGAGCCGCTGCCGCCCTCGCAGCCGATTCGCCGTCCATCCCTGCGCGTAACCACCCGACAGTCTGCAGACCAGCTTCGATTTCAGAGATTTCCAGAAAGTCAGCTAATTTCTCTCGAGCGCATTCCATCAGAACTGATAGTCTCTCCGCATATACCTCGCGCATACGCCGCAAATGGCGGCCGAAGTGCCCCTCGGTGATGAAGTCGCACAACAGTGCCTGCTCCGGCAGTGGCGCGTGCCGGGTTGTCAGCGAGATCGTTGCCGCGAAACGCGCGTTAGTTGCTGCGGAATCACCAGATATCCCAGCCGAGCGAGGGGAACAACACTTTGCTGAAGCTCCCAGCAAAGATTACCGACCCATTGCGATCAAATCCCTGCAAAGCCGGAAGGGGAGGCCCCGAATAGCGGTACTCGCTGTCATAGTTATCTTCAAAGATCAGTGCGCCAGACTTCTGGGCCCACTCCAATAACTCCAGCCTCCGAGACAGGCTCATTGGTAATTCCAAGGGGAAACCGGTGACCTGGGGTGACGTAGACCAGCCGCGAACCGGCTAGGCTCTGGCCGGGCACTTTCATTCCCTCGTCGTCCAAGCGCACGGCAGAGATCTTTGCACCTGCCGCTTCGAACACCATACGCGCACCGACGTGTGCGATTCTTGTAAGTTGGCTGGGGTCCCATTCAGGCGCCGAGCTCTCGCCGCTACGCGACTTTCGGGCGACCTTCTGCCTCTGCAAATTGAGGAGATCCGCTCTCCTTTACAAATTAGGAGAGACTGGTATAGCCTCCTAACTGTCTTAGGAGGAGGCATGGCCGGCCAAGCTCAGATTCTTCCGGGCACTCTCGATCTCATCCTGAAGGCCGTCTCTCTCGGCCGCTCCACGGGTACGGCATTCTTCTGCGCATCGAGCAGATCTCGCACCGGGCGCTGCTCATTGAACAGGGTGCGCTCTATCCAGCTTTGTATCGCTTGGTCCGCCAGGGACTCCTCAAGGCAAACTGGGGCACGTCCGATAACAATCGCCGCGCCAAGTTCTACGAACTCACTGCAGCGGGCCGCAAGCGATTGCGCCACGAGGCCGAGGGCTGGAATCGGCTCGTGGCTGCCATCGCTTCCGCGCTCGCGGCGCAACCGGAGGAGCTATGAGACTCTTCGCCTCGCTTCGTTATCTCGCTTCCACTCTCTTCCATCGCTCTCGGTTTGAGGACGAACTGGATGAGGAGATTCGCTCGCACATACAAAGGCGCGCCGACGATCTCGAGCGCTCCGGTCTCCCGCGCGCCGAAGCCGCGCGCCGCGCGCGCATCGAATTCGGCGGCTACCAAAAATTCAAGGCCGAATGCCGTGAAGAGCTCCGTGGCTTTTGGCTCGAAACCGTCTGGACCGATGTGCACTTCGCCACGCGCATGTTGCGCAGCTCTCCAGGCTTTACCGCCGTGGCGGTCCTTACTCTGGCGCTCGGAATTGGCGCGAACACCGCAATATTCAGCGTGGTCAACGCGGTGCTCCTAAGGCCGCTTCCTTATCCAAATGCAAAGCGTCTGGCCATGATCTGGTCGACATGGGGGAATGAGACGCGCGGGCCAGCTTCCGGTCCGGAGCTGATTGAGCTACGCAATCGCAGTCGCGCGTTTGAGGAAATTGCCGGAATATGGGTGACCAGCGGCACGATTACTGGAACTGTCGAGCCGGAGCAGGTGCGATTGGCTCTTACGACTGCGAATTTTCTGCCGTTGCTGGCCGAGAAGCCGCAACTCGGACGATTCTTTGCGCCTGGCGAAGACCGCGGAGGCGCGGCTCCACTCCTCATTTTGACTGACGGCCTATGGCGGCGGCAATTCGGCGCGAATCCGGGCATCGTTGGGCAAACCGCGCGGTTGAACGGGAGTAGTTTCACGATTGTTGGCGTGCTGCCGCGAAATTTCAAGCTGCTATTTCCTGATAGCCGGATGGCAGACGTGCAGGTTTTCATCCCATTTTTGAACGACCTGGAGAAACAGAGCCGCGATACGGCGTACATAAGGATGATTGGCAGGCTGCGCCGGGGCGTCACCGTGGGGCAAGCGCAAAGTGAAGCGGAGTCTGTTGCCTCGCAGCTTCGCGGCGAGGCCAAGGAATACGCGGAGCAGTCGCTGCACCTGAGTGTCTTGTCGCTCCAAGAGGATGACGTAAGGTCGATACAGCCCGCGCTGGTTTCGCTGTTTGCCGCCGTTGTGCTGGTGTTGCTCGTTACTTGCGCGAACCTCGCTAATTTATTGCTGTCGCGCTCGGGAGGCAGAAGGCACGAAACTGCCCTTCGCGCAGCGCTCGGCGCGGAGCGAAGGCGCATTATCCGTCAGCTTCTGACAGAAAATATATTCCTTGGATGTCTTGGAGGCATAGCCGCGCTGGCGATCGGATGGGTGGCGCTGAAATGGATTCTCTCCCTTCAGCCGGAAGGAATTAACCTGCTGATGGCGCCGAAATTGGACGGCTGGGTCTTGGCGTTCACGCTCGTGCTTTCGATCTTGACGGGTATTCTGTTTGGCTTGGCGCCGGCGTTGTCGGTCGCTCGCGGGGACTTGCTTGAGATTTTGAAGGAAAGCGGAAAAGCCACCACAACCGGAAAACCGTGGCTGCGCCAGTTGCTGATTGTAAGCGAAGTGAGCCTCGGCTGCATTCTTTTGGTGGGCACTGGCCTGATGATCCGAACGTTTACGAGCCTGCTGCGCGTCGATCCCGGCTTTCATGCGGAGAAGGTCTTAACGTTTCAACTGTCGTTTCCCTGGTCGCGCTACGGCACCGTCGAGTCCTTGACTAATTTTCTCAAGGAGTTGCGAACAAATCTTTCGGCAATGCCTGGCACGCAATCTGTTGGCGGCGTTTCCCATCTCCCGCTGGATGAAGGCCTAGGGAACTGGTACAGCTACTATTGGCCCGAAGGCGCGCCGGTTGAGCAGCAAAACACGGTGATGGCGGACCACCGGGCGACCCTCCCTGGATATTTTCGAACCATTGACGCGACGCTGCTGGCGGGCCGGGAATTTGAGGACACCGACGACGCGGTCCACACGCACGTGGCAATCGTCGACGACACGGTGGCCGAACAAGTTTGGCCCGGCCAGAATGCCATCGGCAAAAAGCTGAGCGTCGAAGATTCGCCCGCTGGTGCATTCCAGTTTATTCGCGAGCCGGTGGTGGTGATCGGCGTGGTGAAGCACATCCAGGCACACTCCTTGACCAGTAAGGGGCGCGGGCAGATCTATTTGCCTGTGCCTCTTGCGCCGCGGCCGGCGTTTTCGCTCGTGGTTCGGACTACTGCGCCGATCGAAACGTTTGCCGCCTACGTGCAGCAGGCCGTAAAGAAGCTCGACAAGGAGATGCCGGTCTCGAATCTGCGCCCGCAGATGGAGTATGTCGAAAAAGCACGCGCACAAACGCGATTCGTCACCGTGCTTGCAGGAGCGCTCGCGGCTCTGGCTCTTTTCCTAGCTTCGATCGGCATCTACGGTGTGACGTCCTATTCCGTAGCCCAGCGCAAGCGGGAGATTGCGATTCGCATGGCTGTCGGTGCGAATTCGGCTGACGTGGGCAGAATGGTTTTGCGCCAGAGCGGTCTGCCGGTCGTCGTGGGCGTTTTGGCTGGCTTGGCGATGGCTGCGGCCTTAACGCCTCTGCTCTCGGGGCTCCTTTACGGCGTCCGTCCAAGCGACCCGCTGACCTACGGTGCGATCTCTCTCGTACTCGCCGCCGTCGGTATCCTGGCGTGCTATATCCCCGCGCGTCGCGCAACGAAAGTTGATCCCATGATCGCGCTGCGCTGCGAATAGTGCGCCTCCGATTTTTCGTTTTTCCGCCTACAGCGTCATTCAGGAACAATCGTCAAGGCGGCAGGAAGGGCCACATCTCGGGTCAGCCGATTTTTCGGAACTTAGCCTCAATGACGGGAGAACCGTTGCCCGTGTTAAGGTTGACTGACCGCAACGATTTTCATGAATGGGAGTGCTGGCGATTTCGCCCAGGGGAAATCATGAAACGCAGAGAATTTATCGCTCTGCTGGGAACCCCGGCTTACGCTGAGTTAGCAAGACGTATCGGTTTGCAAACCACGCCACACAATTCCAGGGCCGACGTGACGATTCGCATCTCGCCCATCGAGATCGAAGTCGCCCCGCGGAAAGTGATTAAGACAACCGGATATAATGGCGGGGCTCCCGGCCCCGTCTTGCGCCTGCGCGAGGGTCAACCGGTTACGGCGGACGTTTTCAACGAGACAGGAATTCCGGAGCTGGTTCATTGGCACGGCTTGTTCGTTCCTTCCGAGGTGGATGGCTCCGAGGAAGAAGGAACACCGCCCGTACCGCCGGGTGGGGTCCGGCGGTATTCGTTCATTCCGCGTCCCTCGGGCACCCGCTGGTATCATAGCCACCTTCACGCGGGCCGGGACATGAAACGAGCCACCTACACGGGACAATTCGGATTCCTCTACATCGAACCGAAAGAAGAGCCGGGGCAGTACGACGCGGAGGTCTTTCTCGCGCTACACGGATGGGCCGCCTCTCTCGGCAGCCAGGGCGATGAGGGCACTCTGGAAGTAACCTATCGCGTTTACTCGCTTAACAGCCACGCGCTGGGTTCGGGCGAACCGGTACGCGTCAAAGAAGGTCAGAGAGTGCTTTTTCGCATCTTGAACGCCAGCGCCACCGAAGCACATCGGATGGCCTTGCCCGGTCATAAGTTCAAAGTCGTGAGCCTGGACGGGAACGCTGTGCCTGTCGCACGTGAGGTGGACACGATCGAGATGGGTCCGGCGGAGCGCGTGGACGCGGTCGTCGCGATGAACCAGCCTGGAGTCTGGATTCTCGGCGAGGCGGATGATCAAATGCGGAATGCCGGGATGGGCATCGTCGTGGAATATGCGAACCACAGCGAAGCGCCACAGTGGACAGCGCCCGCGAAGACTCCCTGGGACTACACGATTTTTGGCCGAGAAGCGGAGACTCCGGAGCCGTCGGGCGGCGTCGTGCCGCTCGTCTTCCGCAAGAAATTCGCCGGGCACAACTGGGTGGATAACTGGACCATCAACGGGAAATCCTTCCCGAAGACAGATCCCATTCGAGTGCGCGCCAATTATCGCTACCGTCTTCGCTTCGACAATCAGTCGGATGAAGCGCACCCGGTGCACCTGCACCGGCACAGCTTCGAGCTGACCAAGTTCGCCGGCAAAGCCACATCGGGCGTGATGAAAGATGTGGTCGTCGTGCCCGCCAAGGCGCAAGTCGAGGTGGACTTTACCGCGGATAATCCCGGTCCGACTCTCTTTCATTGCCACCAGCAACTGCACATGGACTACGGCTTCATGACCATGGTGCAATATGAAAGCTGAGAAGTTTGGGAGCGGTCTGACTTATGCGTCTATCAGTACCCCATTTGATGTCCCACCGGGAACCGTATTAAGCTGCGCCGGGCAACCTCAAAATGCCGAAGCATCCTCCTGCTCACTACTCTGAAGTTGGCTGCCGGATTCCCAAGAAATACTTCTGGGTGATCGGCTGGGGAGAGAGCGACGTCGGAATCGAGACCGGATCGTACGACGCGGCACTGCACATGGCCGGAATCGAAAATTACCACTCTCGGGCCGTAAAGCCCCGGATCTTTAGGCCGGGGATATAAGGCCCGTTAGAGCTCGGTCTTTTCTTGCTCGATATATTGCTTAATAATGTTCAGCGGTGCCCCGCCACAACTGGCGGCGAAGTAGGAAGGCGACCACAGGACATTGTTCCAATAGCGTTTCTCCATATCTGGGCGTTCGATACGGAGCAGGCGACTGGAAACCCCTTTGAGGCTGTTGACCAAGGCCGACACGGAGTGCTTTGGCGGGTAGTGGATGAGCAAGTGTACGTGTTCGGCTTCGCCATTCATTTCGACCAGTTGAGCCTGGAAGTCGCGGCAGACCTTCCGGAAAATGGCTTGCAGCCGCTGGAGGGCGTCTGCGTCAAACACCTTTCTTCGATATTTCGTAACGAAGACCAAGTGGGCATGTAATGCGGACACGCAATGCCTGCCATGACGGATATCCTTTGA
>Ga0210388_10003435_pt1 | contig 12411 bp, 7 predicted proteins | sample IncBWC19OmetaG_FD_155485 | JGI IMG/M metagenome (GOLD analysis project Ga0210388, IMG submission 155485) | Forest soil microbial communities from Barre Woods Harvard Forest LTER site, Petersham, Massachusetts, United States - Inc-BW-C-19-O ... | reverse complement strand
AGACGGTTTGCGCAGGCTCGCCTACCGGGGGCGCATCGACGACTCCTGGAAGGACGAGAGTAAGGTCACGCGGCATGAGCTCGCCGAGGCGCTGGAGGCGCTGGTGAGCGGCCGGGCGCCTTCCGCCCAACAACGTCCGTCGATGGGATGCTCTATCAAATGGCGACAGCAGGCAGCGTGAGCAAGACACCAGCGGCGGCGCGCACGGCCGCGCACCCGGATCCGAAGGGCCACTGGCGCGCCTATCTCGAGCGCAAAGGGCTCAAGACGACGCAGCAGCGCGAGGCGATCGTCGACGCGTTCCTGCGGACGTCCGGGCACGTGGCGCTGGAGGATCTCCTCTCGTCGGCGCGCCGCAAGCACCCGAGCGTGGGCCTGGCGACCGTCTACCGCACCGTCAAGCTGCTGGAAGAGGCGGGGATCGCCGAGGCGCGCCACTTCGGCCCCGGCCAGACGCTGTACGAGGTGGCCGAGGGGCGGGCCCACCACGATCACCTGATCTGCGACGCCTGTGGGTTCATCATCGAGTTCGAGAACGACGAGATCGAGCAGCTGCAGGACAACGCGGCCAAGCGGCACGGGTTCAACGTGCTCCGCCATCGCCACGAGCTGTTCGGGCTCTGCGAAAAGGCCCGGGGAATCGCCGGCGGCACCTGCCCCGCCGAGGCCGCCGGCCGGCGCGGGCGGGCGTAAGCGGATCAGTTTCACGACGGCCGCTGCCCGTCGGGGTATTGTAGTCGTGTGCAGCGCAGGTCGACGCGAACGGTCCTCGCGGTCGCGCTTGCGGTTGGCCTGCTGCTCGGTGCCGGCGGCGCCCGGGCCGCGCCGGTCGAGGATCTCGACGATCCTCCGATCCCCGCGCCCGCGCCCGCCGCGTCCACGTCTCCTGCGGCAGCGACGCCGCCCACCGCTCCGGCCGCGTCCCCCGGCGCTGCGCCCCGTTCGGTGGTGACGCCGGTCGCACCCGCCCCTGTGGGGCCGGTAGCGCCCGCCCGGGCGGCACCGCCGGTGGCGCCCGCCCCTCCACCGCCGCCCTCCACCGGCCCTTTCCCCTGGCCGCTGGCCGTGCCCGCCGCCGGCAGCCACGAGACGCCGCTCTCCGCCGCACCGCCGGCGCCGCCGCTCGGCGCCTCGCCCCCCCAGCTCGACGCGTTCATGCGGCGCACCAAGGTCGGCGCCTACGGTCAGGTGCAGCTTTTCGTCGACGGCGAGTCGAACGTCAACGTTCAGCTCCCCCTGGCTGCCTTCCTGGTCGAGCACCGGCCGAGCGACTGGGTCCGGATCGCCGCCTCCGTCCAGGTCGAAGACGGCACCTCGACCGGGATGCAGCAGGCGCTGGTCGAGGTGGCGCCCTACGGCGCGCTCGGCCTGCGGGCCGGCCTCTTGATCATGCCGATCGGCCTTGGAAACCTCTCGCCCGAGCCGACCAGTTATCTGACCGTCGATCGCCCGCTCACCGACCAGCTGATCGTGCCCTCGGTCTGGCGCGAGCTGGGGATCGGGATCTTCGGTCAGGTGGTCCCCGGGCTTCGCTACGAAGGCGCGGTGGTCAGCGGCCTCGACGGGACGGGTCTCTCGGCCGGGGCGCCGCTCTGGGGGACGCGCGGCGACGGGAGCAGCATCGCCGTCCACGACGCCGCGTTGGTCGGTTGGGTGGAGTTGGATGATCTGCCACCCGGTCTCATCGTGGGTGGCGGCGGCTATACCGGTGGCGCCAGCCACGGCGTCGCCGCGCTCTCCGGGCTGCGGGTGGCGATCGCGGAGGGCGATCTCCGCTACCACAACCACGGGCTCGACCTGCGCGCCGAGTACGCCCGCGTCTGGATCATCGACTCGTACCTGGCGAACGACTACTTCGGGCTGCTCGGGCAGAGCGCCGTGCCGTCGCGCGCCCGCGGCTTCTACCTCGAGGCGGGTTACGATCTCCTCCGTCTGGCGGCGCCCGAGTCGGGGCAGGAGCTGGTGCTGTTCGGCGGCTACGAGAACGTCGATCCACGCAGCGAGATGTCTCCTTATAACTACAACCCGCCGGCGATCACCGGGCCGGGACAGCTGCCGCCCGAGGCCCCTTCGCCCTCCCAGGGCTTCGCGCGCGGCGGGATCGATTACCGGCCTCTTCCCTCGATCGCGCTCAAGCTCGATGTGCAGGTCGCGCTCGACGGCGAGGGGCCGGCGCCGACGGCGCCTCAGATGTCGGCGGGCGCGCAGGCGACGCCGCGTCCGATCGGCAGCGACGTCGCCGCAGCGGCGCGCGGCGTGACCCGGGTCGGTCTCGCACTGGCGTTCAACTTCTGAACGAAGGCGCGAGATGTGATACAGGTCTCACGGTTGTCCGTGAGATGCCGCACGTTTTTACTGGCCGTCGCCTCTCTCGCCGTGGCCGGCTGCCGGACCGCGCCGGTTGAACCGGCTGCCGCTCAGCCGCCCAACGGTGAGGTCTGGGTCACGGATCAGCAGCTGACCGACGGGCACATCGCCGTGCAACCGGTCGGCGTCCATGCGGTGGGCAACGACGTCGTCACCAGCGGGAAGGTGACGTTCGACGATCTGCGGGTGGCCCACGTCTTCTCGCCGGTGACCGGGCGGGTGTCGCGCATCCTGGCCGACCCGGGCGCGCGGGTGAAGAAGGGGGCGCCCCTCGCCGCCATCCAGTCGCCCGACGTCGGCAACGCCTTCGCTGATCTCGGCAAGGCCCAGGCGGAGCTGACCGCCGCCCAGCACGACTTCCAGCGCATGAAGGATCTCTACGAAGCGCACGCGGGCTCGCAGAAGGACTTCGAGTCGGCCCAGGACAACTACAGCAAGGCCAAGGCGGAGATGGAGCGCTCGCGGCAGAAGGCGCGCCTCTTTCGCGGGGGCGGCACCGACGCCGTCACTCAGGAGTTCGTGCTGCGCGCGCCGATCGAGGGGGAGGTGATCGCCCGCAACGTGAACCCGGGCGCCGAGGTTCAGGGGCAATACTCGGGCGGCACCGCCGCCGAGCTTTACACCATCGGCGAGCTGGATCGCGTCTGGGTGATCGCCGACGTGTTCGAGATGGATCTGGCGCGGTTGAAGAAGGGGGCCGCCGTGACCATCAAGGTCGTCGCCTATCCCGAGCAGATCTTCACCGGCGTGGTCGACTGGATCTCCGATCTGCTCGATCCGACGTCGCGCACGGCGCGCGTGCGCTGCGAGGTGGAGAATCCGAAGCGTCAGCTCAAGCCCGAGATGTACGCCACCGTCACCATCGGTGTGCCGGGCGTCCAGGCGCTGGCGGTGCCGCTCACGGCGATGCTGCGCCTCTCCGACCAGACGATCGTGTTCGTCGAGCAGGGGCGGACGCCCGACGGGCGGCTGCGTTTCGTTCGGCGCCTGGTCTCTGCGGGCGACGACGAGGGAACCAGCATGGTCCCCATCGTCCACGGCCTCACGGCGGGCGAGCGGGTGGTGACCTCGGGCGCGATCTTGCTGTCGGGGATGCTGTGAGAGGGGACCTCCTTCCATGATTCCACGGCTCGTTCGCTTCGTCCTCCGGATGCCGGCCTTCGTGCTGATCCTGGCGCTGGGGCTCCTGGCGCTGGGGCTCTACTGCTACAAGCAGCTCGACATCGAGGCCTATCCCAACCCGGTGGCGCCGATGATCGAGATCATCACCCAGCCGAGCGGCTGGAGCGCCGAGGAGGTCGAGCGTTACGTCACCATCCCGCTCGAAAACGGGCTGAACGGGATGCTCGACCTCGACCACATCCGCTCGCAGTCGCTGTTCGGCCTCTCCGACGTGAAGTGCTACTTCACCTGGGACGCCGAGTACCACGTGGCGCAGCAGCGGGTCTTGAACCGGCTCGGCTTCGTCAGCCTGCCGCCGGGGATGACGCCGCAGCTGTCGCCCTGGAGCGCCATCGGCGAGGTCTTCCGCTACGTGGTGCGCGGCGGGGGCTACTCGCTGGCCGATCTGAAGACGGCGCAGGACTGGGTCCTCGAGCGCCAGTTCCGCCAGGCCCCGGGCGTCATCGACGTGGTCGGCTTCGGCGGCGAGACCAAGGAGTACCACGTCGAGGTCGACCCCTACCGCCTGAAGGGGCACGGGGTGACGTTGACCCAGCTCGAGAACGCGCTTTCGTCGTCGAACCAGAACGTCGGCGGCCAGCGGCTCAGCATCGGCGAGCAGTCGTACGACGTGCGCGGCATCGGCATCATCCATTCGCTGGCCGACATTCGCGACGTGGTGCTGTCGGCGCAGAAGGGGACGCCGATCCGCGTGCGCGACGTGGCCGAGGTGACGGTCGGGCACGCGCCGCGGCTGGGGATCGTGGGCAAGGACCTCGAGCCCGACGTGGTGCAGGGGACGGTGCTGATGCGCTACGGCGGCGATTCGCTGAAGACGCTCGACGCCGTGCACGAGCGGGTCGAGTACATGAACCGCTTCCACGTCATGCCGCCGGGGATGACGATCGAGCCTTACTACGACCGCGCCACGCTGGTGAAGCTGACCACGCACACCGTGCTCGAGAACCTGCTCATCGGCATGGTGCTGGTGGCGGTGGTGCTCTGGATGTTCCTCGGGCATGGGCGGGCGGCGCTCATCACCGCGCTCAACATCCCGCTGGCGCTGATGGCGGCCTTCGTGGGGATGGTCGCCACCGGCACGCCGGCCAACCTGATCTCGCTGGGGGCGGTCGACTTCGGGATCGTCGTCGATTCGACGGTCATCGTGATGGAGAACGTGTTCCGCCACATGGCCGCGCCCGGCAAGCGCAACGCCATCGAGCGCATCCTGCTGGCCGCCGGCGAGGTCGGGCCGCCGATGTTCTCGTCGACGCTGGTCATCGCGGTCGCCTTCATCCCGCTCTTCACGTTGTCAGGGGTGTCGGGGGTGATCTTCTCGCCGATGGCGCACACCTACGCCTTCGCCATCGGCGGCGCCATCATCCTCTCGCTGACGCTGACGCCGGTGCTGGCCGAGCGGGGCCTCAAGATCGGTTCTCTCGGCGCTCACGAGCACGACAACTGGCTCATGCGCGGGCTGAAGAAGTTCTACATTCCGCTCTTCGATTTTTCGCTCCGCCACAAGAAGACGGCGGTGGCCATCGGCGCCACCATCGTCGGCGCCAGCCTGCTCTCCGCCGGGTTCCTGGGGCGCGAGTTCATGCCCAAGCTGGAGGAGGGGAACTTCTGGATCCGCGCCACGCTGCCGACGTCGATCTCGCTCGAGCAGTCGTCGAAGTACGTCGGCCGCATGCGCGCGGTGATCCTGGGGTGTCCCAAGGAAGGCGCTTGCGACCTCTCCCACCGCGCGCGACCGGAGATCACCAGCGTGGTCTCGCAGCTGGGGCGCCCTGACGACGGCACCGACGTCTCGGGCTTCTACAACATCGAGCTGTTCGCGCCGCTGCAGCCGGCCAACGAGTGGCCGCGCGGCGTGACCAAGGAGAAGATGACCGAGGACCTCTCGCACGAGCTCGGCGAGGCGTTCCCGGGCGTCATCTTCAACTTCTCGCAGATGATCTCGGACAACGTCGAGGAGGCGATGTCGGGCGTCAAGGGGGAGAACACGGTCAAGGTGTTCGGCCCCGATCTCCGCGTGAACGAGGCGAAGGCCAACGAGATCGTCGACGTCATGTCGACCATCAAGGGGGTCGCCGACCTGGCGCTCTTCCCGTCGCTCGGCCAGCCCGACGTGCGCATCTCGCCCGACCGCGCGCTGGCCGGCCGCTACGGCCTCAACATCGGCGACGTCGAGGCGGTGGTGCAGGCGGCCATCGGCGGCCAGGCGGTCACCCAGGTCTACGAGGGGGAGAAGCGCTTCGACCTCACCGTCCGCTGGGCCCCGCCGTTTCGCAAGGACCTGAAGGCGATCCGCGACATCCTGGTGGCCACCCCCGACGGCGCGCAGGTGCCGCTCGGCCAGATCGCGCAGATCGTGAAGGAAGAGGGCCCTTCGCTCATCTATCGCGAGGACAACCGCCGTTACGCGCCGGTGAAGTTCTCCGTGCGCGGCCGCGATCTGGCGTCGACCATCAACGAGGCGCGCGAGAAGATCGAAGAGAAGATCAAGCTCCCCTACGACACCCACCTCGAGTGGGCGGGGGAGATCAACCAGCTCAACGAGGCGACCGGCCGGCTGGCGCTCATCATCCCGCTCACGCTGCTGGTGATCGCCATGCTGGTCTATTCGTCGGTGAAGAACTGGAAGGACATGCTGATCGTCCTGGCCGGGATTCCGGTCGCCTGCACGGGCGGCATCCTGGCGCTCATCATCACGCGCACGAACTTTTCAATATCGGCGGCGATGGGGTTCATCTCGATCTTCGGCGTCTCGATCCAGGACGCGCTCCTGGTGGTCACCTACGCGCAGCGGATCTGGAACGAAGGGCACGGCCTGGAAGAGGGGGCCCGCGAGGCGGCCGAGCGCTGGCTGCGCCCGGTCCTGATGACGACCTTCGTCGCCATGCTGGGGCTGACGCCGGCCGCGCTCTCGCACGGCATCGGCGCCGACACGCAGAAGCCGCTGGCGATCGTCGTCATCGGCGGCGCGCTCATCTTGGCGCTGATCCCGCGCCTCATCCAGCCGCCGCTGCTGGTACTCGCCCACCAACGGGAGAAGCGCTGGAAGAACTGGAAGCCGGGTGGCCCCAAGCCGACTCCTGACGACGGCCGTCCCTCGAGCGCCATGCCGACCCAGGAATCCCGCCCCTCGACGATCATTCCCGTCTAAACGGGTCAACCCGGCTTGCTCCACGCCATATGCGGGAGCATCGCAGCAAGCCAAGGACTCATCTCCCTCGCAGTTGAGTGGGCAGACGGTCAGGGACGTCGATCCAGCCCCGAGCAAGATCGGCGTTGGAAATGGGCGCGAACGTGACCGGCACCAATCGATTCGATTGGGACAGGGGTGAATACCCTTCGCCCCAGCAGACGACGGCGCCGCCCCGCAGACCGCAGGCGCTGGCGTACTCGCCGGGATCGAGCGCGACGTCCGTGACGTTGCGGTCGAGCGGCGTCGGGATGCCGCCCACGCACCGCAAACCCCCGTCCTCGACCACACAGATGCCGCGTGGAGCGACCTTGAACGCCAGCTTGCGGTCAGCGAGGCCCGGGACGTCGACCGGGACGCTGGAGCAACCGGCATCGGGCGCCGGCACGGGGCCGTCGCGGGTCGGCCAGGCTCCTCGCAGGCTGTCGGGGCAGGAGCCGCGACCGCCGAAGAAGCCGTCGCGGCTGGCCCCCCAGCATTCGATGCCGTCGCCCGTCGACAGGCAGCTGAACAGGTCTCCCGCGGCCAGGCGGGCCCCGACGATCCCGTGAGCCGTCACCGGGCCGTGGACTGGCGAGCGCGCGCAGGGGACGTGCTGGCCGTCGACGAGGCACTGCTCGGGCGCGGGGGCGCCGAGCTGACCGTAGTCGTCACGACCCCAACAGTCGACGTGGGCCCGCTGCATCCCGGCGGGCCCGCCCATCCAGACGGTGCAGGCGTGCCAGGTCCCGGCAGCCACGGAGTTCGAATGGACGTGAGGCACCAAGACCGGCTCGCTGACCACCGGACGCTCGACACCGCCGTCGGCGAGCTGTCCGAAGCGATCGTCGCCGCGGCAGAAGATCGCGTAGAAGCCGCTAAAGCAGGCGAAGGTCCCGCCGATGACCGCCTGTTCGAAGCGGCCCTCGTTCCATTGGGCACCCCTCTGTTGACCCGGAGTTGGATTGACCCACTCCCAGAGCGGGGACAGCTCCTGCCCGGCGCGATCGCCTGGGCGCGGACGCTGCCAGCAGCGAAACGCCGACGGTTCCACCTCGGAGATCAGGCAAAGGCGATCCGGTCCGGCTTCGAGCCGGCCCGCTTCGATCCAGGGGACGCTCCAGGCACGCGGCGCATTTCCCGCCTCCCAGCATTGCCAGCTGTACATCCCCGGCAAAGACAGCTTCGCGCATCCCCACCCTTCGCCGACGATGACCTGCGTTGGAGCTGGCGCAGGGGCCAAGGCCGCCGGGACGCTCCTGGCGACGCCGAAGGGAGATACCGGCTTCGGGTCTTCTTTTGCCCCGGCGGGTGGACTCACGGCCAATGACAGCAGCGAAACGAATGCCGCTGCCACGTCCCTCAGCGCACACGATCCTGAGTCCGCCTGCCGCAATCGAACGACTCCACCTCGGAGTCTACGCCGATGCGTCGATAAGTTTCTGAAAGGACTGAACGGCCGCACCGCGGTGGTCGCACCTCGACGCCCGGGAAACCGATAAGCTCTGCAGCTCATGCAGCTGGTGATCGCCGAGAAGCCGTCCGTCGCCCGCGATCTGGCGCGCGTCCTCGGCGTTCGCGGAGCCGGCCGGCACGCCATCGGCGACGCGCGGCGGACGATCACCTGGTGCATCGGCCACCTCGTCGAGCTGGACGAGCCGGCCTCGTACGACCCGGGTTGGAAGTCATGGCGACTGGAGGCGCTGCCGATGATTCCCACGACGTTCAAGATCCGGGCGGTGGAGAGCACGCGCGATCAGCTGCGCGCCGTGCGCGAGTTGCTGGGCGACCGGCGTTTCACCGAGGTGGTGAACGCCTGCGACGCCGGCCGCGAGGGGGAGCTGATCTTTCGCTACGTCTACGACATCGCCGGCAGCCGCCTGCCGGTGCGGCGGCTCTGGATCTCGTCGATGACCGACGAGGCGATCTCGCGCGGGTTCGCGGGGCTCAAACCGGGCGCCGACTACGACGCGCTGGGGGACGCCGCCCGCTGCCGCTCGGAGGCCGATTGGCTGGTCGGCATGAACGCCACCCGCGCAGTGACGGTCACCAAGCGTGCGCAGACGCCGGCGGCGCCTCGGCGGCGGGACGCGCGCGACTGGAAGGCCAACGCCGCCCGCTCGCCGGTCTACTCGATCGGGCGCGTCCAGACGCCGACGCTGGCGATCGTCGTGAGGCGCGAGCAAGCGATCGTCTCGTTCCGTCCGCAGGACTACTGGGAGGTGCGGGGGGCGTTCTCGGCGGGGCAGGGGGCGGCGCGCGCGACGTTCCACGCCGGATGGGGGACGCGCGCCAACGCAGCCCCGATGATCAACCGGCTCGAGACGCCGACGCTGGCCGCGGAGCTGGTGGCGCGGGCTGCGGCGCACGGCGGAGCGGCCGACCCGGCCGGCCCGGTCGTCGAAAGCCTGCGCCAGAAGAAGTCGCGGGAGCCGGCGCCCCAGCTCTTCGACCTGACGTCGCTGCAGCGGACGGCGAACCGGCGCTTCGGCCTCAGCGCCACGCGCACGCTGGAGGTGGCTCAGGCGCTCTACGAGCGGCACAAGATTCTGACCTATCCGCGAACCGACGCCCGCCACCTGTCGAACGATCTGGCGGGCGAGATGGCGAAGCTGTTCTCCGGCCTGGCGCAGCTCCCGGACTACGCGCCGTTCGCGCAGACGCTGCTGGAGACGCCGCCCGCGAAGTCGAAGCGGGTGTTCGACGACGCCAAGGTCCACGACCACCACGCCATCATCCCCACAGGGAAGACGGTCCGTCTGGACGCGCTCCAGGCGGATGAGCGGCGGGTATTCGATCTGGTGGTGCGCCGCTTCCTCGGAGTGTTTTACCCGGACGCGGAGTTTGCGCTCACCGACGTCGTGGTCCGGGTGGGTGGAGACCGGGGCGCCGCGCCGGCAGTCGGAGGGGCGGCGCCCGCTCCCCTGCCCGAGGCGGAGGCCAGCGCCGCGGTCGACGAGACGATCCTCTCGGCGCTGCCGTCGCCGCCCGACCGGTTTTTCGCGCGCGGCCGCGTCCGCCTGGTGGCGGGCTGGCAAGAGGTCGCCCAGATCGGCGGCCAAGGCGAGACCAAGCGCCCGGCTGGCCGCGAAAAGGACCCCGACGCCGAGGCGGACCCGACGTCGACGCTCCCGCCGCTCGCCGAAGGGCAGCGCCTGGACGGCAAGTTCGAGAGCCTGGCCAAGGCGACCAAGCCGCCGCCGCGCCACACCGAGGCGACCCTGCTCGGCGCGATGGAGTACGCCGGGCGCGACATCGAGGACGACGAGCTGCGCGCCGCCATGCGCGACACCGGGCTCGGCACGCCGGCCACCCGGGCGGCCACCATCGAGACGCTGGTCCGCCGCAACTTCATCGCGCGACAGGGGAAGCAGATCGTCCCCACGTCCACCGGGATCGCGCTCATCGAAGGGCTCCCGGTGGCGAGCCTCGCCTCTCCCGAGCTGACCGGCTCCTGGGAGGCGCGCCTCGCCCGCATCGCCCGCGGCCAGGAGACGCGGGGCGCGTTCATGACCGACATCGCGCGCTACGTCGGCGAGGTGGTGGAGGCGATCCGCAGATCGCCGGCGGGGCCGAGAGCCCCGGCGACGACTGCCGCCACGGCGCTCACCTGCCCGCGCTGCAAGCAGGGTCAGTTGATTTCCGGCAAGCGCGGCTGGGGCTGCTCCCGCTGGCGCGAGGGCTGCTCCTTCGTCGTCTGGTTCGAGTCCGCCGGCAAGCGCCTGACTGAGGCCCAGCTTCGCGATCTCGTCACCAAAGGGAAGACCCGCAAGGCCGATTGGAGGCCCTCCGGCGGTCCACCCACGCCCGGACGTCTCGTGCTCGACCTCGCCGGCTCCGCCCCATCGGGCGGCGCGCGCTTTCAGCCGGCCTGACGGCGATCTCCCGGTCGCCGAGGAGCGTCTAGTTCGCGCACTGGAGCGCGAGCACCGTGATGTTGTCGGTGCCGCCGGCGGCGTTGGCCGCCTCGATCATGCTGGAGACCGCCGTCTCGAGATCGGCGGCGCCCTTGACCAGCTCGAGCAGCTTGGGATCTTCGACCATGCCCGACAGGCCGTCCGAGCAGAGCAGGAAGGTGTCGCGGTCCTGGATGTCGTGCGCCAGCACGTCGACCTGCACGTGCTCGCGCATCCCGAGCGCGCGGGTGATGACGTTCTTGTGCGGGAACTTGCGCTGCTCGTCCTCGGACATGTTCGGCTTGGCGTCCTTGTAGTCCTCGAGCAGCGAATGGTCGCGCGTCATCTGCTGGATGGCGGCGCCGCGCACCCGGTAGCAACGCGAGTCGCCGACGTGCGCGATGTAGAACTTGTCGCCGACCACCTGGCCGCTGACGATGGTGGTCCCCATCCCCTTCAGCTTCACTTCCTTGCTGGCGGCCTGGAAGATGCGCTGGTTCGCCATCTTGATGCCGACCACCAGCCGGTTTTCGACGTACGACAGGTGGCGGTCCATCTTGTACGGCCAGGTCGCCTCGTCGTCCTTGGTGCGGGCGTAGAACTCGGTCATCACGTCGGCGGCCATCTTTGACGCGACCTCGCCCGAGGCGTGTCCGCCCATTCCGTCGGCCACCAAGAAGAGCTGCTCGTCCTCGATCAACGAGAAGTAGTCCTCGTTGTGATTACGCTTCATACCGACGTCGGTCTTCGCGGCGTAGCGGATACGCATCGGAACCATCCAGCGTACCGGCGTCACCCAAAGGCGTCAATCATCACGCGGAGATCGGACGCCGCCTGCAAGCGTCGGCCGACCCCCGACAAATCGTTGACAGGGAAATCGCCGGCGGCTAGGGTACTGCTCAAATGTCTAGTTCCAAGGTGGTGGCACAGCGGGCGGCGTTGCTGGCGATCGGCGACGAGGTCCTGCGGGGGGAGATCAGCAACACCAACGACGCCTTCATCGCCGAGCGGCTGTTCGAGCTCGGGTACGAGCTGACGGAGCAGGTGGTCGTCTCCGACGACCCGCAGGCGATCCGGACGGCACTGGTTCGGCTGCGGGCGGAAGTCGACCTCATCGTCTCCACGGGAGGCCTCGGGCCGACAGAGGATGACCGGACGGTCGACGCCGTGGCAGAGCTGCTGGCGACCGGCACCCACGCCGACGAGCCGTCGCTGGAGGCGATGAAGAAGCGCTTCTCCACCCACGGCTTCGAGATGACGCCCAACAACCTGCGACAGGTGCGGGTCCCGAACGGCGCGCAGGCGCTCCCCAACGCGGCCGGCATCGCGCCGGGGTTCGTGCTGCGGCTCGGCGGCGCGGAGGCGTTTTTTCTCCCCGGCGTCCCGCGCGAGATGGAGAAGATCTTCAGCGACGAGGTCGTTCCGCGTCTCAAGCGGCAGCTGGCCGAGGCCGGAGTGCCGGCGCCGGCCACCCGCACCTGGCACCTCTACGGCATGGGTGAGTCGCACATCGATCATCGCCTGGCCGGGATCCTGACCGGCGTCGAGGGGGCCACGCTGCACTTCCGGACCTCGATGCCCGTCAACCACGTCAAGCTGGTGGTGCGCGATGCCGATCCGGAAGGGGCGCGCGCGACGCTGGAGAAGGTCGACGGTGAGATCCGCAAGCGGATCGGGCCGGGCATCTACGGCGTCGACGGCGAGACGTTCGTCGCGGCGGTGTCGAAGTCGCTGCGCGCGCAGGAGGCGACGCTGGCCTTCGCCGAGTCCTGCACCGGCGGTCTGGCAGGGGAGCTCGCC
>Ga0210388_10003434_pt1 | contig 12413 bp, 7 predicted proteins | sample IncBWC19OmetaG_FD_155485 | JGI IMG/M metagenome (GOLD analysis project Ga0210388, IMG submission 155485) | Forest soil microbial communities from Barre Woods Harvard Forest LTER site, Petersham, Massachusetts, United States - Inc-BW-C-19-O ... | reverse complement strand
CTACGGCACGTAGACGACGGTCGCGAATCCGTTGGCGGGCATGGCGAACTGCAGCTTCTCGCCGCCGACCGCGAGGGTGTAGGTCGACGCCGCTCCGGAGTTGTACATGGCGGTGACGATGCTGCCGTCGGGGTTCTTGAAGGCCAGCGAGCTACCGCTGCCGCTGGTGGCGACGACCTTGGCGCCCGCCGCGACGTACTGGGAGCAGTGGCGGAAGACGTAGTAGGCCGGCGTGATGGTCAGCGCCTTCGTCGAGGTGTTGACCGTCAGGAGAGCGTTCTGCGGCCAGGGCTGTTTCGAGTCGATGTTCTTGCCCGCCGTGTCGAGCACGGTGTTCCAGGCGTTGTAGGCGGTCACGCCGGCGGCGATCCAGTCGTGGATGTAGCCCCAGCTCTCCACGCCGTAGGCGTAATCGTTGGGGGCCGTGTTGGGGTTGAAGGTGGGAAAGCCCGAGGGGTTCCAGGGGTAGTTGCCGCACTTGTGCTCGGTCTGCCAGATGGGCAAGTTATTGGACTTCGCGGCGGCCACGTTGGGCAGCATGTTCCACTGGTAGCCGAAGAGCTTGATGTAGCTCTTGGCGGTCGCGTCGGCCAGCACGGCGCTGACGATGCCGGGATCCGTGCCGCTGGTGGCGTTGGACATGGTGCCGAGCATGATCTTGGTCGTCATGTTCGCGGCGGTGAAGGCCGGGCCGAGATACTGGCCGACGAACTTCGTGAAGAGGGGCGACGCCCAGCCGCACGACGGGTAGTTGTCGAAGTAGTTCGGCTCGTTTTGCGGACCGACCGATTCGATGGTGATCCCCTGCGCCGCGTACCCCTGCACCCACTTGATGAAGTACTGCGCGTAGGCCGTCAGGACCTGGGCGTTGTCCATCATGCAGCCGCTGTCGAAGGCCGTGCCGCTGTAGGTGCAGGCCGTTCCGTTCACCGAGCCGCTGCTGGTCTTCATCCAGGTCGGCGGCGTCCAGGGGCTGCCCCAGAAGCGGATGCTGCCGTTCACCGCCTGCGCCGCCTTGATGTAGGGGATGAGGTACTTCATGTCCTCGGTGAGCGAGAAGCTGGTCATGTTGTAGTCGGTGCTGCCGCTCGGGACCTCGTCGTCGGTGTAGCGGCTGATGGCGTAGTCGTTGGCACCGATGGGGACCCGGCCGATGCCGAAGTGAGCGGCGTCGGCGCCGTAAAGCAGATCGAGGGCCATGTTCCGATCGCTCTGGCTGAGCATGGAGAGGTTGTTCCAGCCGGCCTCGTTGAAGGCGCCGCCGAACCCCTCCCAGGTCTGCGCGGTCGAGCTGTCGGTGACGGTCACGGTGGCGTTCCCGCTGGTCACCGTGGTCAACGTCCCCGTCTTCCAGAAAGCGCCCGAAGCGGAGGTGACCACGCTGGACTGAGCCGGCGGCGCGCCGCCGGTGCCGCTCCCGCCGGTGCCGGTCGTCCCGCCGGCCGCGGTCGTCCCGCCGGCCGCGCCACTGCCGCCCGTGCCCGTCCCCGTCGAACCGCCGGTGGTGCCCGCGCCGCCGGTGCCGGTGCCGCCGGACGATCCGCCGGTCCCGGTCGTCACGTTGGCGACGCAGGCGCTGTTCGCGCAGTGTTCCGTCGACGCGCACACGGTTCCGCAGGCGCCGCAATTCGCGCCGCTGGTGGTCGTGTCGACGCAACCGGATCCGCAGAGCGTCTGTCCGCTGGCGCAGCTGGTGGTGCAGGTGTCGTTGCTGCAGACCTGGCCCGACTGGCAGGTCTGCGAGCAGCTCCCGCAGTGGGTCGCGTCGGATGCGACGCAGGAGCCGTTGCAGAGCATCAGCCCGGACTGGCACTGGCACACCGCGCTCTGGCAGACCTGTCCCGTCGAGCAGGGGATGCCGCAGCCGCCGCAGTTCGTCGGGTCCGACGAGGTGTCGATGCAGTCCGTGCCGCAGGCCGTCTGCGTGCCTGGGCAGGTGGTTCCGCCCGTGCCGGGGCTTCCGCCGGTGCCGGTCGCGCCACCGAGCCCCTTCGAACAAGCCAGGGCCAGGAACGCTAGACCAAAGGCGAAGCCCCGAACCCGTGCAGTCGTCATTTTGACCCCTATTCCCGAGGGGGCCGAAAGTGATCGCCGGCCCGCGCGCCCGCGAAGTTTAGGGCACGGGCATACTGAACGAAACTGCGTAGTTCGGATTCGCCTGCTTGGTGGTCCCGCCCATGAAGGGATCCGAATCGCGCAGCTGGCCCCAGCGAACCGCCTTCGAGTGGTTGGAGGACTGCTTACCCTGGTTGGTGAGGGCGTAGGCCACGTAGAGACCGCTGGTCGGCAGATCGGCGCTGGCGGTGATCTGGACGGAGTCACCAGAGATGGCGACCGAGCTGATGGTGATGTCCGTCGACGAGCTGGCGACGGTCGAGCTCGTCGCGGTGAAGAGCTCGAAGCCCTTGCCGTTGGCCCAGGCGGTGATCTTGGGCGCGTCGAAGGTGGTGTCCCAGTTGAGCGGCTCCACCGGCACGTGGAACTGCACGGTGACCACCCGTCCGTTGCGCGACACGCTGGTGGGCGCCAGCGGCTGCCAGTCCTGACCGAGCACCGCGCGCTGGTAGTAGATCTCGGCCGGCTTCTCGCCCAGGAGCTCGTAGCCGGTCACGTTGAGATGAATGCCGTCGCCGTCCGAGTGCGCCGGATATTGATACTTGGGGCCGGTGCAGACGAAATCACCTTTGTTCTGGACGCCCAGCTGCCACTGCTGGTCGTTGACGGTCGGGCGCAGGTCCGTTTCGGCGGTGCAGGCCGGGGCGCCCGGGCAGCCGTGCTGCTGCGAGAGGTACATCGGAATCTTGTAGGTCTGGCCGGTGATGGCCGAGATGTCGGTGTTGTAGTCGGACAGGAGCTGGACGAGCGAGGCCCCGTAGGTGTCGTTGGAGCAGTCGGTCTCGCCGTGGGTCATCACCACCACGCCGACGCCGTAGCTCTTGCCGGCGGCCTGGGCCAACCGCGTGATGGCGCCGGCCTCGAAGATGGACGCCGCATAGGCACGCCCGGTGGTGCCGGTGTCGGCCCCGGCTGCTTCCTTGACCAGCGCCACGATCCCCTGCCCGCTCTCGCCGACGATCGTGTGCACGGTGACGTAGTCGGCGCTGGCAGAGGCGGCCTTCACGAACCGGGTGATCTCGTTGGCCATCGCCGAGTGCGGCGTCTCGCCGTAGATGTTGCCCGGGTAGGGGCTGGGGTAGGCGGTCTCGAGCGCGCGCACCGGCTCGATGAGCGGCACCATCGTCAGGCCAGCCACGGTCGGATCCCACGGATTGCTGCCAGTCCCGGGAACCGTGGCGCCGTTGAGCGCGAGCATCAGGTTGTTGTAGGGCTGCGTGGTCAAGTTGGCCGGCGTGGTGCCGACCGAGAGGCTCTGCCCCGAGCCGATCACGCCGGTCCAGCCGAACGACGGCGTGGCGACGGCGCCGGCGCCCGCGGTGCCGCCGGTTCCGGTCTTACCGGCTCCCCCGCCCGTGGCTGAGCCGCCAGAGCCGCTTCCGGCCGTGCCGCCGGAGCCGCTTCCGCCGCCGGTTGCACCACCTTTACCCGAGCTGCCCGAAGTACCGCCGACGCCGCCAGCGCCGCCAGTCGCGACGGCACCACCACTGCCGTTCGCTCCACCCGTCGCCGACGCGCCGCCGGATCCGGTTGCGCCGCCGCTGCCGTGGCTGCCGCCCGTCGCCGGCGAGCCACCCGCACCGCCGCTCGCGCTGTTGCCGCCGGATCCGCCTTGGGCGCTGCCGCCTGTGCCGGTGCCGCCACCGGAACCGACCGAGCCGCCACTTCCACCGGACCCCGAGCTGCCGGGACTGGAGTTTCCGCAGCCTGCCATCGATGCCACGCCCACAAGCAAGAATGCACAGAGATCTGGATTGAGTTTCATCGTGTGTCCGTCCGTTAGAGGACGAACGGTACCGGCATTGTCATCTCCATTTTTCGCATTACTGGCCGTCAGCTCTCATATCTGGCGATACCAAGCGCTGGCTCGGACACACCCCGCGACCGAATGGGATTAGCCGGGCAGCGGGCCGAATTTGCCGGTCTCGACGTCGGCGATCGCTTGCCGGATCTCGTCGAAGGTATTCATGACGAAGGGACCGTACTGGACGATCGGCTCGTCGAGCGGAGCGCCGGCCAGGAGCACCACGTGGCTCTCTTCATTGGCCGACAGCGCGAGGCGATCGCCGTCGTTGGCGAACAGGATCAGCTCGCCGGTGCGCGCCGATTCGCCACCTGCCCCGACGTTCCCCTTGGTGACCACGGCCAGCGCGTTGTGGTTCGCCGGGAGCGCGAGCGGGAGCTTGCCCCCCGCCGGGAGGCGCACGTCCAGCATCGTGATCGGCGTGAAGGTGTGGGCTGGCCCGCGCGCGTCTTCATACGCGCCAGCGATGACCCTCACCTCGCCGCCGCCCGCCAGTGCGACCCGCGGGATGTCGGCCGCGGTGATCGGCTGGTAGGCGGGCGCAGCGGCCTTGTCCTTGCTCGGCAGGTTCACCCAGAGCTGCATCATGTGCATGCGGCCGCCGGCCCGGGTGAACCGGTCCTCGTGATACTCCTCGTGGAAGATCCCGCGCCCGGCGGTCATCCACTGCACGTCACCGGGACCGATCACGCCGGCGTGGCCGGCGTTGTCCTGGTGAGCGACCGCGCCCTCCCAGGCCAGGGTGACCGTCTCGAAGCCGCGATGCGGGTGCCAGCCGACGCCACGCTTGCCGCGCGCCAGCGGGGCGAACTCCTTGGGCGGCCCATAATCCATCAGCACGAAGGGGCTCACCCGCTCGGCCGGAAGGCCCGCGCTCGGAAAGTACGTCGACACGTGAAAGCCATCGCCGACCCAGTGAAAGCCGGTGCTCCGGTGGATGCTCTCGACGCTGCGAAGCCCGGCCGTCGTCTGCGGTGCCGGGCGGGTTGCGACCTGAGTTTTCATGCTGGTGAGTGTAATCGCCCCGGCGGGCCGGAACACTGCTGGCAGGGTGATGACTGGTATCACCCGCCGTGAGGGGGCTCCGGCTCCACCACCTTCTTGCAGAGCTCCGACAGATGGTGCTGCGCCCACTCGGCCACCGGGCCCATGACCGCCTGACGCCGCCACACCAGGACCAGCGATCTCCGGGGCGCCGCGCTTCCCCAGGCGTCGAGGCGCAGCTCGACCAGCCGTCCGCTGCGAAGGTCCTCCCGCACGAGGTGCTCGGGCATGTGCCCCCAGCCGAGCCCGCCGGCGATCAGCGCCTGCTTGGTCGCCAGATCGACCACCCGCCAGGTCTTGGGGGAGAAGACACCCCGATCGTCGCCGGCCGACTCGGCCTCCGGCCGGTGTTCCCCCTGCACGATCTGCACGGTGTCGGCCAGGGCACCGGCGTCGATCCGTCCTTCGTGGAGGGCCAGCCGATGCGCGCGGGCGGCGACCGGGATCAGGAGGACGTCCGCGATGCGCCGGCTGTCGAGATCGCTGAGATCGGCGTCCTCGAGCGCGATGCCCCAGGCCGAGCGCTTCTCGCGCACGTGCGCGGTGACGCCCGAGAGGATCTCGGTGAAGAGCAGCAGCCCGACGTCCGGGTGCTCACGCGCGAAGTCCTTGGCGAACGCCACCAGCGACTCGGTCGGGAACATGACGTCCACCACGATGTGCAGCGTCCGCTCGGCGCCGCGCTTCAAGCTGGCCACCAGCTCGTCGAGCGCGCCGACACCGTCCTCCACCTTGGCCGCGGCCGCCACCACCGCCTCGCCGTGCTCCGTCAGCTGCGGAACCCGGCCCGTGCGATCGAACAGACGAAGTCCCAGCTGCGCCTCCAGCCGATCGATCGACTGGCTGACCGCCGCCTGCACGCGCCCCAGCTTGCGCGCCGCCGCCGAGAAGTTGCCCGCCTCGGCCACGGCCCGCAGCGTCCGGAGCTGCTCGATCGTCACCCCTTCCAACATCGAACCGAGGATACACCGCGATGGCGCCCCGGCTCGGCTCACCCGGCGCTGTGCAAGGCGAACGCGATTCCGACGGCGACCACGATCCCGGCGCTCAGCACCAGCGGCCAGGTCACCTTGTGGACGGAAGCGATCATCACGGCGGTTCCCCAGGTTCCGAGCGCGCAGCCGGCGCCGACGCCGACGACCAAAAAGCGGAAGATGGCGAGCCACCCCACGTCGCTCTCGGCGGCGGGCAGCGCTGCCCGCAACCCGAAGACCGTCAGTGTCGCGCCCAGAAAGCTGAAGTAGAGGCGTCCCGCCCGTTTCACGCGGCGTCTTTTAGCCCGAGATCCTCGGAGAGGGAATCCGTTCTTCGGCGTCTACTTCGAAACGGGCAGCCGGGAGGCGCCGGTGGGCCCGAGCTGACGCCGCAGCACGGCCGGATCGCTGGTCGGGAGCTGGCAGTGTCCTCGCTCGCAGACGTACGCAGTGCTCCGGCCGCGGAGGGCCTGCTTCCCATCGACGATCGGCGCGAGCGTCGCCAGCGCGGCGAGCGCGTCGCCCGCGGCGCTCCCGGCCAGGGCTCGGTTCGGCAGGAAGGTGCGCCGAAGGACGGAGAGCAGCGGCGCGGCTGCCTCCGCCCCTGTCTTCGCCCCGGACTCTTTGGGCCAGACGACCACGACTTCGCGTGCGGCGTCGGTGCGAAAGTCGAGCGCGAGCAGAGTGTCGGACAGCGAGGTCGGTCGCTCCGACAACGCGCCGCGGAGGGCGGAGCGCGCGCGATCGGCGAGCGCCCGCCAGCGATCATCGCCGGTGAACGCGGCGGCGCGCAACGCATTCATGAGCGCCACCGAGGCGCCCGAGGGCGTGGGGCCGTCGGCGCGCGGGCGTTCGCGCGCCATCAGCTCCTCCTGATCGGCGGCGGTCGCGAACCACCCACCTCGGGCCGGATCCGCGAACAGCCTCTCGGTCTCGGTACAGAGGGCCAGCGCCTCGCGCAGCCAGCGTGGATCGAACGATGCCTCGTAGAGATCGAACAGGCCGGCGGCCACGAAGCTGTAATCCTCGAGATACCCCGGCTGGCCGGCGCGCCCGTCCTCATAGCTGCGCATGAGCCGACCGCCGACGCGCAGCTTGGTCAACACCAGGTCTGCGGCCCGCGCCGCCGCGTCCACATAGCGATCGTCGTCGAGGATCCGGCCCCCGGTCGCCAGGGCGGAGATCGTCAGGCCATTCCAGGCGGCGAGGATCTTCTCGTCGCGGGCGGGCGCGACCCTGCGGGCACGAACCGCGTAGAGCCGCGCCCGCGCCCCGTCGAGCGCCGCCCGTTCGGTTTCGTCGAGGCGCGGCACGTGGAGGACGTTGCGTCCCTGGAAGTTGCCGCCGGGCGTGACGCCGTAGTAGTGGTCGAATCGATCGGCGTCGGCTCCGAGGACGGCCCGGACCTCTGCGGCCGACCAGATGAAGAATTTCCCCTCCTGGCCGTCGGAGTCGGCGTCGGTCGCCGAATAGAAACCGCCGTGGGACGATGTCATCTCGCGCAGGAGATAGTCGAGCGTTTCACGACCGACCCGCGCAAAGTCGGCGCGCCCGGTGACCTGGTAGGCCTCGAGATAGTCGACCGCCAGAAGCGCGTTGTCGTAGAGCATCTTCTCGAAGTGGGGCACCTGCCAGGCGGCGTCGGTCGCGTAACGATGAAACCCGCCGCCGATCTGATCGTAGATGCCGCCAGCTGCCATTTTCTCCAGGGTGAACGTCGCCATCCGCAGCGCCTCGGCATCGCCGGTGCGGCGGTGGTCGCGCAGGAGCAGACGGATCGAGAGGCTGGAGGGAAACTTCGGCGCGCCGCGGAGGCCGCCGTTCAGTTCGTCGAACGCCCGCTTGAACGTACCCACGGCCGCGGTGATCGCGCCGGCGTCCGGGAGGCCGCTGGACGTGACGGAGGCCGCCGTCTCGCCCTCGAGGTCGCGCCGCACCGCCGACGTCAGCTCGGCCGCCTGTTGCGCGACGCGCGCCGGGTCCTTCAGATAGGTCTCGCTCAGTTGCCGCAGCAACGTCAGGAGTCCATGGCCCGCTCCGCGGTCGCCGTCTCGCGCGGGGAAGTAGGTGCCGCCGAAAAACGGCGCGCGCTCGGGCGTCAGCCAGACGCTCATCGGCCATCCGCCCGATCCCGTGAGCGCCTCGACCGCGCTCATGTAGACGGCGTCGACATCGGGACGCTCCTCGCGGTCGACCTTGATGCAGACGTAGTGACCGTTCATGTAGCGCGCAATCTCCTCGTCCTCGAACGACTCGACCTCCATCACGTGACACCAGTGACAGGTGGAGTAGCCGATCGACACGAACAGCGGGACGCCCCTCCGGCGGGCCTCGGCGAAGGCCTCCTCGCCCCAGGCATGCCAGTCGACGGGGTTGTGCGCGTGCTGCAGGAGGTACGGGCTGCTTTCCAGGATGAGCCGATTGGTGTACCTCGGCGCCTTGCCGGCGAGGTGGCGCGTGCGCGGGACGTAACCCGGGCCCCGGGCCGCCAGCGCCGCATGCAACCGCGCGCTCAATCCGGCTGCAGGCGGCGGCGCCCCGGGGAGCCAACCGGCACCGACCTCGACGCCGCCGTCGCTCGGCCCGCTCGGCTCCGGCGGGACAGGCGCGTGAATCCTGCAACCGGTCGCCATCACGAGCAGCAGCCACAAACGCTGCCGGACCAGGAGAGCCCTCACCCCGCGACGCGACCTCATCGCGACGCAGGCGGCCCAGCGTGGAACGCTCTCATGTCAGTTGGTGATCGCGGGCGAGGGACTGCCCGTATAGATGGCGGGGCAGCGGGGCTTCGTTGGATCGGCGGGGCAGGTGGTCTGCAGGCTCTGGTAGTACGAGAGGCTCTGCTGGGGCGGTGAGTAGCCGGCCGGCATGGCGTGCTTGTTGACGCTCATGAAGTACTGCAGGCAGGTGTCTCGCCACCAGCGGGCTTCGTAGTGCTGGATCTGCAGGAAGTCCGCGACGTCGTTGTATCGTTGGTTGTCGATACGGCCCATGACCATCGGCCACTGGTTGCGCATCGTCTGGACCGCGTCGACGCCGGCGCTGTAGCGATAGACCAGCTCGTTCCAGATCGTGCGCCCCGACGACGGAAGGAGGTCGTCCCAGTTCACGCGCTGAAAGAAGAGCAGGTTGTCGTCGGGCGTGGTGCTGCGGGTCGCGAACAGGCTCGCCACCTGCGGAAAATATTGCGCCACCGTGTCGCTTCCCGTCGACGTTCGATCGAAGCCGATCCCCGTCGCGTCCGCCTTGTGGAAGTAGTACGGGTTGGTGTCGGCGGGGGTCAGGTTGTCGACCCAGGGCGCGGGGCCATAGTGGGTGTTGGTCCCCATCATGTGGACCAACCCGAGCGGCTCCATGTAATTGACCAGGTTCTGACGGGAATTCATCATCATCTGCGTCACCGGCGTCACCACGACCGGGTCGTTGGAGAACGTCTGGCGAATCCACTCGTCGGCGATCGCCTGCGCGTTCAGGTCGGGGTTCCACCCCAGCCGGCCGAAGGCGTACCAGTTGGCCTGGTTGAAATGCGACCCCATCCAGTTGGCGTCGCTGCCGATGCCCGGCACGCCGGCGATCGCGGTGAGCTTGTAGCCGTGCAGCGTCCCGTCGATGACCCGCGCGACCAGCGACCCCTGCCCTTTGGCGGTGGTGTCGGACTGCAGCACCTCCTGCCACATGGGGCCGAGGTAGGCCAGATGGGTGTCCTCGCCCAGATACTCCTTGGTGATCTCCAGCTCCAGCGCCAACGGCGTGCTGGGCATCGCGCCAAACAGCTGATGGAAGGGCTCGCGCGGCTGGAAATCGAGCGGCCCGTTCTTCACCTGGACCATCGTGCCGGCGTTGAACTTGCCGTCGAGCGGTTTGAACTCGCTGTACGACTGACCGATCCGATCGGTGCCGTTGTCGCTGTAGACGAAGGCGCGCCACATCACGATGCCGCCGTGAGGCGCGAGCGCGGCCTCGAGCATGTTGGCGCCGTCGGCGTGCGTGCGCCCGTAGTCCGCCGGACCCGGTTGCCCTTCCGAGTCGGCCTTCACCAGGAAACCGCCGAAGTCGGGGATCATCGTGTAGATGGTCTTCGCCAGGTTGACCCAGAATGTCGCGACCGAGCTGTTGGCCGGATCGGCCGTGCTGAGACCGCCGATCTGTTGCGGCGCGCCGAACTGGGCCGACAGATAGACGGTGATCCCGTAGGGGCGAAACACGTTGGCCAGCGCGGCCACTTTGGCCAGATAGGAGGTGGTGAGAATCTGGGAGTCGGCGTTGACGTTGTTGAGCACGACTCCGTTGATCCCGAGGGAGGCGTTGGCGCGCGCGTAGTCGGTGTAGCGTTGAGAGAGCGTCCCCGGCAGCGCGCTCCATTGCCAGAGCGACGTCCCGGCGTAGCCGCGCTCGATGCTTCCGTCGAGGTTGTCCCAGTGTTCGAGAATGCGGCGCTGGATCTTGGGCGATTCGCTCAACGCCAACCCGGCGAGCGGCTGATGGCACTGTAGCTGGCGGAGCAGCGCGAACGCCCCGTGAAGCACGCCGACGTCGGTGTTGCCGGCGACGACGACGGCCGCCTTGCCGCTGACGGTGGTCGCCTGCACCAGATAGCCTTCGTTGCCCACCGCGGTGAGGCTGCTGCCGAGCGCCAGGCCGCTGATGATCGCCGACGAGGTCGGCGTTCCAATCACCACGGCCCCGGCCGCCGTCGGTTGGCTCACGACGGGGATCGTCGCTCCGATGAGACCGCCGAGGCCTTTCACCAGCTCGGCCTGGGCCGCCTGCAGCGTCGCGGAGCTCCCCGCCGTCACGAGCTGGGTGATCCCCGCCTGGTACTCGGTCAGGCGGGCCGGCAGGTTGACCAGGGGGTAGCGAAGCCAGAGCTGCGATCCATCCTCGTCGGGCGGGGTCACGGTCGGCGGAGGGTACGGGTCGGCACCGCCGTCGGCGCCTCCCCCGGTCCCGCTGCTGCCCGCGACGGCTGTCGCGCCGGTCCCGCCCGTGCTGCCGCCGGTTTCGCCCGTCAGCTGCCCCGCGTTGCCGCCGGTTCCGGTCGATGCGCCGCCGGTTCCGTCGGCGCGACCCGACTTCCCTGGAGACGAGCAGCCGGCCGTCGTCATCAACAGCGCCGAACCCAACAACGCGATCCCGACGGCGAGGAGATGGCTTCGGTTCATCCGCACGACAAAATTTCCCGCAAAATCCCAAGTGCTCAAGCGATCCGCCGCACCACGACGGAGACGCCGATGATGCACCGATCATACGGTGCTCCACGGAATTCCCATATGGCCGTGTCCGGTGCGGGGTGAGCAGCCGTGAGCAACCCGAGCAGGTAGAGCACGCCGCTCCACCCGAGTCGGGGATGCCGCCCGAGCCGATGAGACCGCCGGTCGAGCCGCCGGTGCCGCTCCCGCAGAGCCCGAACAGGTTGTCGCCGCCGGATCCGGTCCCAGAGCCGCAGGAAAGTGATCCCGATCGTCGTTTTTTGGCGTCGGAAACAGCTCGAGCACGATTGAATCTGCCGTCGCCAGAAATGAGAGGCGGAAGCCAAGGATGCGAGGACGCCGGGAAGAAGCCGGGTGCATCGTTCGCGGATGCTGTACGCCCCCCAGAATCGGCCCTGGAATGTCGTCCCCGGAGAGATCGCTTTCGGTCCCCGCGGGAATCTTGATGTCATGACTAAAGCACGCCTATTGATTTTCGGACTTGGCCTGGCCTTCGTCGCCGCGGCCTGCGCGAAGGGGACCTCCCCGGGTGGAACGACGGCCACCGGCGGGACCCCCGGCGGCGGGACGGGCGGAGTCGTCGGGCCGACCTGCAGCGGCGGGCTGACGCCCTGCGGAACGAACTGCGTCGACACCTCGTCGGACGTGAACAACTGCGGCGTCTGCGGAAACCCCTGTTCCGGCGGGCAGACCTGCCAGGACAGCGTGTGCAAGTGCCCGTCGGGCATGCTGAGCTGCAGCGGTTCCTGCGTGGCCTCCGACGCGACCCACTGCGGGAGCTGCTCGACGACCTGCAGCACCGGCCAGGTCTGCAGCAACAACAGCTGCAGCTCGAGCTGCGCGAGCGGACAGACTTTGTGCGGATCGAGCTGCGTGGACACCACCAGCAGCAGCGCGAACTGCGGGAGCTGCAACACCGCCTGCACGTCGACCCAGAACTGCGTCAGCAGCTCCTGCGTCGACAACGTGACGACCGGGACCGGCGGCAGCACTGGATTGACGGGCACCGGCGGATCCACCGGCAATGGCGGGTCGACCGCGACCGGTGGCAGCGGTGGATCGCCGGGAACCGGCGGCGGTCCGGCGGCCCAGACCAGTCTGGTGACGTCCGCTTCAGGCGCCTACTGGAATACGAGCGCGACGCTGACGACGGTGACCAGCGGAACCGCAACCGTGACGGTCAACGACGGCACGCCGGCGCAGAAGTGGGACGGCTTCGGCGGCGCGTTCAATGAGCTCGGCTGGACCTACTTGACCACCTCAGCG
>Ga0210388_10003432_pt1 | contig 12415 bp, 9 predicted proteins | sample IncBWC19OmetaG_FD_155485 | JGI IMG/M metagenome (GOLD analysis project Ga0210388, IMG submission 155485) | Forest soil microbial communities from Barre Woods Harvard Forest LTER site, Petersham, Massachusetts, United States - Inc-BW-C-19-O ... | reverse complement strand
TCAGCAGTCAGTTGCGGCGCTTCGCCCGCGGCTCCCAGCGCGATGAGGCAACGCGTCACCTGAAGATACTTGCCGATCTCGGCGGCGGCGCTGGCGGCGATTTCCTTCGGCGTGGATTGCCGATAGAGCAGCCTGTTGATTTCGGCGATGGCGGCGAGGTCGCGGTGCGTTTCCGCCGGCATCGCAGCGGGAGGCGGAGGCGGCGGAGCTGGGGCTTCCACGGGCGCGGGTCTCGCAGTCGGTGGAGCGGGAATCGCCTTGCGCGGTGCGCCCTTCGGCCACCAATTCGCACGCTCGTAAAGCGCGCGCAGCCGCTCGTTCTTGTCTTCTTCGCCCGGGAAAAGCTCGGCGATCCGCTCGAGGCGTTCGACCGCCTTGCTTTGCAGAGAGTACTGCAGAAAGATTTCGACCTGCACCACCAGATCCTCGAGAGCCTGCGCGGCGCGCGCTTCTTCCGTTACGGGCCCTGTGCCGGCTGCCGCTTCCGAGCCCGCGCCCGTGAAGCCGTCCGAGCGCGTTGAAACCGTCGCTGCTTTTGCCGAGCGAGACAGCACGTTCTGCAAAAACGCGGGATCGACTCTGCCTTCGAGTTTGCTGATGCGCTCCTGGTTGCGATAGTCGTAGGGATCGATATCCACCAGCCGGTCGAGCGTCTCACAAGCTTCCTTCAACCGGGCGGCGACCAGATAGACGTCAAACAGCCGCACCAGCGCGTCGAAATATTTCGTTTCGCGGTTCATCTCCTCGTAGGCGTGCGCAACCGTTTCGGCAAGTGGCAGGGAAGCTGGATACGTCGCGGCCAGCCGGTCCATCTGCGCCGAAAGTTCGTTTTCCTTGCGCCCGGCGCGCATCCAGTCTTTCGTCTGTGCCAGCAGGCCGGCGCCTTTCTCGTCTTCGCCCGCGCGAATGTACGCACCGGTGAGTTCGAATAGCTTTTCGTAGCGGTCGGGATTCTGCTTGTAATAATTCTCGAAGGCTTGGCGCGAACGGTCGAGGTACCCGGCGCGCAGCAGGCTTTCACCGAAAAGCGCGAGGAATGCCGTATCTTTCTCGTTCGGCGCAAACGGTTCAAGCAGCGCCACGGCTCCGGTCGAATCGCCTTTGCGCAGCTTCGCCTCGGCATAAAGCAGCGCGCCAGTGCGGTCCTTCGGCATGAGTCTGTGAGCATGTCCGAAATGCTCAAGCGATTCGTCGAGACCGCCGCTGGCAAGCGTCAGCTGTCCGGCCCGCAGTAAACTTCGTGCCGCGAGATCGGCGTGCCGCAGTTTCTCGGCCAGCTCGCCCAACGCCAGATGCCGCGCGCTATTTTCCGGATCGAGCAGCGCCATGCTTTCGTAGCACGCCAGCGCTTCAATACCGCGCTGTTGCTCGAGGAAAAGCGCCGCCGCGGAGTCGAACTGTTCGATCGCTTCGTAAACGTGATTCTGCTTTTGCAGCAGCGTGGCGTAGCGCATCAGACGGTCGGGCGGCTGCGGGTAGGGCCGCAGAAAACGCCCGAAAATCGCGGTGGCCTTCGCGCCGTCGCCTACCTCGAGCAGCCGGTCGAACTGGATCCCGAAATATTGCGCGGCCTGCTCGGGTTCGTTCAAGCGGGTGTAAAGGTCGGCGAGGCCCTGCACGGCCTCGCCGTGCGCCGGCGCTTCGTCGAGGATCGCTTCGTATTCCGCCACAGCCTCTCGGAGCTTGTTTTTCTCTAGGCTTCGCCGGGCCTTTTCGAGACGTTTTTGGATGTCGGAGGCCATGGGTACACGCACGCGCCAGATCAAAGCCGGTCGCGCGGCTGTAATTGGAATTCTACCCCGGCGGCATCAGGGCTTTCTGAACGAAATCCGGGGTGTGTGTCGATGATGTGTCATGGAAGCGTCCGGTCAACGATTGAACCAGCCTGGCACTACGAGCGCGACCGCGCGCCCAAACCTTTCACCTTTTGGCGCATGGCTCCGAACGACATGCCACTCCGCAGCAGCGCCGCGAAGCCCAGGAATGCCAGCGGAATCGTAAGCGCTAGAAAGGCGAAAATGGAAAACCCGGTGGCCCGGGTCTTTTCCACGTTGAAGATACTCAAGCCCAGCACGCAGAAGAACTGGTAGGAGCCTACATTCGCCGGCGCATTGGGCAGGGAGACTCCCAGATTGATGATTAGCAGCACCACGCCCGCGGCCAGGAGCGAGAGCGGCAACCCATACGCCCGCATCACCGCCCACAGCCCCAGCACCTGGCAGAGTGGCAGCAGCAATGACGTCAACACCGCCGCATAGAAGCTCGGTGAAGTCCCGATCGCGTGCAGATCGGTGAGAACGGCCATGAACTTCCCGGGCAGGTGCGCCTTCTTGCCGTCGACCGGCGAATTCTTGCTGAGCTTAATTTCGATATAGAGGATCAGCAGGCCCACCAGGAACAACAGGAAGAGGGTCACGTAGGCGAGCGTGTCGGCCACGCGCTGATCGGGCCGCGGCAAGTTGATATAGAGCGACACCATCGCCAGCGCTGCCGTCGCGATCACCAGGTCGACGAACCGCTCCACGCCGACCGCTCCCAGGACGCGCCCGATCGTGATTTCTTCGGAATTGGCCAGCAGGTAGCTTCGCAGCACTTCCCCCGGGCGCAGAGGAAACACGAGGTTTGCAAACAGGCCCGCGAACACGGCCCGGATCGACCGGCTAAGCCGCACTTTCCCGAAGGGTGCCAGCAGGAATTTCCATCGCAGCGCCTGAATCACATAGCTCAGGACGTCGCAGCCCATCCCGATGAGCACCCATTCCCAGCTAACATTCGCGAGGTTTTTCAGCTCCTGGACGATGTGGAAATCGTGCAACACCCACACGAGGCAGATCGTTGCCAGCCCGTAGCCGATGAACAAAAGCAGCTTCGGCCGCTTCTGGAAGGCATTTTGGGTTGCGGTGTTCAACGATGAGCGTCCATGAGGGTGGGGGTGACTCCTTGAGGAGTGAAGCACTGCGGAAGGGCCGGCTTCGCCTCTTTGGGAATCGCTCGACAAGGAAAAGCGGGAGCTTGCCAGCCGAACGTCGATTCAGACCGCCACCCGCGCATCATTGCTCCCAGAAATTGTGTGGTTTTTCAAAAGCTCGCACGCAGTTTTCCGCACTGCGGCGCTCTGAAGTTCCGGACACGTGTCGCGCTACTTCGTCGTTAGCCGGTCACCCGTCCTTTCGCCGCGGCGCGCCTCCGCCGGCGAAAGGGGCCTGGCCGGCCAGAATGAGGCGCCGAATACCCCTAAGCTCGGTACAGCCTACGACATCGCCCGCCGTCAGGCAATCCCGGCCGGCATTATTCCAGCACCAGCGCATCCCCTGGCGCGGTATGGCCTTGTCATGCGACCCGCTCAGCTGGCCCGCCACGCCCAAACGGCGTATCATTCCTTTCTCAATGAAATTGATTGCCTCAAGCTCCCGCTTCGCCCGCCGCAGCGCAATCGAATGAAGACTGCCCAGGAAGTGGACCGCCGCGAAAGAGTGTTACTCGTAGGAGTAGCCTTGCGCGGCCGGTCGCGGGGCAAAGCCGATCAACCGACCGTCGCGAGCCGGGATTCCCTCCTCGAGCTCGAGGAGCTGGCCGGAAGCGCCGGCGCCAATATCGTCGGCAGCCTGCTGCAGGTGCGGGATGCGCTGGATCCTGCCACGCTGGTCGGGCGCGGCAAGCTCGACGAAATTCGCGCGGAGGCGCAGGCGCGGCGCGTGCCTCTTGTGATCGTTGATCACAACCTCACGCCGGTGCAGCTGCGGAACATGGAAAAGGGCACGGACTGCCGCGTGATCGACCGCACGCAGCTCATCCTGGATATTTTCGCCACGCACGCCCGCACTCGTGAAGGCCAGCTGCAAGTGGAGCTCGCGCAGCTGAACTATCTGCTGCCTCGGCTCACTGGACGGGGCCAGGAGCTGTCCCGGCTTGGCGGCGGCATCGGCACGCGCGGACCTGGCGAGCAGAAACTGGAAACGGACCGCCGGCGCATTCGCGACCGCGTGGCGAAAATCAAGGCGGCGATCGAGACCGTACGTCGCCAGCGAACCACGCGGCGTCGCGCGCGCCAAGCGGTGCCGCTTGGCATGGTCGCGTTCGTCGGCTATACGAACGCCGGAAAATCCTCGCTCTTCAACGCGCTTACGCATGCCGGCGTGCTGGCCTCTTCGAAAATGTTCGCGACCCTCGATCCCACGATTCGCGCGGTGCGGCTGCCGTCAAAGCGGCGTGTGCTTTTGTCGGACACGGTGGGATTCCTGCGCGATCTTCCGCCCGATTTGATCGCTGCGTTTCGCGCCACGCTTGAGGAAGTGCAGGAAGCGGCGCTGATCGTGCACGTCACCGATATTTCCAATTCTCATCACGCCGAGCAGGACGAGGAGGTACTGAAAGTCCTGCGCGAATTGGGAGTGGAAGACCGGCCGCGCCTTCACGTCCTGAACAAGACCGACCGCCTGAGCGCCGAAGATCGAAAACTGTTGATGCGATCGAATGGAAACGGCCAGTCCAACGTGTTCACATCCGCCGTGACCGGCGAGGGTTTGGAGGAACTGCTCGCCCACATCGATGCCGCCATGCCCGTCGACCCCATGGTGAAGCTGAAGTTGCGCATGCCGCTCGCCGATGGCCGGCACCTTTCGCTGGTACAGGCGCGCGGGCGCGTGCTGAGCTCGGAAGTCGTCGATGGGCACTTCCTTCTCGACGCGGAAGTGCCGCAATCCACCGCGCGCAGGCTGCAGGAATTCGTCCTCAAATAACTTTCGGCCCAGCCTGCCCTTGATTCACTGGCTGGCAAGTCGGTCGCAGATCCCCGCTGAGAAAAGTCTGCTGGCGCTCCTACCTTTTTCGATTCGGCCTTCGCCTGCGACGGATCGTCCGCCAAGGGGCGTGTTCATGGCACCCGCCGGTGCCCCGCCAGCAAAGGAAGGTAAATCATGAAAAACAATCTCCGCGTTTCTCGCGCCCACCCTCCCGTTGTTCGCTTCCTCGACCCAAGCGCGGTACGTGGTAAAGCTTCTACCCCTGGCCCGCGAGGGTGATTGCGGCACCCTCGCGGTGGAAATCCCTGTGGAAAAGCAGACGCGGTTTGAGGTTGGTTCACGTGCCGGTGGGAAGGGTGTATTTTCGAGGGATTTCGCGTGTCCACCCTTAACTGATTGCAAATAATAGAGATAGAAGATCGAAAATCAAGCGTCTGCAGTTGCACAATAGTAGGGCAGGTCCAAGATTGCCTCTTCGGAATTTGCACAGGTTTAAGGCATGGGCGCTCGCTAAGAGTTACTACCAACGGGATTTGCCTTTATCGCCACCCCATGAACCGCGGCAAAATACTACCTTTGCGTTTCACTGAAAAGCCGGTACCGTTGACTCGGTCAAGGGCGGAGTCTATATTCAATTGGCGTTCGTAGCCCGTGGCGGGCTCCGTCGAGTCTTGGCCGAGACTGAAATGAACCTGCCGAACAGTTTGACGGTTCTCCGAATCTTCTTTGTTCCGCTCTTGGTTGTCGTCTTGTTGACTCGCCAGCCGAATTGGAATTTCTGGGGACTTCCGTTTCATTTCGAAGTTTGGGGCGTGTTGATTTTGCTGGTTGCGGCGGCCACGGACGCCGCCGATGGATACATCGCGCGCAAAAGGCGCGAAATCACGACGCTCGGTATTCTGCTGGATCCGGTCGCGGATAAGCTGCTGATTATCGCGGCGTTCATTCCACTGGTCGAGATGCATTTGGTGCAGGCGTGGATGGTTGTCATCATCGTGGGACGCGAATTTATCGTGATGGGGCTGCGTGAAATCGCGTCAGTCGAAGGCCTGGTGATTCCCGCGAATGCCCTGGGCAAGACGAAAATGATTTTGCAGGTGATGGCCGGCTGCACCATCATCTTCACGGCGAATCATCCGGCGCTGAAGAACGTGGGTCTGGTACTGCTCTGGCTGGTCGTGCTCAGCGCGGTGGCTTCTGCGATCCACTATTTCCAGATGTTCTGGAGTCAAATCAATTTCCGCGTTCAGGAACGGCGCCGGCGCAGCGTGCTGTTGGTCGAGGCGAAAGACAAACCACAGGATGTTCTCTCCCGGTAGTCTCGATAAGAAACTCCTTTTGAAAATCGCGCGGGAAGCCCTGCATGCAGGTGTCGAAGGCCGCGAATCGCTCCAGAATCTGCCGTCGGACGCGGCGCCGCAGCAGTCGACCGGCGTGTTCGTCACGCTGCGCAAGCGCGGACGCCTGCGCGGCTGCATCGGCCAGGTCGGCACGGGGGAATCGCTCGCGCAGGTCATAGCGCATTGTGCGAAAGCGGCGGCTCTGGAGGATCCGCGCTTCAATCCGGTGCGCCCCGAAGAGCTCCCGGAAATCGAAATCGAGATTTCTGCGCTTTCACCTCTCGAGGAGATTGCTCCGGAGCAAATCGAGGCAGGTAGGCACGGTCTGATGGTGAGCCGGGGATCGCAGCGCGGATTGCTGTTGCCCCAGGTGGCGACCGAAATGCGCTGGACAGCGCGGCGTTTCCTGGAAGAAACGTGCGTCAAGGCCGGCTTCGACCCCAGTGCGTGGCACGAACCGGAAACGAAAATTCAGGGTTTCACTGCGGAAGTGTTCAGCGAATCCGAAATTCACTCGGAAAAATTGCCCGGCCCGAGGGGCCGGGCAAAATCCCGCTATTCGATTTCGACGTAATCGCCCGGAAAAATCTCCCGCAGGCTGAACGTAATCAGCACGGAGGAGGAGTTAGGTCCGGTTCGCACCACGATTCCCTCGCCGACGTCCTCTCGCGGGGTGTTGGTCCAATTGTATTTCTTGGGTGCCGCGCCGAAGCCGTAGATTCCCACGTCGGGAATCGCGTCGCCCTGCTCCAAATCGAAGGAGTAGCGCGGCGTCTGATAATCCGTCTCGTGCTGCGTGCCGTGGAAGCGGAATATGCGGAAATAGTCGCCAACCTTTACGTTCTGCGAGGAGCCCAGGTTCACGTACACAATGTCATTGTTTCCGGACTGAGCCTGGAATTTCTTGCCCGTAATGATCATGGCCATGGGCTTGCCGTCTGACGGTGTAAAGCGGTCAAAGTTGTTCTCGGGTTTGAGCGGCGGCACGGGACGCGGCGTGAACGGCAACACAACGTCGCCGCGCTGCAAATAGTCGCATTCATGTTCGACCTGTCCGATCGACACACCCTGGCGCGCGCTAATCACCTTTACGCGACCCTCGTCTTCCCAAACCGTACCCATCTTATGAAGGATGGACCACTCCCACTTCGTCCATTCGATGCCGTACGGATCCTTCAACGGGCGAATCACGGAAAACTCGTCGCCCGGCTTCACTCCCTGATCCGAACCCTTGTTGATATAGACGTAGTCGCCTTCGTTGAAAATGATCTTGGAGTTCGACTCTTCCCCGGTAATCAGGATGGTGTCGCGCGGCACCGCTTCCGTCGTAATGACTCCCGAGCAGTAGATATCGCTCGCTTGAGGGACGGCGGGCGCAACGTCCTGCGCCGAGGCAGCGATCCCGGAGAGTCCCAAAAATAGACCTGCAAGGACAATTTTCCCACGCATCACACTCGCTCCTTATGGAAACCCGTCGCGCCTGAGAGCAGGCGCCAGCCCATGGATCGACTGTAATCATGGCCTCGGGGGCCGTCAAGACAATGCTCTGCCGGGCTTTACACATTGTGCACCGCATGGTAGAAGCAAGAACTCCCTCGTCTGCGGCGGATCAGGGTGCAATCGGAAACCTCCGGAAGAGATTGGAAATAAAGTATGTTAGCGCGAGACAAGGTGTGCGCCGTGGTCGCGGCGCTCGATGCGGTATCCATGCGGAAGCAGCTTCGACGGGCGCTGCAGGCCACGCGCACCATCGAGTTACGCCTTGACTGGCTTTCCGATGACGCCGAAATCGCCCGATTCCTGAAATACCTGGCGACCCACTCAACCAAAGCCACGTTGATCGCAACCTGTCGTCGTCGCGAAGCGGGAGGACGATATCAGGGCACGATCGCGAAGCAGCTGGTGCATTTGGCGGAGGCGATCAGGGCCGGGTGCGCATGGTACGATTTCGAGATTGAAACGTTGAGAAAATGCCGGCGAGAACTAGTAGATGTAGTACTGGGTGACGGCAAGCAGCTGGCGTCCGCGCATTTCTTCAGGGGCATGCCAAACAGCCTACGGCGAGTCGCTGCGGAATTGACCGCGCGCCAGCCGGACGCGATTAAGATTGCGGCCCAGTGCGATTCACTCGCCGAGGCTCGCACGTTGCTTGACTTCGGCCGTAGGCATCGCAAGGTAGTGGCGATTCCGATGGGCGATGTCGCCTTGCCGGCGCGATTGCTGGCACTGCGCGCGAAGCGGGCATTCGCGTATGCGCCGGTTGAAAACGCCACGGCGCCGGGACAGATTTCGCTCGATGAAATGAAGCGCGTATATCGCGCCCATCGTATCGACGCACGCACGCGCGTGTACGGCGTGGTCGGAAATCCAATCGGGCATTCGCTTTCACCCGCGATGCAGAATGCGGGATTTGCCGCTCGCCGGATGAACGCCGTATATCTGCCGTTCCTGGTGCGCGAGCTGCGCGATTTTCTCTCGTCGATCGAACCGCTGGGCATGGCCGGATTCAGCGTGACGCTGCCGCACAAGGAGCGAATCCTCGACGAACTGGACGGCTGCGATCCGCTGGCGCAGAAAATCGGCGCGGTCAACACGGTAATCGTGCGCGGCGGCGGCCGGCTCTACGGCTACAACACGGATTACGTGGGTGTACTGCAATCGCTCGAGCGCAGGATGCCGCTGCGCGGCAGCCGCGTCCTCATCATCGGAGCGGGTGGCGCGGCGAGGGCCGTGGCTTTCGCGCTCACCGAGGCTGGCTCCGCCGTTTGCGTATGGGCGCGGCGGGCAGCTCGCGCGAAATCTCTGGTGCGGGCCGTCGGCGGAGAAGCGGTCGTGCGGTGGCGTCTTGGCCGCGAATTTTTCGACGCCATCGTCAACGCCACGCCGGTCGGGATGTACCCGCACGGCGGCAAATCGCCGCTCGATGCGCACGAATTGAATTGCCGGCTCGTATTTGACACCATTTACAGGCCGCGAAAGACGCGCCTGCTCGAAATGGCCGAGGGCCGCGGCATCGACACCGTTTCGGGAGTGGAGATGTTCCTAGCCCAGGGCGCGGCGCAGTGGCAAATCTGGACCGGCGAGCGCGCGCCAGTCGTGGCCATGCGCCGCTCGGTGGAAGCCGCGCTCGGGCGCGAGGAAACGAAGGGCCATAGCAGCCGAAGGAAACGGACAAGTCGATGATCCAGCCCGATTTCAAGACGTTTTCGAAGCTCGCCCGGCAGGGAAATCTCGTGCCTGTCTACGAGCCGTTCACCGCCGACCTGCTCACGCCGGTCGGAGCCTACCTGCGCATCGCGCGTGACGCGAAATACTCCTTCCTGCTGGAAAGCGTCGAGGGCGGCGAGACGATCGCCCGCTACACGTTCGCCGGCGCCAATCCCACCGAGGTTTTTCGCGCCCGCGGCCGAGCCTGCACGCTTGAGCGCGGCGAAGCCAAAACCCAATCCGACGAAGATCCCGTCGAGCGCCTCCGAAGACTCGCGCGGCGCTATCGTCCGGTGCGCGTGCCGGGCCTGCCGCCGTTTGTCGCGGGCGCCATCGGCTATTGCGCCTACGACATGGTCCGGCTCGTCGAGAAAATCCCCGACACGGGCCGCGACGATTTGCATCTCGACGACTGCGCGATGATGTTCTACCTCGGCGTACTCGCATTCGATCATGTGCAGCATCGCGTCTGGGTGATCCAGAACGTCTTCACCGATGCCACCGGCACGCTGCGCGAAAAATACGACGCGGCCGTGGCGGAAATCCAGAAGACCCGGAAACTGCTCGAGGGTCCGCTGCCGAAGCAGGTGCCGGCGAAGGCGGAAGGCAAGCTGCGCGTGCGCTCGAATATGACAAAGGCCAAATTCGAGGGCGCGGTTAAGAAAGCGAAATCCTACATCCGCGCCGGCGACGCGTTTCAGATCGTCGTGAGCCAGCGCTTCGAGGCGCAGACGCGGGCCGAACCGTTTGAAATCTATCGCGCCCTGCGGGTCGTGAATCCCTCGCCGTATCTTTATTTCCTCAAGCTCGACGACGTCTCCGTCGTCGGCAGCTCGCCGGAAATGCTGGTCAAAGTCCAGGAGCGCGAGGCCACTTATCGTCCGCTCGCGGGAACGCGTCCACGCGGCCGGACGGAAAAAGAGGACCGCGATCTCGAAACCGCGCTGCTGGCCGATCCGAAGGAGCGTGCCGAACACGTCATGCTAGTCGATCTGGGGCGCAACGATTTGGGACGCGTCTGCGAATATGGCTCCGTCAAGCCAGAGAGGCTGATGTTCGTCGAACGCTATTCGCACGTGATGCACATCGCGTCCAGCTTGCGCGGCCGGCTGCGCGACGACGTTGATTGCTTCGATGCGTTGATGGCCTGCTTTCCGGCCGGTACGCTTTCAGGTGCCCCGAAGGTCCGCGCCATGGAAATCATCGACGAGCTTGAGCCTACGCGCCGCGGCATTTACGCCGGTGCGATTCTGTATCTGGATTTTTCCGGCAATCTCGATTCGTGCATCGGCCTGCGCACCTTGGTTGCGAAAAACGGCCGGGCGTATGTACAGGCGGGCGCGGGAATCGTGGCCGATTCGGTGCCCAAGCGGGAATATGAGGAATCCGCGAACAAAGCGCGCGCCGTACTGAAGGCGCTCGAGATCGCGCATAATGGAGGAGTGGGTCGCGAGGGCTGATCGATCGCGCCAGGCCGGTTCAAACATGCTTCTGCTGCTCGACAACTACGATTCCTTCACCTACAACCTGGCCCAATATCTCGGCCAAATGGGGCAGACGCTCGAAGTGCGCCGCAACGATCAGATTACTCTCGACGAAATCGAAATTCTGCAGCCGGAGCGCATCGTGATTTCGCCCGGGCCCTGCACGCCCGCCGAAGCGGGAATCAGCGTGCCGCTCGTCGAGCGATTCGCGGGAAAAATTCCAATCTTAGGCGTGTGCCTCGGCCATCAGGCGATCGGCGCGGCGTTCGGAGGCCGCGTGATTCGCGCTCCGCAGGTGATGCACGGCAAAACCAGCGAGATCCATCACGACGGCAAAACGATTTTCCGCAGCTTGCCGCAGGATTTTCCCGCCACGCGGTATCACTCGCTGATCGTCGAACGAAAAACGCTCCCACGCACGCTCGAAATTTCCGCCGAAACAGCCGACGGCACAATCATGGGGCTGCGCCATCGCAAACTGAAAGTAGAGGGCGTGCAGTTCCATCCCGAATCAGTCCTGACCGGTGCGGGCTTCAAACTTCTGGAAAATTTCCTCGGCGTTTGAGGTCGCCGCTTCTTCGGAGTGGCATCCGGCGCCCCCGATACCCGGCACAGATGCCTGGCGCGAGGGCAACGATTGCCGAGTGCGCCCGCCGCGGAAAACCTATTCGCGCTGAGTAAACGCCACAAACGCATCGAGCTTCTCCCGCGCCGCCCCGCTGTCAATCGATTGGGCGGCCACGTCTCTACCGTCGCGAAAATCCGCCGCCCGCCCCGCAGCCACCAGCGCGGCCGAAGCATTCGCAAGCACGATGTCCCGGTGCGGGGTATGTTCGCGATAGAGCAGCGAACGCCCCAGAATCCTGTGGATGATCTCGGCGTTCTCGTTCGCGTCGCCGCCGCGGATCGAATCGAGCGGGGCACGGTTCAACCCGAAATCTTCCGGCGTCGCCCGGTAATTCCGCACCAGCCCATTGCGCAGTTCCGAAACGCGCGTCTCTCCGGAAATGGAAATCTCATCCAGGCCGTCTGCGCCGTGAACTACGAAAGCCCGGCGAACGCCGAGCTCGCCCAGAGCGAGCGCCATCAAATCGGTCACGCCAGCGTCATACACACCCACCACCTGTGCCGAGGCCGACGCGGGATTCGTGAGCGGCCCCAGCAAGTTAAAAATCGTCCGCGTCTTTAGCTCGCGCCGCGCGGCCATCGCATGGCGCGTCGCGGCGTGCACGGCCGGCGCAAACAGAAAGCCGATGCCGACTTCAGCAATCGACCGCGCCATGCCCTCCGGCGGCAAATCGATGCGCACGCCAAGTTGCTCGAGCACATCCGCCGAGCCGCAGCGCGAACTGATCGAGCGGTTGCCATGCTTGGCCACGCGCACGCCCGCACCCGCCACCACGAATGCCGCGGCAGTCGAGATGTTGAACGTGCCAGAAACATCGCCGCCCGTGCCGCACGTATCCACCAGCGCTTCGTCCGCCATCGAATGCCCGGGCGGAAATATGGGCGTTGCGTGCCGACGCATCGCGGTCGCGAAGCCCACCACTTCGTCAAGCGATTCGCCCTTGGCCCGCAGCCCGCTCAGCAGCGCGATAATCTCCGCGTCGCTCGCGCGGCCGGCGAGGGGCTCCTCCATGGC
>Ga0210388_10003431_pt1 | contig 12417 bp, 8 predicted proteins | sample IncBWC19OmetaG_FD_155485 | JGI IMG/M metagenome (GOLD analysis project Ga0210388, IMG submission 155485) | Forest soil microbial communities from Barre Woods Harvard Forest LTER site, Petersham, Massachusetts, United States - Inc-BW-C-19-O ... | reverse complement strand
ATTCACGTCGATCAGTTCGCTTTGTGGAGGAGACTTCCTATACAGCGACCGGATATGGTCGATGATCTCAGCCGCACGATTCCCATATTTATCGATTTTGGCTGCTGCCGCACGGGCCCGGTCAAGATTGGGAGGCTCGTGTGCCAGCCATTCGATGCAGCTGTTGGCACTGGTCATTGCGGCGGCGATCGGCTGTTTGATTTCGTGCGCCAAAGAGGCGGCCATCTCGCCCAACATGCTCACGCGATTGATGTGGGAAAGATCGTCCTCCAGTTGGCGCAATTTCTCGCGCTCTTGCTCTGCACGTTTGCGCTCTTCAATGTCCGTGAGGGTTCCGTACCATTGAGCAATCTTTCCATGCGGGTCCCGAAGTGGGACACCACGCACTAGAAACCAGCGATATTCCCCATCAGCGGCGGTACGAAACCTGGCCTCGTCTTCGAAAAGCTGTCCGGTCGCAACCGAGATGCGCCACTTTCCGGAATGGCGCGCTAGATCTTCGCGGTGGAGCGCACGCTGCCAACCTATGCCTGAGGTTTCCTCGACAGAAAGCCCCGTGTATTCGGTCCAGCGCTTATTCACAAATGTAAAAGAGCCGTCAGCCAAAGTAGTGAAAGTCATCGCCGGAATCGTCTCCACAACGTCCCGCAGACGCTTTTCCTGACCCCTGAGATGATAAATGCGCCATCGATGAAGTGCCCAGAGGAGGGCAATAAAGACGGCGATGCACGACAAACGGAACCAGTAAGTTTGATAGTAGGCCGGGGCGACGTTCAAAGCGATCGCAGTTTCTGGCCCGTTCCACAGTCCCTCGCTGTTGCTGGCGACAAGCCGGAATCGATAGGAGCCGGGTTCAAGGTTCGTGTAAACGGCTTCTCGCGCTGCAACCGGCTGGCTCCAGCTACTGTCGAAACCTTCGAGAAAATATCGAAAGCGAATCCGCCCGGGCACCGCGAGGCTCAGCCCCGTGTACTCAAACGTGATTCGCCTGGGAGATGGAGGAATTCGAACGGAGGCGTCGAGGTTTGCGGTGTTGTTATCGGCTGTGATCGCCTCGATGTGAGGCAGCGCGCGAACTGAATTGTCAGTGAGCTGGGATGGATCAACAACCGACAAGCCGCCGCTGAGTGAAAACCAGATCCTGCCCGCTGAGTCTGAGACTACCGATTGGCTCCGATTCACTCCTTCAGTGCTCTCGAGACCATCGGCCTGCCCATATTCGCGAGCATCGACAGCCGTCACAACACCGCTTTGCAGTTTGTCGTGCGGAACGCGCAAGACATGATTTGAGGTCGCGATCCAAAACCTTCTGCTTTTGTCCTCCGCCATTCCGACTATTTGTTCGCGCAGTGACTCCGGGACTTCCTGAAGAGTGTGCATTTGCCCCATTTGGAAGTACGCAAGACCCGCTGAGGTTCCAATCCACAATGCACCGGCTGAATCTTCAAAGAGACAATTTACGTTGTCGGATGGCAGTCCGTCTTGGAGCGAATAGGTCCTCCATTTCCCATTTGCCAACGCGCTAAGGCCGTTTGGAGTCCCAAACCAGATCGTTCCATCGTGACCTTCGAGGATTGATGAGACCGTGTTCGAGGCCAGTCCGTTTGTGGTTGTGTAGATAGTGAATTTTCCGTCTTTTAGTCTGCTGACGCCGCCGGTCAGGGTACCCGCCCAAACTGCTCCGTCGCGACCCTGGTAAGTGGCGTACACACTGTTTTGCTCCAGCCCATTCGCCTGGCCGTAGGTTTCTGTTGTGATGGGTCCGCTGCTGTACCGCAGATGGGTTAAGCCTCCTTGTCGGCGTCCGATCCAGATTTCGTGATCGCGTCCGGCAATGGAATAGATCACATCTTTCCCCAGCAGCGCCGGCTTGACAGCGTGAATGTGGCCATTTTTGATCCAGTACAGTCCACCCTTTTCGGGAGCGAACCATGTGCGATCTTCCCCGTCAACGTAAACGGGACCACTCGCGTACGGGGAAGGTCCCTTATCCGTGGAGTAAGTAATGAATGCGCTGTCTCGGATGCGCTCTAATCCCGTGGCACCCCCAACCCACAGATTTCCTTCGCGATCCTCAAACAGCGCGTTGACAGCACCGGCTCTCTGCATGCCTTCTTCCTCGGCAAGGGAAGTACCGCTCGCATTGACTCGCAAAAGACCTCGCGTAGTACCCACCCAGATGTTCGCATCGCGATCGCGAAGAATAGTCAGCACTTGCTGGTCACGGAGCGAAGGCCCCAATTCAGTACGCCGAAATCCCGTACCACTCCATCGAAACAGTCCGTGATCGGTGCCCACCCACAATTCCTGCTCGCCAACCAGCAATAGGCAATTAATCTTCGTCTCCGTGAGTCCTTGAGTAACCCGCGTGACGCGTCCGTTCTCCAGATAGAAAAGGCCAGCTCCCAGTGTTCCCAGCCAGATGTTGCCACCTGCAGTTTCTGCCATCGACGACGTCACAGCCGCTCCCGGCAGGATTGTTGCCGGAGCTACCAGATCCAGCTTTCCCCTGCGCAGCCGGAGGGTCCCGCTGATCAGGTCCGAGAGCAGCATTCCGGCGACACTTTCCCGTGCAATCGCTGTCACCTGAGTGACGGTGGCATTGGGTCCGGATGCGAGATTCTCAAACTTCCCACGGTTATAACGAAGGATTCCTGCAGTTTGCATGCGCACCCACAGATCGCCCTCGGCATCAGTAGTTAATCCCAGAATCGGGTCGTTTTGAGGCAAAAGCGACTTCGGTGGCACGGGCAGGAAGGTGAATCCGTCAAAACGTACGAGGCCTTTGTCGGTGCCGATCCAAAGATAGCCATCCGGGCTTTGCGCGATAGCATGAACCGCGCCGCCCGGCAGACCATTCGCAGCGCTCCATTTCTCCCGGACATACTGAGGGAAGTTGCGATGTGGGTCTAGGGCATGCGCTTCACTGACGAGGCATGCCATCACAGCCAACGTAACCAATCGATGTGCCGCTACATTGAGCATTACGGGAAGAACTCGAATTTCTCAATCACGACTTCCATTTCATTTTTTAGGGGGACCTGACCTTTATTGAAGACATACAGATTCATACGGACCGCGTCCCCACCCGCAGCTGGCACTCCCGAGGTAAAAGTATGTTGTTGGATCACGCGCGCCGACGATCCGGCCACAGTCGAGAATGTCACACGACGGGACTTCCACTGGAAAGAGTGCATGAGCACGTCGCCTGGCACTCGAAATCGAACCATATTTGCGGGAATGAAGTAGGGCTGGACGACATAATGTGCATTCTCGTTCTCGAGGTAGCCCCAGCGGCTGATTTCGACGTCAAGCTCACGGTGATTCGGTTCACCGCCGATCCCATCCCACGTGAGCAGCGTTAGAACGGCGGAGGGCTCCAATTGCGAGGTATCGCGCACCACGAAGGTGTAAGTTCCGTATCCGAGGCTGCGGGTGAGCTTAACCTCGGCACACGTCCACTTGTCCTTGCGTCTGGCGATGCGCAAATGCAATGCGCCGCGTTCGTCCGTCCACGCGTTCGCCGGATCAAATGAATTTCTTGTGCCGGCGCGATTACTGGCAGCTGTCCGTACGGTCCAGTCATAACCGCTGAAATGCAGCACCTTTGGTTGTGTCGAACTTGACGTTCCACGCTTGTCCTGTACGACCGCGATTGCGTCGACACCGTCTCCTTTTGACGGCAACGATTCCGCCGTCTCCGGCGGGTGATAACCAGGCTCGACGAGCAATGCGGCGTACTCAGTACCGAGGTGGACCTGGCTCTGCCAACGTGAACCGTTCTGGATTTGGGTGAACGGGCGGTCTGCGACGGGCTGCACCCACCACAACTCCTCGCTTCTGCTATAGACCACGATCTGCTGGTCCGGGCGGACACCGACCGCGGTGCCCTTGATGGCAGCAACTGTGTCGTACTTGTTTTCGTCGGCAGATGGAATTCTTGTGATCGCGATGCTTGGCGTTGATGCGTTTGGCGACCGGCCACACCCCCCCAGCACCAGAAATGCGACTAGGAGGAATGCCTGCCTCCATGCATTGACCGTCACCGTCCGGCAGGGCGTGGACCAACCATGCCGTCTCGTTTCGATTCGGGTCGGCAAATCGACCGATTCCTGCTTCCTGATGGTGCGTCGAGTCTCGTGAGCCATGGGATTGAATCTTATTCCGATGAGCAACACTGCACTAGTGACAGCGAATAAGGAAACGCCGAAAGATATGTCGTGTCCGGTCTCATGATCAAAATCCGAAAAACATGTTTAGATGACCAATGCTGACTCCGCCACATGGGTGGGCAACGTGAAATGAAAAGCTGCGCCATGTCCGTTGTTGGCGGTCGCCCACAACCGCCCGCCGTGCGCCTCCACAATGGAACGGCTGATGGCCAGCCCCATCCCGCTGCCTTTCGACTTGGTGGTAAAGAAGGCAGAAAAGATCTGGTCAACATTCCCAGCTGGTAGTCCGGGGCCTGTATCGCTGACCGAGAACAATAGTTGCCCGTCTTGTTCCAGTTGTGATTTCAGCGTGAGTTCTCCGCCCGACTCCTGCATGGCTTCGATGGCATTGAGCATCAGGTTCATGAACCCCTCCTGAAGTTGCACGCGGTCCGCCATGACTACGGGGCAGTTCCGCGGCAAGTTCCATACGCATGGCCACTGATGATCGCGTGGCCTCGCCACACAGCAGTGTAAGAATTTCGGGGATGATTCTGTTCACGTCGACCAACTCGCGTTGCGGCGGAGACTTCTTGTAGAACGCACGCATCCGATCGATGATCTCGGCAGCGCTATTCCCATATTTGTCGATTCGGGTTGCTGCTGCACGGGCCCGGTCCAGGTTGGGAGGTTCGTGTGCCAGCCATTCGATGCAGCTGTTGGCACTGGTCATTGCGGCGGCGATCGGCTGTTTGATTTCGTGCGCATCCGTCGTGGGCAACGGATGATAGTCCGGCTCCACCAATAACGCAGCATACTCAAATCCGAGATGAGTTTCCGTGCTCCACGTAGAGTCTGCTTTGACGGGAATGAAGGGATGATCGGGCCATGGCTGCACCCACCATTGCCCGCTGTGCGCATAAATAACAATCTGCTGCTTTGGTTGAGCGTTTCTAACCCGTCCAGAGATCGCATCCACTCTTTCCCGGCCACCCTGGGCTGCAGGAGGAATTTTGGTGAAGGTGATGGATGGTGTTTCCTGAGGTTTTTCTGACCTGCATGCCATCAAGGCCACCGCGACAACGAAAACGATAGCGCTCAGGATTCCAAAGAGAGGACGCGTTGGAGAAGCTCCTTCAATGTGATTTGCCACTGCGATCGAAGAGTGCTTCACTTGCATAAGGGAACAATGTCACTCTCGTTCGAAGTCCGGCGTGCCTGTTAACTTCTGACTTTTCAAGCTCGGCCGCCAGTGGAATTTCACGCCTCAGCATCTTCTCAAGTGACGCCGAGAAGGTCTGTCCCGTCCTGAGGAATAGGTCGTGAGATCCCTAGTCTTCTCATCTTCGCCAGGAGCGTGGTTCGCTTCAGTCCCAGTTTGGCCGCGGCACCGCGTGGTCCGCCTACGATCCAGCCGGTCTGCTCAAGCGTCTCCACGACCAGAGCGCGATCTGAGTCTTCCCAGTTTATCGACGATAGGGAAGACTGTGCGTTGGAACTGAGGATAATGGCGCTCGTTTGCCTCTTCTGCAGAGGGTTCGGGAGCACGCCGTCACGCGAAAGGATAACCGCACGTTCAACCAGGTTCTGCAATTCCCGTATATTTCCAGGCCAGGAATGCCACTGGAAGGCAGCCATTATCTCCGAAGGAATGCCATCGATTTGTTTCCCCATGCGGCGGCTGAGGATCTTCACGAAGTGCGTTACGAGTTCGGGAATGTCTTCCCGGCGCTCGCGGAGCGCAGGCAACAGGATGGGAAAGACGTTCAGACGATAGTAGAGATCACTGCGGAACTGACCGCGCGCTACCATCTTGCCCAGATTCCGATTGGTTGCAGCGACGAGACGAACATCGACCTTGTGAGTTCTACCGCTTCCGAGTCGCTCGAACTCCTGCTCCTGCAAAACACGCAGCAACTTCGGCTGCAGCGCAGGGGGAATATCGCCTACTTCGTCCAAGAATAGCGTGCCCTTGTCAGCCATTTCGAAGCGCCCGATCTTCTGCGCGATTGCTCCAGTGAAGGCGCCCTTCTCGTGACCGAACAACTCGCTTTCCAGAAGATCGAGCGGGATAGCGGCGCAATTCAGCTTGATAAATGAGCGCCCGCAGCGCTGACTTGCATTGTGAATGGCATGGGCGATGAGCTCTTTTCCGGTACCGGTTTCTCCTTCGATGAGGACCGTCGAGTCTGTGGGAGCAACCTGCTCCACCTGAGCGAGGACCGATTCAAGAGCAGCGCTACTACCTATGATCCGCTCGAACGTTCGCTCGACCTGATCCGCCGCCCCAGCGTTCGTCACTGTTGCATGATCTCCCACAGAAACCTCTACACTTAAGGCTCGCCACGAGACTGCGATTACGCGAGCTTTTCACATATCCAGAGCGGAACGAACTCTTTTAAGTAACAATTGATGATCGAACGGCTTTGCAAGGAACTCGACTGCACCCCGTCTCATGGCTTGAATACGCATTCGAGCATCTCCATGAGCAGTAATAAAGATGATGGGAAGGTTGCATTCCTCTTCTTTCAGCTTGGCCTGCAACTCCAGACCAGACATCTTCGGCATGCGGATGTCAACGATCAAGCACGCAGCCGTGCAATGCAAATCGGATTTGAGAAACTCCTCCGCGGATCCGAAGCTCCGAGCCGCAAGCCCCGCCGCCTCCAAGAGGTCGCGCAGAGAATCTTGCATAGCCTCATCATCGTCAATGATGGCAATCAATTTGGAGGTTTGGTCCGGTGGCATGCCTGAGAGTAGCGTGATGGCACTCCTGGAGCAATCGATCTTTTGGCGGGCAAAACTAGACTTTAGTAGGTTAGACCGCTACTTTCGATGGATTGGCGACGCGATGCTGACAGGCGGGACACAACGGTTATCAAGACCTGAGCTTGTCTGCCATCCTGACAAGCTCAGGCAAGGATTTCGCCTGCATCTTTTTCATGACCTGGCTGCGATACATTTTGACGGTCGCTTCGCTGGCACCGAGTTCCGCTGCAGCCTGCTTGTTAAGCATTCCGGAGACGACCAGTTTCATTACTTCGCGTTCACGAACGCTGAGTCTTTCACAACGATGTCGCAGTTCAGTTAACTCTCGCTCTTTCTCGCGCAGGATGCGAGCTCGCGTAAGCGATCGCTGGACCGCATCGAGGAGATCCTGATGCCTGAATGGCTTAGTCAGAAACTCAACCGCTCCGGACTTCATGGCCTTGACCGACATCGGAACGTCAGCATGAGCCGTGAGAAAAATAATGGGAATACTTATTCTCCCTCTTTTCAGTTCGTGCTGAAGATCCAGGCCGCTGATACCGGGAAGCCTCACATCCAGAATCAGGCAACTGGGACCGTCACCGTGCCCAACCGCTAAGAACTCTTGTGCAGTTCCAAAAGACTGAGAGTGCAGGCCGACCGACTCCAGTAGTTCCTCAAGAGACTCACGCACGTCAGCATCATCATCGACGACGAATACGGTCGGTACGTCTTGCGTACTCATTCCCCCGTCCCCTATCAAAAGTACGGTGAAAACACTATGTCACAAGCTTCTGCGTTCTGCCCCTGCGGCTATGTCGCATAGATTGTATCGGAAGACGCGACATGGAAACCGCGAAAGCTGCGTGCGCACAAACGGCACTCACGGACAGATCTGCAGTCGCTGACCTTCAAAGCGGCCTCTAGCGACCGGCCTCGAGTCGGATCAGAGTCCTAAGGTCAACGCGGCACATTCACCGGCCTCCCGCGCAGCGCGTACTTCCGACAGTTCTTTGGTGAAATTGAAGTCGGTGGGAGCAGTGCCGGTGATTAATCGGGCTCCACGGCTGAATGTCAGATCCTGGATTGCCCATTGAATAAAGACTAAAACCCGGCTTTGAAAATTTACCAAATACATAAGGTGGATGAAGACCCATACCAGCCAGGCAGTAAGGCCCGAAAGATGGGCACCGAAAACGTCGGCCACAGCGGCTGCACGGCCAATCACGGCCAAGGGCCCCTTGTCGAAGTAATGAAAGGGGGGAAGCTCCCGCTGGCCTTTCACCTTTCGCAGTATTGCAGTCGCCGCATATTGTCCCCCTTGCATCGCCACCTGGGCCAGTCCAGGCAGAGGTTTTCCTTTCTCGCCCGTCGCTGAAGCCAGATCGCCTATTACGTGGATTTCCGGATAGTTCGGAATCGTCAGGTCAGGTTTTACCTTGACTCTTCCTCCCTTGTCGGTCTCGGCGTTCGTGCGGCTATCCAGGATTCTCCCGAGTGGCGACGCGGTGATGCCGCCAGCCCAGATCACCGTCTTCGCTGCGATCGAATCGGCTCCCTTCTCTGACTCAACCGTTAAACCCTCTTTGCTGATGTGTTTCACCATTGCGCCGCAGCGCATCGGGATGCCCAGGTTGGCAGGCGAACGGTGTGCCTTTTCAGACAGGGATTCTGGAAACGGCATCAAAACCCGAGGTGCGCCATCCATCAATATGATCTGCGCTTCTTCCGGGTTGATAGAGCGGAAGTCGTTCTTCAGGGTTGGGCGCGCGATCTCGGCGACGGCGCCGCAAAGTTCCACGCCGGTCGGCCCTCCCCCCACAATGACGAATGTGAGCCAGGCACGGCGCTGCTCAAGATCCGGGATGCGCTCGGCCACTTCGAACGCGTACAGAATCTTATGTCGGATCGTCGTGGCTTCTTCAATGCTCTTCAGACCGGGTGCCCACTGTTGCCAATCGTTGTGGCCGAAGTGGGATGTCTCCGATCCCGCGGCGACGATCAATGAATCGTAAGGAACGATGGTCCCGCCGGCGAGAACGACGCGTTTGAAGTCAGGATCCACATCCACGACGGTTCCCAGCCAGACACGAGTATTTTTCTGGTGGCTCAGCACGCTACGAAGCGGGGAGGCGATCTCTCCGGGCGAAAGAGAGCCCGTCGCGACTTGGTAGAGCAGTGGTTGGAAAAGGTGATAGTTTCGCCGATCGATCAGCGTCACGTCCACGAGATTTGAGTTCGAGTGCTGGGCGGCCGAAAGCCCACCAAATCCCCCGCCGATGATGACTACCTTCCTGGGTTCGCTCATTGCTTTCGTCCTAGACCATTCCCGACTGCGACTAGGGCTGGACGAGGGTCGGCGCAGGCCTACCGTTCAGCACCGCATCCACATTGTCCAGGGCCAGCATACCCATGGCTGTACGGGTTTCGATCGTGGCGCTGCCGATATGTGGCAATAGAAATGTATTTTTAAGCGAAACATATTCCGGGTGAAGTTTCGGCTCGCCTTCAAATACGTCGAGTCCGGCAGCGGCGACCCGCCCGATCTTGAGAGCAGCGATGAGGTCTTCGTCGACCACCAATCCTCCGCGAGCCGTGTTCACCACGATAGCCCCCGGGGGCAGAAGGCTTATGGCTTTGGAGTTCAAGAAATGGCGGGTCTTAGGAGTCTCCGGGGCGTGCAGGCTCAAGAACTGGCTTGCGCGAAGCAGATCCGACGGATCCTCGTGGTAGACGGCATCGCCTGCGATTTCCGTAGATAACTCCGAAGCGTTCGAATAGTGAATCTTCATTCCGAATCCTCGCGCTCGACGCGCCACGGCCTGTCCCACGCGCCCCATTCCCAAAATGCCGAGGAGTTTGCCACCGACTTGCCATCCCAAGAGCATGTCGGGGCTCAAGGGTCTCCACGCTCCCGTTCGAACCAGTTCCTGAGCCTCGTAAGCGCGACGCGAAGCACCCAGTAAAAGCAGCATAGCGATGTCGGCCGTTGCTTCACTGTTAACACCAGGGGTATAGGCGACTGGAATTTTCCTGCGAGCGGCGGCTTCCAGATCGATATGCTCAAAACCCACCGAGTACGTGGCGATGATTTTTACGGCGGGCGAGATATTCTGGAAAAACCCAGAGTCCAACCGGTCTGCCGGCGTGATGAACAGGGCGTCGGCTCCCTCAGCTGCGGAAAGCAGATTCTGCCTGCTGAAAGGAAACGGGTTCGGGTTTCGCCGAGCGTTGTAATCGCGGTCGATACGGTCTTCAACTTCCCTCGTGTAACGGCTGGTTACCACCAGAATGGGTTTAGTCATACCCGAAATTTCCTTCCACGCGCCGAGGGCGATCGAAAACTGCCCGGTTGTGTTCCGATGGTTGCGAGAGGCAAACGCCTGGGAGGGCGGCACAACACCTCCACCCCTCCCTAGACGTGTCTGATTCCGATGCCTCAGGACAGGAATCCGAGTCGGTGCATATTCAGCTTCTCGTCGGATTCCTGAGGAAGGCTCTACCCGGCCGCATGGCTCAGACGATTCCCACGTTTCGCTCCATCTCCTTGATCACCGTATCCAGCCTGCCGCTCAGCACCTGCTTGGCGAAACTGAGGGTGAACCCCTTGACGGTGTGGAAAGGTGAATGGGACGGCATGGCAAGCGCAAAGGGATCTACAACTGCGTCGACAACAACCGGGCCATCCTTGTACGCGAGAGCTTCAGCCAGACCTTCTCGAACGTCCTCGGGTTGCTCGATACGAATCCCTTTCGCGCCCATCGCCTCAGCAACCTTCGCGAAATTTGGATTCTTGAAGTCCACACCAAACGGGATGAAGCCGGCCTCCTGTTGTTCGATATGGACGAAGTCGAACTTCTCGTTGTTTAGAATGACTTGAACCACGGGAGTTCGTCGTTCTATCTGCGTCAGCAGATCGCCCATTCCCAGCATCGTGAAGCCTCCATCGCCGGATAACGCGATGCACTGTCTGCCGGGATATGCCAGAGCACATCCGAACGCGTTCGGTGCAGCATTGGCCATAGACGCCCACGAGAATGAGCCAAAGAGCCTGCGGTTTTTTCCACCGTAGATATGTCTCGCAAGCCAGATACAGGCGGTACCCGTGTCCGCAAAAAACATTGCGTCATCCGAAGCCAGCTCGCTGAGCGTTGCGGCGAGGAATTCAGGGCGTATCGGTTTTATCGCCGGCCCCTTCTCGACATAGTGCTGCAGCAGTTTGTGGAAGGCTTCCGTGTGCGCGATCTGCCTCGCTAGAAATTTTCCATCCGTCTTTTCGCGCACGGCTGGAAGCAATGCACTGACCGTCGACTTGATATCGCCGACAAGACCGAGATCGAGCGCTGTACGGCGGCCGATGTGCTTCGGGTTCTTGTCAATCTGAACCTTTTTCACACTGGCTCCGGGAAGAAATTCTGAGAATGGAAAATCCGTGCCCAGCATGAGCAAGAGGTCGGCTTCATGGATTGCGTTGTACGCTCCCCCATAACCTATCAGCCCGGTCATGCCAACGGCGTTCGGATTCTCATGCTCCAGCCATTGCTTCCCGCGGAAGGCATAGCCGACGGGGGCCTTCAGCTTGCACGCCAGTTCAACCACTTCGTCGCGACCTTCTCTGCAACCATCCCCACCAAAGATCGCCACCGTTTTCGCCTCATCGATCATTCTCACCAATTTTTCGAAGTCTGTATCGGAAGGTCTCACGATAGCTGGGCCCGCAATGGTGAAGCCGGCAGGCTGGTCCGGAGCAACGGCGGACGCGACATCGCCAGGTATGGCAAGAACGGTGGGACCCTTTTCCAGAACAGCCGTGCGGATGGCGGTGCTGATGACGGCGCGGGCCTGCTCCGGATTAACCAGCCGTGCGGTATAGAGAGAAGCCGCCTCGAAAAACTTGTACGGGTTCAGTTCCTCGAGCGCAGATGTGTCAATAATGCTCGACTCTACATCCCCGGCGATGGCGATAATGGGAGCGCCTTCTTTCCGTGCGTCCATCAATCCGTTGAACAAATGGACAACTCCAGGCCCCGCAGTTCCGCACACCACAACTGGTTTACCCGTGAAATAAGCCTCCGCGACCGCCGCGAATACTCCATATTCCTCATTACGAACGGGAACAAACTCGATTGCGCCATTTCGGCGCAGCGCGTCCACCACAGGATTCAGAGCGTCTCCGACGATTCCATAACAGCGTTTGACACCAGCCTTCGCCAGCATCTCCCACAATACGTCTGCAACTTGTTTCGACATTAGAACCTCCTGAGTTCTTTTGTGGGCCCTGTATCGTTGCCGCGCAATTCACTCCCAGCGTTTAGGTCGCGGATAGTCTCCGCTGCCGCTGAGTCCATGCAATTCCGCTGCCATGAAATTCGCGGTTGCAAACTAGCCTCATCTGGGTCGGGCCGAGCCTAGTTCCCACGATTGCGTGACCACACCGATGACACTTGACGCAAGCGGCAAAGGGATGACACGTGCAGTCGGCATGTGACAGTCGCCCCGCGAAGTTAGAGATCGGGAT
>Ga0210388_10003426_pt1 | contig 12432 bp, 11 predicted proteins | sample IncBWC19OmetaG_FD_155485 | JGI IMG/M metagenome (GOLD analysis project Ga0210388, IMG submission 155485) | Forest soil microbial communities from Barre Woods Harvard Forest LTER site, Petersham, Massachusetts, United States - Inc-BW-C-19-O ... | reverse complement strand
TTCTTCGTGATGTCCTCAAGACACATCAATACGCGTACCGTGTTGTGGAACTGGATCCGTTCGGTGGAGACCAGAAGCACAACCTGCGTCGGATGGCCGTGGCGGAGCAGGGTTTTGGTCATGCGCACCCGGCGAAGGTTTTTTCCCGACTTCAAGGTTTCCGCCAGCAGCCGGCGCAAATGGCAGCCCAGGCAGCCGTGCTGGCAGGCCGCTCCGTTCGGTTTGCACCGGAAAAATTCCCCGAGCCGCAACGGTTCGTTTTCTTCGTGCGACAATTTGGCGAATTCGATCGCCGCATGGTTGGCGCGGACGATTTGCAGGTCCACGTCAAACAGACAAAGCACGTTCGGCACGCGGTCGTAAACCGTGGAAAGCTCCGCCTCGCTGCGTTTGGCGGCTTCACGGGCGTGCAGACGGTCAAATTGCGTGGCTAGATAATTGGCCAGGCTGGTCGCGGCCTTCACCACGCGTGGCTCGACTTCGACCTGGCTGGTGTGCGCAAGCGAAAGGGTGCCGACCACGCCGTTTTCGGACTTGATGGGCATGCAGACAAAGGTTCGCACGCCAAAAAACTTCAGGATGGGGGCGGCGTATTCGCGGCGGTCGGCGACATTTTGCTCGATGAGGATTTCACCATTATGCGCGACCTGGCCGGAAAGCGTCACGTCCATCGGCACTTCAAACGGCGCGGGCATCTCATTCAACGGCATTCCGTGCGCGCCGCGGTAGATCATCACCGCGCGCTCGAAATCGCACATCTCGATGGAGACCATCGGAAAATCCGTCATGCCGCTCGTCTCGCGCGCGATGGTATCAAAGACCAACTGTTCCGATTCCCCGGAGAGCATCACCTCCGAAATGCGATGAAAGGCCGTCAGCTCGCGGTTCTGCCAGAAAAGTTCCTGCTCCGTGCTGCGTGGCTTGGCAGCGTCCGGCGGAGTGACCGGAGGATTTTCGTTCAAGATGGCGCTCATTTCAGACTGGATGGCAAACGGGATGCGTTCCCGCATTCCTTTCGGCTAAAACAGCTCCGACTTAAATCCCGGGGCAAAAATACTTCTCCGGCGGCAAAAGTTTCCTCAAGCGGCGCAAATTGCCGCCGATGACCATGCCGGACTGATGAAGAATTCGCCAATGCCACGACTGCGACCCGCGGCTCACAAATGAACTATGTCACCGTCGAACAAATGGGTTATACCGCCGCCGCGCAAAACGCTCGTGGTCGGCGTGGCGGACATGGCCGTGAGCAACGACCCCGGGGCGGAACTGGTCACCTACTCGCTGGGCTCGTGCCTCGGCATCACAATTTACGATCCGCTGAAACAAATCGGCGGATTGCTGCACCTCATGCTGCCCGATTCGAACATTGACACGGTGAAAGCCGGCGCCATGCCGTCCATGTTTGTGGATACCGGCGTGCCGCGGCTGTTTCACGCCGCTTATAATCTCGGCGCGGAACGTTCCCGGCTGGTCATCAAGGTCGCCGGCGGCGCGCAACTGCTTGATTCCACAGGAATTTTCAATATCGGCGCGCGGAATGCCGAGGCTTTTAAAAAAATCATCGCCCAGCACGGTCTGCTGATTCAATCCAGCGACACGGGCGGACCGGCCTCGCGCACGTTGCGCTTCGACCTGGCCACCGGCAACGTCTCCATCAAATCTCCCGGCGCAAACCCCTATCCGATATGAGCACCACCGCTAACTTGACCTTGAGCCCCGCCGCCCGGCAACTCGTTGCCCGGGTAAAAAATCTGCCGCCCGTCTCGCAAGCCGCGCTGCGCCTCGTCAATTTGCTGGACCAGCCCGATGCCGACAACGATGACATCGTCAACGCCATCAAATGCGACAACATTTTGACGGCGAAACTGTTGCGCGCGTGCAACTCGCCGTACTTCGGGCTCGAAGAACCGGTTTCATCCGTTGATCAGGCGGTCCTGATCATGGGCCACCAGCAGATCCTGCATATCGTCCTTACGCTCGCCTTCGGCAGTGCCATGGTGGTTCCCCTGCCCGGCTACGCCGTCGAAGCCAGCGAACTCTGGCGGCATTCGCTCATCGCTGCCTCCGCCGCGGAAATCATCGCCGTGGAGACCAGCGGCGTTGACATTGATAAGCCCGCAGCCTTCACGGTCGGCCTGCTGCATGACATCGGCAAGCTCGTGATGAGCCAGGCGCTGACGCCGGATACGCAGACCGCCATCCGCCAGTTGATCGAGTCACGGCAGCTTTCACGCAGCGAGGCGGAAAAGGAAATCCTCGGCACCGACCACGGCGAAGTCGGCGCGTGTCTGCTCCAATCCTGGCATCTGCCGGAAATAATCCTCGAGGCGACGGCCAATCATCATCAGCCCGTCACCGAACCCATGCCAAAAATCTCCTGTGTCACCCATCTCGCAAACTGCCTCGCGCACCTCGCCGGCTCGGCGCCGGGCTGGGATGGTTTTGCCGTGCGCGTCAGCCCGCAGGCCGTCGCCGCGCTTGGCATCGACGAAACCCGGCTGGAGGCGATGGTCGTACAGGTGCGCGATTCATTTGAAAAGGTGGATGAATTCATGGCAATGAAATGAACCCGAACCGAAAAATCCGCGTGCTGGTAGTGGACGATTCCGCCGTCGTGCGGAAAATGATTTCGGAAGCGTTGTCGTTTGATCCGGAAATCGAGGTCGTCGGCACGGCGTGCGATCCCTTTGTCGCCCGCGAAAAAATTCTGGAATTGAATCCGGACGTGATGACGCTCGACATCGAGATGCCGCGCATGGACGGATTGACGTTTCTCCGCATCCTGCAGCAACACCGGCCCATGCCTGTGGTCATCATCAGCTCGCTGACGCAGGCCGGCTCCCGGGCGGCGCTGGATGCGATGGAATTCGGCGCGGTGGATGTGCTCGCCAAGCCCAAATCCGCCTGGAACCTGGGCGATTTACGCGACCAGCTCGCGCGCCGCGTGAAAGCCGCCGTGTCAGCGCGGCTGAATCATGTGCGTCCCAAATCACAGGCCGCACCGGTGGGGACGAATGATCATTATGCACCGCAACAGATCATCGTCATCGGGGCGTCCACCGGCGGCACCGAGGCGATCAAGGAAGTGCTCATGCGTCTGCCGGACGGGCTTCCGGGAATCTTGATCGTGCAGCACATCCCGCCGTTGTTTTCAAAAACCTTTGCGGAACGCCTGAACGAATTGTGCGCGATGGAAGTGCACGAGGCCAAATCCGGCGACGAAGTGCGCCTGGGCATGGCGCTGGTCGCCCCCGGCGATTTTCACATGACCGTCGAATGGGAGAAAAATTCCTACCGCGTGCACCTCAACCAGCATCCACCGATCCATTATACGCGTCCGGCGGTCGATATGCTTTTCAATTCCGCCGCGCGTTGCGCCGGGCCGAACGCCGTGGGAGTTTTGCTCACGGGCATGGGCCGCGACGGTGCGCAAGGCATGCAGCAATTAAAGGCCGCCGGCGGCACGAACATCGTCCAGAACGAAGAAACCTGCGTGGTTTATGGAATGCCCCGCGCCGCCGTGGAGATCGGAGCGGCCGACAAGGTGCTGCCGCTTGACCATATCCCGCATGCCATTTTGCATGCGCTGGGCGCGCGTGCATCGTCACGAACAGAAACCACACCCGTACTGAAATAAAAACTATGAGCCAGACCCTCCAGCTACCGAACATCGCCAAATTCATGTCCGCGCATCTTGTGGACGTGTTTGAAACCATGCTCTCGATGAAAGCTGTGCCGAAACACGGCGAACCCATGCCGCACTTCGCCAGCCGCGTGACGGGCGCTGTCGGTTTTGCGGGTGATACGGTCAACGGCGCGGTTTATCTCCACCTCTCGGCGCCGTTCGCGGTCAAAGTCGCCGCCACGATGCTCGGCATCGCACCGGAAGAGATTTCAGGCGAAAGTGACGTCAACGACGTGGTCGGCGAGGCGACAAACATGGTCACCGGCGGATTAAAATCCTGGTTGTGCGACAACAACGCACCCTGCGCCATGAGCACGCCCGCCATCATCCGCGGCACGGCGTTCTCCATCGAGCCGATGCCGGATGTCGAGCGCGACTGGCTGGTCTTTCAATGCGACGATGAATTCGTCATCGTGGAAATACACATCAAACTGAACTAAATAAAATTATGGCAACCAAAATTTTAAGCGTTGATGACAGCCGCACCATCCGGCTCATCGTGGCCCGGGCGTTCAAACCTTACGACTGCACCGTGCTCGAAGCCGGCAACGGCGAGGAGGGCCTGGCCGCCGCCGCCAGGGAAAAACCCGATCTCATCATCCTCGATGTCACCATGCCGGTCATGGATGGCGTGACGATGTTGACGAAGTTGAAGGAGGACGAGGCGCTCAAAACTACTCCCGTTATCATGCTTACCGCCGAATCAGGTCGCGACAATGTCCTGCAAATCGCCAAACTCGGCGTGCGTGACTACCTCGTTAAGCCGTTCAAAGAAGATCAATTGATCGAAAAAGCCGGACGCGTCGTGTCGCTTCAGAAAAAGGCCGCCTGACGATGCAACCACCCGCACATAAAGAATACGCCGCGCTGGCCAAGCAGTACGGCTTCGCGCCCGCGCCCGAAAGCGTCATGCGCCTGACGCAACTCGTCGCCGATCAATATGCCGACCTCGACGAAATCGCCCGGGTCATCGAGAAGGACCGCAACCTGACGGCACGCTTGCTGCGCGTCGCCAATCACCACGCCACCTGCGAGGCCGAATATACCATTGATTCCGTCGAGCAGGCCATCATGCGCAACGGCATCGGTATCGCGCTCATCCTGGCGATGGGAACCCCGTTGTCACTGGCACTGCAAAAAGCATTTCAAACAATGGCCGGCTTGAAGCTCGATCAGTTTCCGGCGCACCAACTCACGGGCGTGAATGGCGAGCACATGCGTGGTTGCATTGGTTTTGCCGGCAAAATCGCGGGTCATGTCTATCTGCGTATGACCCTGCCGTCCTCCCGCGCGGTCGCCGCCGCAATTTTCGGGTGTAAACCGGAGGATATGAACAATACCGATGAAATCCGCGACGCCATCGGGGAATTGCTGAACATCATGACCGGCAATTTCAAATCCAACCTGTGCGATGCCGGCCTCGAATGCCGGCTCGAACCGCCGAAGGTTGGGATCACCAATGACTACACCACCCCGATCGAATCCGGCGGCTGTATCGAACGTATGGCGTTCCGCAGCGCGAACATACATCCGTTCATCGAAGTCACCGCCAACCCGTGGGCCGGATAAACTAATCTCATGAACGAACGCCTTTCCAAACTCACTGCCCAACTGCAAACGGAAATATCCGCCGTCCGCGCCAATGATACCAACGGTCAATTTCCCATCCTGGATTTGATCGGCAACCTTCGCGACGAGGCGTCGAAATGCCGGCTCGCCGGACTGGAGAAAACCTGCGGCGATGCCTGGGAAAAAATGGTGCAGATCGTCGAGTCTGGAAAAGTATTTTCGCCGGACGACATCCTCTGGCTGAACGAATTGATTTTGCAGGTTGCGGCCCCGGCGGATCGCACTGCCGCTCCCGCCGACGTGCCGGTCGCAAACATAACTGAAACCGCCCCGGCGACCGACCTGCTGGCCGAGACGCCACCGCTCGAACTCAACCCGGCCGAAGATGCCGAACTGCTGCGCGAGTTCATCAACGAATCACGAGAACATCTCGATAACATCGAACAAGGTGTGCTCGTGCTGGAGAACCACCCGCAGGATGCCGAAACCTTGAATACCGTGTTCCGCGCGTTTCACACGTTCAAAGGCGGTGCCGGATTCCTGAATCTGATCCCGATCAACCGCCTCGCCCACATCCTCGAATCCCTGCTCGACCAGGCACGGCAGGGAAAGCTCGCGATCGACGCGGGCGTCATCGGCCTGATTTTGCGCGGGCGCGACACGTTGAAAAATTTTGTGGATGAAATCGATGGCCAGATTTCCGGCGCGAAACCCTGCCAGCCGATCACCATCCCAACCGCGCTGTTGAAACGCGAAGCCCAGGATGTCATCGATGGAAAAACTTCGGCCGCCGTCGCGCCGAAAGAAACCTTAAAGAACGAACCACCCGCCGCCATCGCCGAAACGGCGGAACCGGGATCAACTAATTCCGTTCACCAGACTTCGATCGTCAAGGTGGACACGGCCAAGCTCGACGGGCTGCTCGACCTCGTCGGCGAAATGGTCATTGCCCAATCGCTCGTCAGCCAGCATTTCGCGGGCATGACCGGCCTGTCGCCGCAATTCACGCGCGACGCCGCACAGCTCAACCGCATCACCAAGGAACTGCAGCGCGTCAGCATGTCGCTGCGCATGATCCCCATCCGCGGGGTTTTCCAAAAAATGTCCCGCGTCGTGCGTGATATCGGCGTGAAACATAACAAGAAGGTCGAATTGATTCTGTCGGGGGAAGATACGGAACTGGACCGCGGCGTGGTCGAGGAATTGAACGACCCCTTGCTGCATATGATCCGCAACTCCATGGATCACGGCATCGAATCGGCGGAGAAACGGACGGCTACGGGCAAACCCGCCCAAGGCACGCTGCATCTGCGCGCCTACCATCAGGGCGGGAACATCGTGGTGGAAGTTGAAGACGACGGCGCGGGGCTGAGCCGGGAAAAAATCTTGAAGAAGGCGATCGAGCGCGGCCTGGCCGCCGCGGACGATCCATTGACGGATGAAGAAGTCTTCAAGTTCATTTTTTCCGCCGGATTTTCCACGGCCGACAAGATCACGGATTTGTCCGGTCGCGGAGTCGGGCTGGACGTGGTGCGCCGCAACATCGAACGTCTGCGCGGACGCGTCGAAATCGAATCCAAACTGGGCACCGGAACAAAATTCAAGATCAGTCTGCCGCTGACCCTCGCCATCATCGACGGTTTTATTGTTCGGGTCGGTGAAGAACGCTATATCATCCCGACGCTTTCAGTCCGTGAATCTTTCCGCCCGCAGCCGGGCATGGTTTCAAAGATCCAGAACAAGGCCGAAGTCGTCAATGTACGCGGACGCCTGATTCCCCTGCTGCGGCTCGGCGAAACTTTCGGCCAGCCTCCCACCAAAAATGTCACCGATGGCATTGCCGTCGTCGTCGAGTCCGGCGCCGGCGTCCGCTGCCTGCTGGTGGATGCGCTGTTGCACAAACAGGAAGTGGTCATCAAAAACCTCAACGAGATGATGGTCCACAAAAACCGGCTGCTCGCGGGCGCGGCCATCCTGGGCGATGGCCGGGTGGGCTTGATCCTCGATGTCAGCGCACTCGTGAACCTCGACGCGCACGCAGAGGCGGAACTAAATTAAAAAGATTCACACTAACAGACTCCTGTCTCTGAACACGACGTTTGTCCCTTGTCTGATTGAAGTTTGCTTGGACTTGATTTACGTTGATTTGGCCGGCTCTTGGTGAAGCGCCGCCCCGCTCATCACCGCTGACGTTGGCGTTCGGAATTTACCTCCGGGTGTTCTGTTTTATTTATTTCGTGCTTGCCGTGCTGGTGTTCAATTGGGCGATGATGGATCGTTGCCAGGCAACCAACCTTCGAAAGCGTGACGGTGGGAACGAGGATAAGAATGAATCACTGCCTCAACCCGCCTGCGATGGTGAAGCCGGGGAAACTTTGCTCACGGTGCCCGGGCTGGGGTTGACGGAATTGAACCACGGCAAGGCCAGCAAAGTATCCGGCTGTTCCGCATCACATCTGGCCTTGAGAAATTTATGGCCGTCGGCCGTCCGCGCCACCACCAGCAACGACATCAAGCCGTTCAGGCGGACGTAATAAACAAACAGATTGTTTTCGGCATACTCGATGGCCGCGTCCTGCGTATGGGCCCAGGCCAACGGCCCCTCCCGGCCCGGCATCAAACCATGCAACGACCTCACCCGCTGATGAACCGGCAAGAGTGGATCCACAGACACATTATGTACGATCAATGCGAGCGGCATAAAAATAAAACTCAAAAAAACCGGTTAAGCCCCTTCAAACCAAACTTACTCTACCCAAAAGCCGGCTGGATATCAGTGACAATCTCGCAACAAATCCGGGCCGGACGGGCGAATTTCAGACAGTGAACTTTTCTTTTGCAGGAGTCGAGGTGACGAGGCCCGGATTGGTTTGACGCTCATTATTGATTGCCGGCCGGCTGGTCCTGTGCGGGTTTTCATCTTTAATCGGAGAGGGAATTTGATCCGTGTTCATCCATCCGTGGTCAAAAAGTCTTTGCGTCAGTTCGTTCAATTTTTCACGCGGAAAATTTAAAAGCCTCGTGCGGAGATCTGCATCTCAATCTTCGGGGTTCAAAACCGGCGCGCTGGCGTTGAGTCCAAATTTTTCATTCAACCACGCGGCCAGCGATGCCGCACGGGCTTCATTCAGGTTGATCAAGCTTTGAAGCAGCCCGTCTTTCATCTCCAGCTTGACGAGGTAAGTGTAGTACGCGCCGCCTTTGCTCTGATGCCGGACTTTTTGCAGCACAACTTGTCTGATATCCGAGAACGATACGGTGATTAGTTCGCGTCGTTTGTAAATGAGCGGTAGCTGGACGGTCCGCGCGGCAAAATCTATCACCAGATCCTGTTTGCCGGAATGGACATTGCGGTATTGCCAGCCGTACGCCGCCGCCCCGCCGAGCAGAACGATGGTCAGCAGGAATCCGCCCGCCATCAACGGCGGGCCGGGAATCGTCCCGGCGTACATCAGGATTCCCGCCACGAGCGAGAGCACGCCCGGCACCACCACCGCACCGATCACAGGTTGAAACCGCGGCAACCGCACCCGCGTTACCAGCGCTTCGGAAATAATTTTTACGCCGCCGGCGACCTTCGAGCCGCCCAAATTCCAATCAAGAATCATTCTTAACGGCAGCCATATAAACAGCAGGCAGATCGGCGTGGTAAGAAACAGCGTATAGACATCCGCCGCATCCTCGCCGGCTGACAACAGCGCGTCGGTGGGATTTTGCGGATCGTAATAGACCTGCACGGTGGAACCGGCGGGATGCGCCGCCGAGATGGTGTAAGCCGTGCGGTTATCGGGATGACCATCGTAACGATAGCGGCTGCTATAATAATCCCGGTCGTCCACCGAATAAAAGCAGGCGATGTCCACATGGTAATGGACGCTGCCCTTCGAACCATACGAGATGTTCACGGTGCTGGACCGGACCGTGCCCCGGGTGGTGGCAAAAGACAAAGCCCGATGCTGCCGCCACAATTGCTCGCCGCCGCGGATATCAAATATCCAAAACACGAATGCCCAAAGGCAGATGACGAGAATCAAGCCGGGGATTTTCATGGGATGCAGTTCAAGCCGTTGACCTTGCCTTTGAATGCCTGATGACGGCAACTTTGGCAAGACCAAGCAAAAGCAGTGATGGGTGATGGTACCAGCCGGACTGGCGAATGCCGGACAGTGCAACTTTTCTTTTGCAGGAGCCGAGGTGACGTTACTCAAACTTTTGTTTTTTGTTCAGAACCTCCTAACGTCGTCTCCTGTGATCCGGAAATGAATAGTTATCCTTCACTACCCAACCACTATATATTGTAGCCACAAACCCCATTGCATTTCGCCCGAAATATTCACAACTCCAACTGCTTTATTTTAAATAAGTTACATCGTTGAAAAACTTACTTATTCACCGACTTATTCACTTGCTTATTCACCGGCATTTTCACACTATTTAGCCGACACGGACCGTCAGCCATGAACGTCCATCATTTGGAACTCTTTTATTACGTCGCACGGCACGGAGGGATTATGCCCGCAGTGCGTAATATTCCTTATGGCATTCAGCAGCCGGCGGTGAGCGCGCAGGTGGCGCAGCTTGAAGAATTTCTCGGAGTGGCCCTGTTTCAACGGCGGCCGTTCGCACTGACGGGCGCGGGGGAAAAGTTATTCCGCTTCGCGGAGCCGTTTTTTGGCAACCTGGAAAAGATCGCGAACGACATCCAGGGCGGCCAGACGCGGCATTTCCGCATCGGCGCCTCGACGATCGTGCTGCGCGAGCACATGCCGAAGTTGTTGAACGGCGTGCACAAGAAATTTGCCGGGCTGAAGATTTCCCTGCGCGAGGGCTATCCGGCGCAACTGGAGAGCATGCTTTCGAAAGACGAGGTGGACCTGGTCATCACGGTCATCGACCGCGAGGCACCGGCGGGGTTTGAATCGTTCGTGCTGCTGGAATTGCCGATGGTGTTGTTGGTGGAGAAAAACTCAAAGATAAAGTCGGCGGAGGAATTATGGAAACAGGACAAGATCGAAGAACCGTTGATCTGCCTGCCGGCGCACGAGACGCTGACGAAGAATTTTCAAGAGAAGCTGGCCACGCTGGACGTGGAATGGTTCCCGACCATGGAGGCCAGCTCGGCGGATTTGATCGAGACGTACGTGGCGAACGGTCTGGGCGTGGGACTATCGGTACAGGTGCCGGGGAAGCCGCTGCCAAAGACCGTGCGGTGCCTGCCATTGCCGGGGTTCCCGATGGTGCTGGTAGGCGCGCTATGGCGTGGAAAAAAATCGCCACTGCTGGAGGCTTTTTTGGACATGGCGAAACAGCGAGCAGCGGAAATCATCGGTTAATTGGGCAGCGGACGGTTCATTTTTGGACAAAACCGGCTTTGGTTCGGACATTTTATGCCGATAATAGCGAATATTCGCCAGGAGGCGGGTTTGGCTTATGTCCTGCTAAATTGGCTGAACAATTTGCAGCTTGATAATAGATAAAACAAATATATAACAAGACCCACATGGCTTTTTCATTGCCATTTATCAACGGAGTAACCAGAAAGAAACGGACCCAGATCATTGCAGTAGATCTGGGCAGCCGGACCACCAAGGCTGTCCTTCTGGAACGGCGGGGCGAAATCCTTGCGCTGACCCGTTACGCCCTGCTGGACGCCCCCGTGTTCGAGAAAAAAATCTCGCCGGAACTGCTGGGCGAGCATTTGAAGGCCATTTCTGAAGCCCTCGGCGGCACCACCAAGTTCGTGGCGATGGCCGTGGGAGTGGATGACTCCATCGTGCGACAGGTGGAATTTCCCCAGATTCCCGTGGACGAGATGCGGCAGATCTTGAAGGTCAACCACAAGACGTACCTGCAGCAGGATCTCCCAAACCACGTTTTCGATTGTTACATCATCCCGCCGAAATTCGCGAACGCGGGCGACAAGACGGCGACAACGGCCCCGAAATTCAAGGTCATCGCCGCGGCGACGCGCCAGCAGCTCGCGGTGGATTTCATCAACGCCGCAGCCCTCGCAGGTTTGACGGCGGATAGCCTGGTGCCCGGCTTGATCGGGCCGATCAACACGTTTGAACAGGCATTGCCGGACATTTACGCAAAAGAAACCGTCGCCATCGTGGACATCGGTTTCAAACACACGACGGTAAGCGTGTTGAACGCGGGCGAACTGGTTCTGACCCGCATGGTCAACCTCGGCGGCGATCACCTGACGCAAGGGCTGGCCGACTCCATGAATATCAGCTACGGGGAAGCGGAAGGCATCAAGGTCGGCATGGCCCCGGAAGTCGAAGGCTCCCTGCAAAACCAGGTCATCCCGCTCGGCCGCGAAATCCGCGCTTCGCTCGACTTTTTTGAACATCAGGAGGATCGCCCCGTCTCGCAGGTGTATGTCACCGGCGGCTCGGCGCGTTCGGAAATGATTTTGCAGATGTTGCACCAGGAATTACTGGTCGAATGCAAGACCTGGAACCCGACGGGTTTCCTGCAACTGGCGTTGCCGGGACAGCAGGCCGTCGAGGTCGACCACATCGGACCGCAATTGACCGTGGCCGTGGGCGCGGCACTGGCGTCATTCTAATTTTTATAGACCATGCCTATCAGCATCAACTTATTGGCCGAGGCACAGGCGGAAGAGGATTTACGCCGGCGAGATCCGGTGAAGCGTTCCCTCTTCGCCGGGTCGTTCCTCATCGCGGGATTTCTGGTGTGGTACAGCTCCATCTGGGCGAACACGCTTTGGGAAAAACGTGATTTGAGCGGCCTCGATGCGGAAATCCAGTACAAAAACAACACCTATAGCGAGGCGTTGTCAAACCAGAAAAAAGCCCAGGAAGCCGACAAACGGATCGAGGCGCTGTCCAAACTCAACTACGTGCGCTTTCTGCAGGGCAATTTGATGGATGCCTTCCAGAAGATTTACGTTCCCAATGTGCAGCTCACGCGCGTCCGCATCGACCAGAGCGCGGTGCTCACAGCGGGCGGAGGGCCCACCACCAACAGCTCTGGCGTGGTCATCCCCGGCAGACCCGGAACCACGGTGATGCGCCTGGTGATGACGCTGGATGCGAAAGATTCCAGTCCCAACCCCGGCGACCAGATTGGAAAATTCAAGGATGCACTGGTCAACCAGGATTATTTTAAGAGCCAGCTCGACCGCACCAATGGCGTCCGTTTGTCCAACA
>Ga0210388_10003425_pt1 | contig 12435 bp, 21 predicted proteins | sample IncBWC19OmetaG_FD_155485 | JGI IMG/M metagenome (GOLD analysis project Ga0210388, IMG submission 155485) | Forest soil microbial communities from Barre Woods Harvard Forest LTER site, Petersham, Massachusetts, United States - Inc-BW-C-19-O ... | reverse complement strand
CTTACGCGGTCCCTTGCGGGTGCGTGCGTTGGTGTGCGTCCGCTGTCCGCGAACCGGAAGGCTGCGGCGATGGCGGATGCCACGGTAGGACTGAATGTCGATGAGGCGCTTGATGTGCATCGAGACATCTTTACGAAGGTCGCCTTCGACGTTGCCTTCCTGCTCGATGACCTGACGGATGCGGTTGACCTCGTCTTCGCCGAGATCCTGGATCTTCTTGAATGGGTCGACATTCGCAGCAGCCAGAATCTTGAGCGCACGAGGATTGCCGATCCCGAAGATGTAGGTGAGCCCGATCCGCGCCTGCTTGTTGCGGGGCAGATCGACGCCAGCAATACGTGCCATGCTAAGTCCTTAATTTGCTCCCGGAAGCTTCACCGCCGGAAGCGGTTAGGCAGCTCGCACTTTTTTGCGAGATGCAGTGATTGAGTCGGGGTTCAACGCAAGCCTTTCTACAGCTAACTAGCCCCTGCCCTTCCCGGGCTGACTCGAGGTAATCCTCAAGAGACAAACGGCGCAGAAATTAACCCTGGCGCTGCTTGTGCTTCGAGTTCTCGCAGATCACACGCACCACCCCGCGGCGGTGAATGACCTTGCATTTGTCACAAATCTTCTTAACCGATGCACGAACCTTCATAACTACAGCTCCTGGCCATTAGCCATTAGCGATTCGCCAATAGCTCCAGCTCATGTTTGCCCTACTTCAAATGAATTAGCTAATCCCTAACGGCTAATCCCGAATCCCTGCCCTACTTGTACCGATAGACAATCCGCCCGCGCGTCAGATCATACGGGCTGAGTTCGATCGCTACACGATCGCCGGGAAGAATGCGGATAAAGTTCTTCCGCATGCGGCCTGAGACATGCGCCAGTACCTGGTGCTTGTTCTCAAGCTCCACCTTGAACATAGCGTTGGGCAGCGTCTCAAGGACCACTGCCATTACCTCAATCGCGTCTTCCTTCGACAAACTTTATCCCGATTCCGCCGCCCGCCTCAGCGGGAAGCTCTGCTTGAACAACTACTGCGTCAAGATCACTGCGCCTTCGGCCGTCACCGCAACCGTATGCTCGAAGTGCGCGCTCAAACTTCCGTCCTGCGTAACCGCTGTCCAGCCGTCGCTTAATACCTGAACATCCGGCTTGCCTGCGTTGACCATGGGCTCGATCGCGATCACCATGCCCTCGCGCAGCTTCTGCCCCTGCCCGCGGCGCCCGTAATTCGGAACCTGCGGATCTTCATGCAGCCGCGTCCCGATCCCATGCCCTACAAACTCGCGAACCACGCTGAAGCCCTCGGCCTCAACCACTTCCTGCACTGCCGCGCCCACATCGCCCAGAGTCGCGCCCGGCCTGATCGCCTCAATCCCGCTCGCCAGCGAAGCCTGCGTCACTTCCAGCAGCTTCTTGGTTCGCGGATTGACCTTATCCCCTACCGCAACCGTGATCGCCGAATCGCCATAAAAGCCGTCGATGATCACACCGGTGTCGATCGAAACAATATCGCCGTCGCGAAGCACCCGCTCCGCCGACGGAATTCCATGAACCACTTCCTCGTTCACCGAGGTGCACAACACGCAGGGATAACCGCGATACCCCTTGAAGGCCGGCTTCGCGCCCAACTCCTTCATCCGCTGAACGGCCACGTTCTCCAGATCCAGAGTAGACGCGCCGGGCTTCACGGCCTTGCGAACCAGCTCCAGCACCTCACGGACTACCTGTCCGCTGCGCCGCATCTTCTCGATCTCCTGCGGCGTCTTGATCATGATTGCCATGCGCCCGTTAGCTCCTCAAGCGCACGACAGCCTTCATCACCTCGGCCGTCACCGCGCTTACCGGCTGTTCCCCGTCCACTTCTTCAAAGCGTCCCAGAGCGCGATAATGCTCCACGACCGGAGCTGTCAACGCGTGATAAGCGCGCATCCGCTCCTCAAAAACCTCTTCCGTATCGTCTGAGCGCCGCGCCAGGGGCGTGCCGTCGAGGTCGCACAACTCATCAACCTTGGGCGGCTGCAAGTAGATGTTGTAAATACTCTTGCAGACGGGACAACTGCGCCGGCCGGTAATGCGGCGCAACAACTGATTATAACTTACCTGAATGCTGACAGCAATCACCGGAAGCGCGCTCCGGCTCGCCTCCAGGTGCGCATCCAGCCAGTCGGCCTGCCCCAGCGTCCGAGGAAACCCATCCAGAATGTATCCGGCAGCCGTATCCGGAGCCTTCAACCGGTCGGCAACCATGTCGTTCACCAGCTCATCGGAGACCAGTTCGCCCTTATCCAGCACAGACTTAGCCAGTTTTCCGAGTGCTGTGCCCTGGCTCACGTTCGCCCGCAGCAGGTCTCCAGTCGAAATCTGGGGGATTCCCCAAGCCGCAACCAGCTCTTTAGCCTGAGTTCCCTTGCCGACACCCGGGGCGCCCAGCAAAAGGATAGGGCCTGGAGCGAGCTTTCGCTGCTCCAGGCTCTCCGTTTGAATATCTGACACTGGCAAAGCCACCTACCAGGCCCGCCTTCCGCGGATACGTCCACTGCGCGGCGAAAAGCCCTCATAGTGACGCATGATTAGCTGCGACTCCACCTGGTTCACGGTGTCCATCGCCACACCGACTACGATCAGCAGCGAGGTACCGCCGAAGTAGAAGTTGAAGCCTAGGCCGTTCGTCACCCACAGGGGCAGCCTCTCAAAGACCCCGCCGATCAAAGGCAAATGGTTCAAATGAATGCCGCTGATCAGCAGCTGCGGAATGATTGAGATGATGATCAGGTAGAGAGCGCCAACCAGCGTAATGCGCGTCAGGATATCGTTGATGAAGTCCGAAGTGCGCTTGCCGGGCCGGATGCCGGGGATGAATCCGCCGTACTTCCGCATGTTGTCGGCAATATCGTCCGGACGGAACACGATCGAAATATAGAAATACGCGAAGAAGATAATCGCGATGATGTAGATCAGCTCATACCACGGCTCGCCCGGATGCAGCGCATCGAAGATCCGCGTCAGCGGAGCGCTATTACGGATGAACGCAGCCTGCGAAAACAGGAGCGGGGCCGACAGTACCGAAGCCGCAAAGATAACCGGCATCACGCCGCCGGAGTTCACCTTCAGAGGCAGGTGAGTGGACTGGCCGCCCATGAGGCGACGCCCCACAATCCGCTTCGCATATTGCACAGGAATCCGTCGCTCGCTGCGCTCCACAAAGACGATGAACGCCACCACCGCAACCATGCCCACCACCAGCAGGATCAGCGCGGGAATCGTGAAGGCTCCGAACTTTTGCGTGCGGGCCACATCCACCAGCTCGGCAATTGCACGCGGCAGTCCGACTACAATACCGGCGAAGATCAGCAGGCTCATGCCGTTGCCGATGCCGCGATCCGTTATCTGCTCACCCAGCCACATGATGAAGGCGGTGCCGGTCGTCAGTGTAAGCACGGTCATGATGACGAAGCCCATACCGGGATTCAACACCAGGTTGCCTGAAGAGCTCTTGAGCGCAATCGCGATTGCCGCCGACTGCACCACGCCGAGGATGACTGTCAGATAGCGCGTCCACTGCGTGATCTTCCGCCGTCCCAGCTCACCCTCTTTTTGCAGCTTGGCCAGCGGCTCATACACGACCGTCAGCAGCTGGAAGATGATCGACGCCGTGATGTACGGCATGATGCCCAGCGCAAACACGGTGAGGCGGCGCAGATTTCCGCCGCTGAATAGATCCACCAGCGCCAGCGACGATCCGCTCTGCTGATTGAAGAAACTTTCAAGAGCATTGGCATTCACGCCCGGCGTAGGAATATGCGCGCCAAGGCGATAGACCGCCAGCATGGCCATGGTGAACAGGACACGCTTGCGCAGGTCGGGGACACGGAAGATATTTAGGAACTTCTCAAGCATGGGTTAGGACTCGCAGGCTAAATCGTAGGAGGATGTTTCCAATCATACCGCCTCATCGCCCCGCGGGGCAGATGAGGCAGTCGCAAATCGCTAGCCGACCAGAACGGCCTTGCCGCCGGCCTTCTCGATTTTTTCCTGCGCGGTCTTGGAGAACTTGTGCGCGTGGACTGTAAGCGCAACATTCAGCTCACCGTTGCCGAGAATTTTCAGCAATTCACCGCGCTTCTTCAGGAAGCCCTTGGCCACGAACGCCTCGAGGGTAAGCTCGGACTCGTTCAGCTCCGCCAGGCGATCCAGGTTAAGCACGGTGTACTCGGTCCGGAAGATGTTGGTGAAACCGCGCTTGGGCAGGCGGCGGTGCAGCGGCATCTGGCCGCCTTCAAAACCGCGCATCAGGCTAGAGCCCGAACGGGATCCCTGTCCCTTGTGTCCACGAGCCGAAGTCTTGCCGTGGCCCGAACCCATGCCACGTCCAACGCGCTTCTTGCCCCGATTCGCCTTCTTAGGCGCCCTCAAATTAGAAAGATTCATGATTTCCTCGCTCAACGCCGGAGAGATTCATCTCAACCGACTCGCTTTTGTATTCGTACTTGTCTTACGCCAACCGCTTCTCAGCCACCCGGTCTTTAAGCCGACCGGCTTTTAGCTGACGATCCGCACCAGGTGCGGAACCTTCTGCACCATGCCGCGAACCGACGGCGTATCCTCACGCTCGACCACCTGGTTCAGACGGGTAAAGCCCAGGCCCTTAATGACCTTCTTGTGCTTCACGGGCGCCTGGATCATCGAACGAAAGTATTCAATCTTGATCGTTGCCTTTTCTGCCATGACTCTATAACTCCTCAACCTGCTTGCCGCGAGCGGCCGCAACTTCGGCGCGATCGCGCAGCTGCACCAGCGCGTCAAAGGTCGCCTTGATCACGTTGTGCGGATTCGCCGTTCCCAGGCTCTTGGTCAGCACATTCTGCACACCCGCCGAGGTCATCACCGCGCGTACCGCGCCGCCGGCAATCACGCCCGTACCTTCAGGAGCCGGCTTCAGCAGCACATGTCCGGAGCCGAAGCGGCCCAGCACCTGGTGCGGAATGGTGGTTTGTGTCAGGTTGATGCGAACCAGGTTCTTCTTTGCCGCCTCGATGCCCTTGCGGATCGCCTGCGGCACTTCCTTCGCCTTGCCCGAACCGTATCCGACAACGCCAGCGCCCGGATCGCCCACCACGACCAGCGCGGCAAACGACATATTCTTGCCGCCCTTCACAACCTTTGTGACGCGGTTGATGGCCACAACCTGATCCTTCAGGTTGTAGGACCCTGCATCCAGCTTCTTCTTCAGTGTTGCCATGAAATTCCTTCCCTCAAACCCTTGTCATTCTGAGCGAGGACGCGCTTGCCGCGTCGCAGAATCTGCCGTTCGCTCTTAGAAATCCAGCCCAGCCTCGCGGGCCGCATCGGCCAGCGCCTTGATCCGGCCGTGATAGAGATAACCGCCACGGTCGAAGACCACCTTCTTGATGCCCTTCTCCTGCGCGCGCTCCGCTACCAGCTTGCCGATTTCCTTCGCCGCCGCCACATTGCCGCCAGTCTTGGCCTTCGAAGCAACCGTTGAAGCCGACACCAGGGTCACACCCTTGGAGTCATCGATCAGCTGCACGTAAATGTGATTCAGGGAGCGATACACATTCAGGCGCGGACGCTCCGGCGTGCCCGAGATCTTCGCGCGGATGCGGTCATGCACACGCTGACGGATTTCGTTTCTTTTCCTCTGCGGAATCATCTTCTCTTCCTTCCTAATAGCGGAGCCGCCCTGCAGCCCCGTTCGGTTTCAAATGCAGCGATTAGCCATCAGTGATTAGCCGAAACACATTTCCTAATCCCCTAACGGCTAATCCCTGCCTTACTTGGCTCCGGTCTTACCGACCTTCTTCTTAAGCTTCTCGTCGGAGTAGCGAACACCCTTGTTCTTGTAAGGATCGGGCTTGCGCAGCGAACGCATATCCGCCGCAACCTGTCCGACCTTCTGGCGATCGATACCCGAGACGGTCACCCGCGTCTGCTTCGGATCGATCGCAACCGTGATGCCGGTAGGCAGCACAAACTCGATCGGATGCGAATAGCCCAGCGTGAAGACGACCGTGTTCTTGCCCTTCAGCTCAGCGCGGTAGCCGATGCCGACGATATCCAGATCCTTCGACCAGCCCTTGGTCACGCCCTCGATGGCATTGAAGACCAGCGCGCGGGTCAGACCGTGAATTGCAGCCTGCGAATCGCTCTCACGAACCGCATGCACATGTCCGTCCTGGGTCTCGAGCTTGATGCCGGCAGGAATCGCCTGCTCCACCTTTCCCTTGGGACCTTCGACCACAATCGTGTTGCCATGAACTGTGTACTTCACACCGCTCGGCAGCGGAATCGGCTTTCTTCCAATACGCGACATACTCTGAATCCTTTAAAGGCTTGCGAGTCCCGGCCGAAACCGTTCCACTGCAGCCAGGGCCAATCTTCTAGCCCTTATAACCTATCTAAATCCACGCCAACGGCGTGGGAAATGCTGTACGACCCGGCAAGAATCGCGCGCAAAGCGCGCGCCCCGCCGACACGCGAAGTGTCACCAGACTTCGCAGAGGATTTCGCCGCCTACGCCTTCGCGGCGAGCCTGGCGTCCGGTCATCACGCCCTTCGGCGTGGTGAGGATGCTGATACCCAGTCCGCCCTGCACGCGCTTGATCTCATCGCGGCCGAGGTAGACACGGCAACCGGGGCGCGAGATGCGGGAAAGGTCGCGGATCGCAGCTTCGTTATTTGCGCCGTACTTCAGGTAGACGCGCAGAACGTTGCGGCCATTCTCTTCAGCGGCCTTGTAGTTGGCGATATAGCCCTCTTCCTTCAGGATACGGGCGATCTCGGTCTTCAGCTTCGAGGCCGGAACGTCGAGCTTCTGGTGCCGCGCGCGGATCGAATTGCGGATGCGGGTCAGGAAGTCTGCTACAGGATCGGTCAAACTCATCGTTTCTCCTTCATCCCCCGTTCGCTCTGCCGTCTAAGGAAGAGAACCAGCGGGAATGTCTAAGATCGTCGGCTATTGCCTCGGATCAAACTCGTTGTTGCGCCCGAAGGGCGCGTGTGCCTGGACGGCCAGTCCTCACCAGGAGGACTTGACTACACCGGGAATCTCACCCTTGAGCGCCAGTCCACGGAAGCACAGACGGCAGATGCCGAACTTGCGCAGAAATGCCCGGGGGCGTCCGCACAGCTTGCAGCGGTTATGCTGCCGGCTCTTGAATTTCGGCTTGCGGGCGTCCTTTACTCGCTTTGCAGTAGTTGCCATATCTTCTCAGTCCTTAATCTCGAAACCAAATCTTGAAACGCTTCGCCGAAGACCTTAAGCAGTCTGGCGGAAAGGCATGCCGAACTGCTTGAGCAGCGCGCGCGCCGAGTTGTCATCCTGGGCCGAAGTCACAATCGTGATGTTCATGCCCTTGAGCTTGTCCACCTTCGAATAGTCGATCTCGGCAAAGATCAGCTGATCGCGAACACCGAGCGTGTAGTTGCCGCGTCCATCAAAGCTCTTGGTCGACACGCCGCGGAAATCGCGAACGCGGGGCAGAGCCACCGAAATCAGGCGATCGAGGAACTCGTACATCGTGTCGCCGCGCAGGGTCACCATCGCACCGATCGGCATGCCCTCGCGAACCTTGAAGGCGGCAATGGACTTCTTGGCGCGCGTGGTCACCGGCTTCTGTCCGGCGATCGAGGCCAGGTCAGCAACCAGCGGATCCAGCATCTTCGAGTTCTGCGTCGCTTCGCCCAGTCCCATGTTGATGACGATCTTCTCAAGCCGCGGTACTGCCATCGCATTCTCCAGGCCCAGTTCTTTCTGGAGCGCCTGCTTGAGCTCGCCGTGATACTTCTCTTTCAGTCGTGCTGCCATGTCTTCCATTCCTTCTCTCCGGTATTCGGAGTGGTATTTCTACCGTGTACCGTTACGGAGGGTGATCAATTTAGGGATTAGCCATTAGCGACCAGCCAAGATCTCCCAGCCTGCACTCCAACCAGCCACAGAACCAACCTAATCCCTAATGGCTGATCCCTGTTCGCTGCCTTATTTTTTCTTGCCCTTGGTGATAATCTCGTTGCCGCACTTCTTGCAGACGCGGACTTTCTTGTCGCCTTCGAACTTGTGGCCCACTCGGCTCGGCCCGCAGTTCGGACACACCAGCATCACATTCGAGATGTGAATCGGTGCTTCCTGCTCGGCGATGCCACCCTTGATATTCCGCTGTGGATTGGGGCGGACGTTCTTCTTCACCATCCGCACATGCTCGACCAGAATGCGATTGGTGTCGGCATCGACGCGCAGAACGCGTCCCTGCTTGCCGCGGTCTACACCGCCAATCACCTTCACCTGGTCGTTGCGTTGAATGCTCAAACTCATGACTCTATCCTCTATCTCGCTCCGGGATTAAAGAACTTCCGGGGCCAGCGATACGATCTTCAGAAACTTCTTCTCACGCAGCTCGCGGGCAACGGGCCCGAAAACGCGCGTTCCAACCGGCTCGCCCGCGTCGTTGATCAGCACGGCGGCATTCGAGTCGAAACGAATATAGGTTCCGTCCCGGCGGCGATACTCCTTGCGCGTGCGCACGATCACAGCCTTGACTACTTTGCCCTTCTTCACCTGGCCATCCGTCGAGGCTTCCTTCACCGCGGCGGTCACTATATCTCCGAGGCCGGCCTTCTTGCCGCTCGAGCCACCCAGAGGAAGAATCATCTGCAGCTTGCGGGCGCCGGAGTTATCGGCGACCTCGAGCATGGTTCTCATCTGCACTGCCATAGCAAACTCTCCTTATATCTTCCTGCAGCGTTTACTTGGCGGCCGCAGCTGCTGCTTCTTCAGCCTGCGCCAGTGCCGAACGGCGGATAATCTCTTCCAGATTCCAGCGCTTCAGCTTGCTCAGGGGACGCGTCTCGCGGATCCGGACCACATCACCCACGCGCGCCGTGTTCTGCTCGTCGTGCGCGTAAAACTTCTTGTTGGTCTTCATCACGCGCTTGTACTTGGGATGGGCCTTGCGCATCTCGACCTCAACCACGATGGTTTTCGCCATCTTGGTAGAAATGACGTTGCCAACCTTTTCATTGCGGCGCGATACCTTGCCGCTCTGTTCCGGGCTCGTCTGCGTGGCTTCGCTCGCCGTCTTTGCAGTTTCAGTCATGGTCTAGCGCGCCTCCTTCGTCGTCTTTGCCTTGGTCCTGGTCTTCACCGGAGCCTTGGCTGCCTTCGTCTTCTTGGTCGCTGCCGGAGCGCTCGACTCCGTCTTCGGCGTCTCGCCGTGCAATCCCAGTTCGCGCTCCCGCGCGATGGTCTGGATGCGCGCAATGTCCTTCTTCAGGCCGCGAAGCTTCTTCACACCCTCGTTCTGACCAAGCTTCATCTGGAAGCGCAGGCGAAACAGCTGTTCAGCCGCCTTCGTCTCTTCCGTGGTGAGCTCGCCGTCGCTCAGGTTACGAATCTTATCGAGTTCCATCTTCTCTTCTTCTCTCCGGGACTTGGGGCCTCAGTCGACCCCGCGTATCCCAAAAACATCCGCCGGCGACGCCGGCCCTGCTGTGCCCTGAGCTCTGCGCTCTGAGCCCTGCCTTACTTCGCCGCGACCACAACCTTCGCATCGTGACGCTGCACAAAGCGCGTCTTCAGCGGCAGCTTGTGCGACGCCAGACGCATTGCTTCCTGCGCCATCTCCGGTGTCACGCCCTCCATCTCGAAGAGCACCTTGCCGGGACGAACCACGGCAACCCAGTGGTCCGGAGCTCCCTTGCCCTTACCCATACGGGTTTCGGCCGGCTTCTTGGTGACCGGCTTATCGGGAAAGAGACGCAGCCAGATCTTGCCGCCGCGCTTGATAAAGCGGGTCATCGCGATTCGGCTGGCTTCAATCTGCCGATCCGTGATGTAGCCGCACTCCATGACCTTCAGGCCGTAGTCGCCGAACGACAGCTCGCTGCCGCGCCATGCCTTGCCGCGCATGCGTCCGCGCTGCTGCTTGCGATACTTGACCTTCTTTGGCATCAACATAACGAAACCCTCGAAAAGCAGCCATTAGCGTTTAGCCAATAGCGATTAGTATTTCTCTTCCGTGCCGCAGTATCGCCATTCACCAGGGACTTGCGCTTTCACTCTAATCCCCAATCCCTAATGGCTAATCCCTGCTCTTAAAATACCGACGTGCCCACCGCAGCCTGCGGTTCGCGCCGCTTCTGCTGGTAAATATCGCCGCGATAGATCCACGTCTTCACGCCGATCACGCCATACGTGGTGCGCGCCTCGGCAAAGCCGTAGTCGATATCCGCGCGCAGCGTATGCAGCGGCAGACGTCCCTGCAAATACCACTCGGAGCGCGCGATCTCGTTGCCGTTCAAGCGGCCCGAAACGCGAACCTTGATGCCCTTGCATCCGAAGCGCAGCGCCGAATCCACCGACTTGCGCATTGCACGGCGGAAGCCGACACGCTTCTCCAGCTGCAGTGCGATATTCTCGGCCACGAGCTGGGCGTCGAGCTCCGGCTTGTTGACCTCGAGAATGTCGATGAAGACATCGCGGTTGGTCCGCTTCTGGATGTCCAGCTTCAGCTTCTCGATCTCCGCGCCCTTGCGGCCGATGATGATGCCCGGACGCGCGGTGCGGATGATCAGCCGCAGCTTGTTGCCTGGACGCTCAATCTCCACCGAGCTGACGCCGGCAGCCTTGAGCTTCTCCTTGAGTTCCTTCTTCAGCTGAACATCTTCGATGAGCAGCTTGTCGTAATCGCGCTCGACAAACCACCGTGAGCGCCAGGGCTTGTTCACGCCAAGCCGAAATCCGTAAGGATGGACTTTCTGTCCCATAGTTTCCTCTTAACCCTTCTTCCCCAGACCCTTCCAGGTCTTGCCAGCCTTCTTCGGAGCGGCCTTCTTGCTATCGCCGCGGCCCGAAAGCTTCTTTACCGGAGCCTTCTTCGCGGGAGCCTTCTTCTTCTTGGCCGACTTCGGAGCCGCTTCAGCCTCAGCCGTCTCGCCAACCGTGTGCACCAGGCTCTGTCCGCCATCGCGCTCGGCTACCGAGATCGAGATGTGCGACAGCCTGCGCTGGTAGCGATACGCGCGGCCCATCGGCGCCGGGCGGATGCGCTTCATGCGCGGCCCGTCATTCGCAATGGCTTCCTTCACGTAGAGGTTGTCTACATCTACGTCGAGCCCCTGCTCCTGGCTCAGATAATTCGCGTTCTGCAATGCCGAGCGCAGAACCTTCTCGACCATCGGGGCAACCGCCTTCTTGGTGAAGGCGACAGTATTGAGTGCCTCTTCGACGCCGCGACCCTTGATGAGCTCGAGCACCAGCCGTGCCTTCTGCGGAGATACCCGCTGGAAGCGCGCCTGAGCCCGGAATTCTCTCGTTTCCAATGCCATGACTTAACCCTTCGTTAACCAGTCCATCGTGGAACCGGTCCTTCGTTCTCAACCCTGAGCGTTCTCAACCTTGAAGCTACTTCGGCTTCGACGAGCTCTCCGATGCCTTTGCCGAGTGCCCCTTGAAGGTGCGCGTCGCCGCGAACTCACCCAGCTTGTGCCCCACCATGTTCTCCGTCACGTACACCGGCACAAACTTCTTGCCGTTGTGGACCGCGATCGTATGACCCACCATGTCCGGGTGGATGGTGGACCGGCGCGACCAGGTGCGCACGACCTTCTTATCGTTCGCCTGGTTCAACACCTCAATCTTGACCATCAGGTGCCCATCGATAAAGGGACCCTTTTTTGTCGACCGTGCCATGTTTCTCCTAAGAAGGCCAAGCATTGAGCTTCAGACCTTGTAACAGATCAGGTTCCCTGATCCCTGTTCCCTGCCCTTACTTGCTGCGGCGGTTCACGATAAATACATCGGTCCGCTTGTTATTACGCGTCTTGTATCCGCGGGTAGGCTGGCCCCACGGGGTCACCGGGTGACGTCCGCCCGAGGTCTTGCCCTCACCACCACCGTGCGGGTGATCGACCGGGTTCATCGAGACACCGCGGTTGGTCGGGCGAATGCCCTTCCAGCGGTTGCGTCCCGCCTTGCCGATCGAGACATTCTCGTGGTCCGTGTTGCCCACCTGTCCGATGGTCGCCATGCACTCCACGAGCACCTTGCGGGTCTCGCCGGAAGGCAGCTTGAGCAGCGCGTAATCGCCTTCCTTGGCCACCAGCTGCGCCGAAGCGCCGGCCGAGCGAACCATCTGCGCGCCCTTGCCCGGACGAAGCTCGACGTTGTGCACCGTCGTACCGGCAGGAATGTTCTTCAGCGGCAGCGCGTTCCCGATCAGAATATCGGCCTCAGGGCCGCTCATGATCGTTTGGCCGACCTTCAGGCCGACCGGCTGCAGGATGTAGCGCTTCTCGCCGTCCGCATAGCTGATCAGCGCAATGCGCGAAGAACGGTTCGGATCGTACTCGATCGTCGCCACTTTGCCCGGCACGCCATACTTCTCGCGCTTGAAGTCGATCAAACGCAATTTCTGTTTGTGTCCGCCACCG
>Ga0210388_10003424_pt1 | contig 12437 bp, 6 predicted proteins | sample IncBWC19OmetaG_FD_155485 | JGI IMG/M metagenome (GOLD analysis project Ga0210388, IMG submission 155485) | Forest soil microbial communities from Barre Woods Harvard Forest LTER site, Petersham, Massachusetts, United States - Inc-BW-C-19-O ... | reverse complement strand
GTAGCAGGCACGGCAGGCACGATAGTACTGGTGCCGGGGTCGTGCCCGCAGTCCAAATCAACACGCGGGTGGGGATCTTCGTGCCATCGTCGAGCGTCACCTCCTGGCCATCGTAGCCAGCGACCTTGGTATTCAATCTGACGTCCACCCCGCGCGCACGGAGTTTTCCCTCCGCATAGCGGCCGAGACTTGTTCCCAACTCCGGAAGAATATGGTCGCCAGGGTGAACCACTACAACCCGGATCATGTCCACGTTCAGGCGGGGATAGAACCGCAGCGCTTGACGCAGGAAGTCATTCACGGAACCGGCGGTCTCGACACCGGCGAAACCGCCGCCCGCCACTACCACCGTCAGCGTCTTGTTGCGTTCGGCCTCCACGGCCTGGTTGTCGGCCAGTTCGAGGGCATCAATCACGCAATTGCGAATGAGAATGGCATCTGCCAGCGTCTTCATCGTCAGGGCGTGCGCCTCGAGACCGGGCGTGTGATAAAAGTTGGTTACTGCGCCGAGCGCCAACACCAGCTGGTCATAAGTAATCTCGTAAGTGTTCGGCAAATCCTTGTGCCGGACGCGCACCAGTTTCTTGTTAAGATCAATTGACTCCACTTCAGCAATCGCCACCCGGGCGCGATGCAGAATTTTGCGCAGCGGCTGAACGATGTCCGTGATGGCCACGTCGCTTCCGGCCACTTCATGCAGCATCGGCGTAAACAGAACAAAGTTTTCCCTGGAGATCAACGCGATTTCCAGGTTCGGTGCGCCTGCCAATCGCTTCTCTAGGTGCATGGCAGCGAACGCACCGGCGAAGCCGCCGCCCAGAATCAGGATGCGTCGTGTGCCGGCGGGCAGGGCACGCGAACTCCCGTTGGGGGGCGGTGCGGGATCCGTGCGACTGGCTGTTGCGCTCATCGGGTTTCTATAGCCCGGGACTGCATTGCATGATGCCGCCATCGGCAAAGACCGTGGTCGCGGTCATGTAGCTCGCGCCACTTCCGGCGAGAAAGGCCACGATGCTGCCGATTTCCTCCGGCTGTGCCATGCGGCCAAGCGGGATGACGGCGTCGAGCTTGGCGAGCAGCGCCGGGTCGTTCATCGTGGAAGTGTTGATTGGCGTTGCCACCGCGCCGGGCCCCACACCAACCACGAGTATGTTGTGGCATGCCAGCTCCACGCCTGCAGTACGCGTCAACATCCGCATTCCGCCCTTCGATAGGCAATACGCGGTATTGCCCGGCATCGGCCAATCCTCGTGAACCGAAGTGATATTGATGATGCGCCCGCCACCGCCCTGCTTGATCATCTGTTGTGCGGCCAGCTGGGTGCCAAAAAACGCACTCTTCAAGTTGATGGCGAGAACCTTGTCGTACTGCGCTTCCGTAGTGTCGAGCACCGACGTGCGAGTTTCGACGCCGGCATTGTTGACCATGACGTCAATGCGACCAAACGCCTCGACCGCCGTGCCGATGAGCTTTCGCAAATCGCCGATTTTGCTGACATCAGCTTGCACCCCGACGGCTTGACTGCCAAACCCCACCACTTGCTTTTCCAGCGCCTCAGTCGCCTCGGGATTTACGACATAATCGATGACGATGTTGGCGCCTTGCTTGGCGAGCTCCGTGACGATGGCCAAGCCAATGCCACTGTTGCCACCCGTAACCACAGCGACCTTGCCTTTGAGGTTCATGGTGCTTCCCCTGATTGATGATTCAATTGCATTTCAGATTCGCTCATGCCTGGCGCCTGCGCCGAACCAGTGCAAATGACAGCACGGTCATCGCCAGCGCAATCGCAGCCGTGTCACCATAGATGGTGTTCAAGCTCAGGCCGGCGCGGGACAGCAGCGGCCCCACGCCAAACGCGGCGATGCCGTAGCCAACCTGATAAGCACAGATCAGTCCGCCGGCCACCGAAGCTGCAACACTCGTCAATTCCTCCTGTCCGAGACTGATCACCAGCGGCAGGAGCGCCGAACATCCCAGTCCAGCAACGGCAAATGCCGCAATGCCAAGCAGCGGGTGGGCGCTTTGCAGGTATGCCGTGGCCACGAAGGCGGAGGTAACGACGATCGGCAAGATGCGAAATATGGCGCCGGCGGGGAGCCAATTGTCGAGCGTTGCAAACAGCACGCGCCCGGCCGTGACGGCTGCCCAGAAAACAGTGAGCGCGAGAGACGCCAGAGCGGCGCCGGCTGTCAGCTGCTTGGTCATATAGAGCGACGCCCAGTTGCCGTTCATTGTTTCGCAAATGCCATACAGCAGTGCAAATGCTGCGAACATCCAGAACCGTGCCGGCAGTTTGGGCTTGCCTGGTGGTCCTTGCGCTTCGTTCGATTGCGCCGTTTGGAAGGGCAGGGCGGCGCTGAATAGCACCAGCAAGAGGCTCGCCAACGCCACGATTATCGGCATGCCCCACCACATTCCCATGCCGACGAACAACAGCACAAAGACTGGTGCCAACACCGTGCCCAGACCCAGCAAAGCGTTCAACCCGAGCACGGCCTTCTCGACCTTGTAGGGGAAGAATGCCGCGGCAAAAGTATTGAGAGCAGGTACGGTGAGTCCAAATCCAGCGCCCAATGATGCGGTCGCTGCGAGCAACACCACGTAGGCGAGCGCTTCCACGTGCATCACGAACCGGCTGCACACCAAAAGCGCCATCGCCAAGAGGTTGGCTTGGAGACCCAACAGGTATACCTGCTTGGCGCCGATGCGGCGCGCCAGGCCGGCGCCGAGAAGCGATGAGACTATCGCCATGATTGCCTGTGGCACAAATATGCCGCCATACTCCTGATTGGTCAGGCCGTAATCAGCGGCGCTCGTGAATACCACGCTCGCCGCCGGGAAAGTGACCAGCGCCACGCCCTGGATCACGGCAGCGGTATAGACCGAGACGATTTCCTTGCGCCTCGCCGGCTCGGTTAGCGCTGCCGCGACCGCCGTAGCGCGATTCATCGCAGTCTCTCCAATAAATGGTCACCGACGCGCAGCGCATTGGCAATTGCCGTCAATGACGGGTTCACGGCGCCGATACTCGGAAAGAAACTGGTGTCGACTACGTACAGATTGTCGAGCTCGTGCGCCTTGCAGTTGACGTCAAGCACCGACCTCCGCGGGTCGATTCCAAAACGGCAGGTACCCGCCTGGTGGGCAACACCAGCTATGGGAATATGCTTTCCGAGATAAAGGCTGTTTGGAATCAAATGCGGATGCATGTCCATGTGCTCGAGCATCGCTTGGAGCTTGGCGCGAAGGCGGTTGATGGCGTCCACATTGGTAAATTCGTAATGCACCTGAATCTCATTCTGCGCATTCAAGGTGATTCGGTTCTGCGGCAGCGCGAGGTCTTCGGCGGTCAGCCAGAAATCCACGGCGTGGCGTGCCATCTTGTCGAGCGTAAAGCCGGGGGCAAAGCGCGGCGCGTCCTCGCGAAACATCGGTCCCTGTGACTTTCCGAGCATCTGTATGTTTCCCAGCGGAAACGCGTGCTCAGGCGCCGAAAAATAAAAATCGTTGATGGAGAGTGTCTTCTGAAATACCGTCGGGTTTTCGCGCCGCGAGAGTGCCACCAGCGCCATGGCGTTGTGGAACATGTAGTGGCGGCCAACCATGTCAGAACCGTTGGCAAGCCCCGCAGGATGCGCTTGGTTGGCTGACATCAAAAGCAGGCGAGCGGAATTGGCCGCTCCGCAGGACACCACGACGATATCGCCCGTAAAGGATTCCTGTTGCCCTTCGCGGTCAACGATCACGCGTGTGACCTTTCGTCCGTCGGCGCTGGTTTCGAGTCGACGGACGTGAGCATGGGTCAGCAGCGATACGTTCGAGTGACGCAGTGCCGGCCGCACCGCGATGGTCTCCGCGTCAGCCTTGGCGTGCACCAGGCAGGGAAATCCGTCGCAGGTGTTGCAGCGAATGCAGCGACTGTTGATTGAGTCTGTCTCGTCGAGAAGAACGGCGCAGGGCGCGTAGGCGGGGTGGTAGCCGGTCCGCGTCAGGGCATCGGCGATTTCCTGAATGCGCGGTTCGTGGCTGACCGGCGGAAAGGGATATGGCGCGCTGGCGGGTGGATCGGTGGGATCATCGCCGCGCCGGCCGTGGACGTTGTAGAGCTGTTCTGCTTGCGAGTAGTACGGCTCCAGATCCTCATAGTGGATGGGCCAATCCGCGCTCATTCCATCGCCGGTCCGGTGCGCAGCGAAATCTTGCTGGCGCAACCGATAAAGAGCTGCGCCAAACATCTTGGTCGCTCCGCCGACAAAATAGTGAACACCGGGCTGAAACGCCTGGTTGTCCTTGTCATACCACGTGTCCTTGGACGTGTAGCGGTTCTTGACGAACACCTCGGTTGTGTCCCAATTCTGCTGCTCGCGGGGAAGGTACCCGCCGCGCTCGAGGATGAGAATGCGCTTCCCAGACGCGGCAAGCTTGAGCGCGAGCGTGCCGCCGCCCGCGCCGCTGCCGATGATGATGACATCGAAACTCGTACTCATGGCGCAGGCGCCTTGCGTTTGGACGCCGCCGACACAGCCGCCTCAATGAGCTCATTGCGTATGGTGGCTATTTCGCGCGTGTGAGGTTGCAGCAGCTTGGCAATCAGTCCGGTCCAGCCGGTCTGGTGCGATGCCCCGGCGCCACGGCCCGAGTCGCCGTGAAAGTACTCGTGGAACAAGATGTAATCGCGGAAGTGCGGGTCGCCGGCGAGCTTGCGGTGGTATTTGAGCACCGGCCGCTCGCCATCCGCCCCCTTCAGGAACAGGCGCGACAAACGCTGTCCCAGTTCCAGGCTTACCTCGTACAGGGTGAGGAATTTGCCGGACGCTGTCGGACACTCTACCTTGAATTCATCGCCGTAGTAGTAGTGAAATCTTTGCAGGGCCTCGATGATCAAATAGTTGATCGGCATCCAAATGGGACCGCGCCAGTTCGAGTTGCCGCCGAACAGTCCACTGCGGGACTCTGCCGGCCAGTAGCCTACTTCGTGATTCGCGCCACCGGCTGCAAAACGGAATGGCTCCTGCTCGTGCTGTTTCGACAACGCGCGCACGCCGTAGTCCGACAGGAAGCTTTTCTCGTCCAGCATCCGGCGCAGCAACGCGGTCATGCGATGACCGCGCAGCAAGGACAGCAAGCGACGGTCGCCTTCACCGGCCGCATGCCAATTGGAGACCAAGTTGGCCAGATCCGGACGGTGCTTGAGGAACCATTGCAATCGAGCGGAGAACTCGGGCAGCTGTTGCAACACCTCGGGTTCCAGAACCTGACTGGCAAACAGCGGAATCAGTCCGACGATCGAGTGGACTTTCAATTCGACGTGAGTGTTATCCGGAAAGACCAGCTGATCGTAGTAGAACTCGTCAGACTCGTCCCACAGACCCAACCTATCCTCGCCCACACCATTGATGGCGGCGGCGATGGAAAGGAAGTGCTCGAAGAACTTCGAGGCGATGTCCTCGTACGCGGGATCATGCAGTGCCAGTTCGAGCGCCGTGCGCAATAGATTAAGGCAGTACATCGCCATCCAGCTGGTGCCGTCAGCCTGATTGATGAATCCGCCGGTGGGAAGCGGACTGCTCCGATCGAATACGCCAATGTTGTCGAGACCGAGGAAGCCGCCCTGGAATATGTTGCGCCCCTGTTCGTCCTTGCGATTGACCCACCAAGTGAAATTGAGCATGAGCTTGTTGAACATGCGCTTCAGGAATTCGAGATCGCCCGGATATGCCGGGTTTGACTCTTGACGTTGCCTGCGGTCGATTTGGAACACACGCCAGGCTGCCCACGCGTGCACTGGAGGATTGACGTCCCCGAATGCCCATTCGTACGCCGGAAACTGGCCGTTGGCGTGCATGTATGACTCGCGCGCCAATAGCAGGAGCTGCGACTTGGCGAACTCAGCGTCGATGACCGCGAAAGTAATGCAGTGAAAGGCGAGATCCCACGCGGCGAACCACGGATATTCCCATTTGTCGGGCATTGAGATCACATCGGCGTTGTTGAGGTGCTTCCAGTCCCGATTGCGGCCGTACCTGCGCTGTGGCGGCGGCGGCGGCTGCTGCGGATCGCCTTGGAGCCACTCCTCCACGCAGTAGTGGAAAAACATCTTGTTCCAGATCATTCCGGCAAACGCCTGGCGTTGCACGAGCTTTGCGTCGGGGTCGACAATTCTTTGTTGCAACTCGGCGTAAAACTCGTCGGCCTCCGCGCGGCGCGCACTTAGAATGGCGTCGAAGTCCGCGAAGGGCCGATGCTTCGTGCTGGTTCCCTTGTCCGGCGACAGTCGCAGCCGCAGCGTCACTGCGGCACCTGCCGCCACGTTCGTTTCATATAGCGCGCCGACCTTGGTACCGGTTTGTCCCGGATTCACCGCATCGTGCCTGCCTTGTACGATGTATTCGTGAAAAGCATCCTTGAAATAACCGCGCGCCTCGTTCTGGCCGAACAGGCGGCGCATATTGGTCTCGTTCTCGCAGAACAACAGCAGCGGCGCGGAATCTAAATCCAGTCGCAGAGTTCCCAGTGCCGAGTGTTGAACGCCGACACCGCCTGCGCGGGCGGCCAGCGTCGGCTTCACTACGCCCGGCCGCCACGACCAAATGTTGCGGCAGCACAGCTGTGGCAGCAACGTCAGCGGCGCGGCATCGGGCCCTCGATTGTGCGCGGTGATCTGCATGAGAATATCGTCGGGCGCACCTTTGGCGTATTCGACAAACACGTCGAAATAGCGATCCTCATCGAACAAACCGGTGTCCAGAAGCTCGAACTCCGTGTGTTCGGTGCCGCGCCTGCGGTTTTCCTCCACGAGCTGCGAATAGGGGAAGGCCGCCTGCGGATACTTGTAGAGCATCTTCAAATATGAGTGGCTTGGTGTGGCGTCGAGGTAGTAGTACAGCTCCTTGACGTCTTCGCCGTGATTGCCCTCGGAGTTGGTCAGGCCGAACAGACGCTCCTTGAGGATCGGGTCCTTGCCATTCCACACCGCCAGTGACAGGCACAGATATTGATGGTCGTCGCTGAATCCTGCGATGCCGTCCTCGCCCCAGCGATAAGCGCGGCTGCGCGCGTGGTCGTGCGACAAGTAATCCCATGCACCTCCCCAGGCGCTGTAGTCCTCACGGACCGTCCCCCACTGACGCTCGGAAAGATACGGACCCCAGCGGCGCCAGTTCTCCTTGCCCGCCTTGTCGACGGCCATCCGCTGTTTCTCGGCGGAAATTTTCCTCGGTGATTTTGGCGCGGTTGGGGGCATTAGTTTTCTACCCCAAAGGCCTGTTAGCGGACTCTACCGGCAGTGCAATCCGGCGCTGCGTTGTGTGCGCTGCCGCTGATTGCAGCTCGCGCAGCACAACGCGGTCCAGCCGCAAGGCCTCCGCAACCGACCACGCCTGAAACGGACAGCCACGCGGCGTATGCGGTAAATCGCCATCGGCAATCTCGCTGATGTGATCCAAACCCGCCGCGTCCATTCTTGCCAGCAGCGGGTCCAAAAATCGGATGCGCGCCTCCCTGCGCGCCTGTGCGTCGTTGCCGTGAATGCGCAACCAGGCTTCGACGAACGCCCCCATCAACCATGGCCAGACAGTGCCTTGGTGGTAACTGCCGTCACGTTGCCGAACACCGCCCTCGTAGCGCCCCGCATAGCCAGGTTCATTGGGCGCGAGCGTGCGCAGCCCCGCCGGAGTCCACAGATCCTGCTCCACTGCGTCGAGCACCTTGAGCGCGCGATCGCCATCGATTATCGCGAGTGGCAAGCCGCCGATCGCAAATATCTGGTTCGGTCTCAATCCCGGATCGTTCAATCCAGGCTGATGGTTCACATCCACGACGTCGAATAGATAATTTCGGTCGGCGTTCCAGAATCGCTCGCGAAACGAGCGCAGACCCTTTTGCAGTGGTTCCTGCCATTGTGGGTCGGACTGCACGGCATAGGCCAGTGCGTTCAGCCACAGGGCTTGGATCTCCACCGGCTTGCCAATTCGCGGCGTGACGACCCAGTCGCCAACCTTCGCGTCCATCCAAGTCAGCTGCACGCCGGCTTCACCTGCTGCCACCAGGCCATCCTCGTCGACGCGAATGCCAAATCGTGTGCCCCGCGAATACCCTGTCAGGATCTTTGTGACAGCTTCGCGCAGAATTGCTTCTTCATCGCCTGCGAGTGACTGAGGACTCGAGCGCCCGCGCGCATCGAGGTACTCGCGCACGGCATTGACGAACCACAGCGAAGCGTCGACGGAATTGAATTCGGGCTGCTCGCCGTGATCCGGGAAGCGGTTCGGCAGCATGCCTTCGGACACGGTGGATGCCCAGGGAATCAAGATGTCACGCGCTGCGTCGAGGCGTCCGGTGGCGATGCATAAGCCGCGCAGCGCGATGAACGTGTCGCGGCCCCAGTCGGTAAACCATGGATAGCCCGCGATGACCGTCTTGCCTCGTGCGCCGGTGCTCGAGCGTCGCACGATGTATGCGTCAGCCGAGGCGTGAAGCCGGGAATCGAATTTAGCACGGCGATCCTGCTCACGCTGGCGGGCACGTACCAGAAGCTCAAGGGCCTCGGCTTGCGCCAACGAATCCGCGGCATAGTCGCTGGTCGTGAAAATCAAGGCGGCTTCCGCATCACCGAGCTGCCATGCAAAAGTACCCGGTGCCGCCAGATCCTCTTCGCAGTCGAGACCCCGCGCCTGCTCCGCCTGATATAAGAAATTGTTGTACCAGTGCGGCTCGTGAACGTAGTCGCCGTTGCTGAGTGCGGTAACGCCGGGCACGCCGCTGTACGGTTGCCAGATAATGTGACCGGCGCGCACCGTTGCTTCGAAACGGAATGCCGCGTTGCTCCGCTGCAGCGCATGGTAGTCGCGGCCGGAGAGAAACGGCCGGGCGGTAAGCTTCGCCGCGCCTCTGGCCGAGAGCAACTTCCACGCGACGCAGGCGACAGGTGCTTCGTGGACGACGAAAATCTCCTGCTGAATTCGCGTGCAATCGGCGAACCGAAAAACCCAGGTTGGCCACGGAGCCGACGCAAAACTCTCGATATTCCTGACACCATCGCCGCCCAGGACGCCCGGCGTATACCACTGAGAGCTAAGATCAAAGTGTCCGCCGCCGGTCTCGAGCCACGCATCGAAGCCGTTGACCAACACCAATCGTCCAGTAGGCGGCGTCGTGGCGGTGAGCAGCAGCGCGTGGTAGCGGCGAGTGCGGATCCCGGCGACCGAGCCGGAGGCAAAGCCGCCGAGCCCGTCGGTCTCGAGCCATTCCCGGCGCGAAGCATCGATAGATATTGGCGGGCTTGCGGCCATTTACTTTCCCGCGGCCAGCATCTCTGTGACGCCGCTTCGAGCTGTGCGCGCCGGAACATCCGCCGTAAGCTTGGCCGCGTCATCGATCCAGCCACCGCCCATCGCTTTGTAAATATCGACCATGCCGGCGTAAAGGGCGGCGCGTGCCGCCGCCCAGTTCAGCTCCGCCGGGAACAGTTGCTCTTCCGCCTGCAACACCGTCGTATACGATTCTCTGCCGCCGTCGAACAAGTACTGCGACAGCTGCGCATAGGCGCGCAACGCCGTTACCAAGCGCTCCTGGGCCGCCACCTGTTCGCTGAGCTCCTGCTGGGATACCAGCGCGTTTTCGACATCAGCGAATGCGCTCTGAATCGCCAATTGATAACCGATCAAGGCCGCCTTGTGGGCGGCCTGAGACTGCTTGTATTGCCCGTAAACCTGTCCGCCCGTAAAAATGGGACCCGCGATCCCGCCTCCGTAGTTCCAGACACGCGCGGGTCCCTTGAAAAGATTGCTGAGATCGGTGCTTGAATATCCCGTCGTACCGGTCAGCGAGATTGTCGGAAAAAACTGCGCCTTGGCGGCACCGATCAGGGCGTTCGCGGCAATCAGCTGCTGTTCGCTTTGCAATAAATCGGGCCGCCGCTCGAGCAGCTCCGACGGTACGCCGGAGGGTATCGGCGGCGATGCAAGTTCGAAGATGGTCTTGCCGCGAGGTATCTTGCCGGGATTCTTGCCGAGCAGAATCGACAAGGCGTTCTCGAGCAGGGCAATCTGGGTCTTGATCTGGGGAATCTGCGCCGCTGCGGCTTCGTAGCGCGAGTTCGCCTGCTCGACATTCAACTCGGAGACCCGGCCGTATTTGAACTTGAGTTTCATCGAGAGTTGCGACTCACCGTATGCTGTGAGGGTGCGCTCCGCGATCACCAATTGTTCATCGAAGCCGCGCAATTGCAGATAGTCGCTCGCAACCGACCCAACCAGACTCAAGATCACTCCGCGGCGAGCTTGCTCCGTGGCGAACAGGTTTGCTTGCGCCGATTCGGTCAGTCGACGGACGCGCCCCCACAAATCGATTTCCCAGCTGGCGCCCGCAAGCACCTGGAAGGCGTTGGTTGGATTCGAGAGATTGCCCGGAAGGGTGGTCGTGCCATTTTGCGAAAACCGGTAGCGGCCCCCCGACGCTTGATAGTTGAGTTGCGGAAACAACGGTGAGCGCGTGCTGATGAGCACGGCGCTGGCCTGCTCGACGTTGGCAGCGGCGATCTTGATGTTCTTGTTGTTAGCCAGTCCATCCCTGATCAGTTGATCCAGCACGGGATCGTTGAACTGCGTCCACCAATCGGTGTTGGCGGCCGCAGCTGCCTGCCCGGGCTCGAACATGAAAGCGGCCGGTATCTCAACCGCGGGTCGATGGTAGTTCGGGCCCATCGCGCATCCTGCGAGCAGCGCGCTCGCAAGCCCCGCGACACTCGCTGCATGTAAACCACGCACGTTAGTCGCCTTCCCGCGCGCGCATCGCTGCCGTCGCCGGCGCGCCGCCGCCCGGATTCTTGTCCGCCGGCGTCGACACTGCTTCGCTCTTTGGGCTCTTCGAAAATTTCGCGCTCAGTGTCTGCAGCGCCCAGTAGAACATCGGAATGAAGAAGATCGCGATGACTGTTGCCGCCAGCGTTCCACCGATCACGCCGGTGCCAATCGAGTGCCGGCTGTTGGCGGATGCGCCGGTGGCGATGGCCAGCGGCACGGTACCGAGCACAAATGCGAACGATGTCATGATAATGGGCCGCAGCCGGAGCTTTGCCGCTTCGGCGGCAGCATCGAAGAAGTTCATGCCTTCCTTGCGGTTCTTTTCCACCGCAAATTCGACAATCAAGATCGCATTCTTCGCGGCCAGGCCGACCAGGGTCAGCATGCCGATCTGAAAGTACAGGTCATTATCAAGACCGCGCAGGCCGATGGCGAGCAGGGCACCGAGAATCGCAAATGGCACCGCCATCATCACGCCGACGGGCAGCGACCAGCTCTCATATTGCGCGGCAAGGATCATGAACACGAAGATCAGTCCAAAGACGAACGCCACGGCGGATGTGGAGCCCGATGACACTTCTTCCCGCGCCTCTCCCGACCATTCGTAGCTGTAGCTCGCGGGCATGACCTCCTGCGCAACCTCGCGGATGGCGGCGAGCGCCTGACCGGAACTCACCCCCGGCGCGGGCGCGCCGTTGATGGCGATCGCCGGATAGTTGTTGAATCTCGTCACCAGGTCGGGACCGATAACGTAGCGCGTCGTCACCAGCGCCGACAGGGGAATCATCTTGCCGTCCCGGTTCTTGACGTAGAATTTTCCGGTGTCCTCCGGGCTCATTCGATACGATGGCTCCGCCTGCAGAATGACTTGATAAAGGCGCGAGTCCTTCGGAAACTGGCTGACATAAAGCGAGCCGAACATGGTCTGCAGCGTCGAGTAGACGTTCTGCACGGGAACCCCTAAAACCTCCGCCTTCTCGCGGTCAACGTCGGCGAGGAGTTGCTGGCCGTTCGCGCGAATCGTCGTGTTGACTCCGGTGAGTTCCGGCCGGGTTCGCGCTTTGGCGATAATCCGTTCGACCACATCGCTCAGTTGCGTGTAGTTGCCGCCGCCCTGTTGTTCGATCCAGATTTGAAAGCCTGCGGTAATGCCAAGGCCCGGAATCGCCGGCGGATTGACCGGTACGACCAGGCCGCTCAGGATCCCCGCGTACCGCTTTCTCGCATCGGCAATCACTGCATCGGCCGAGAGTGCCTTGCCTTTGCGCTCCTCGTAGTCCTTGAGCGACACGAAAAGCACGCCGTAGTTGGTCTTGTTCTGAGAGTCGATAAGGCTGTAGCCATCAACCTCGGCTACATTCGCGACCGCCGGGTTTTCCCGCATGACTGCTGTGGCCTGGCCGCCCACTTCCCCGGTTCGGTCGAGACTTGCCGAATCGGGCAGAAAATACGCCACGTAGAGGTAGCCCTGATCCTCCTGGGGTACGAACGCGGTTGGCAGTACCTTGAATAGTAGGACGGACCCGACCACGACGACCCCGAATACCATCAGAGCAGCCGGCCAATTCTTCATGACCCGCTTCACGCCGCGCACATAGCCTGCGTTCAGCCGGTCGAACGTGGCATCGAACC
>Ga0210388_10003423_pt1 | contig 12438 bp, 8 predicted proteins | sample IncBWC19OmetaG_FD_155485 | JGI IMG/M metagenome (GOLD analysis project Ga0210388, IMG submission 155485) | Forest soil microbial communities from Barre Woods Harvard Forest LTER site, Petersham, Massachusetts, United States - Inc-BW-C-19-O ... | reverse complement strand
TCTATTATTTTTATCCATAAAGCCTTTACCCACTTTAGTATTCTGTGCCTTGTTTACAATCGGGTTTAAATTGCTATCAGGTGGCTGAGCATATATTATGGTAGAATCCATATTCAGGAAAAGAAAAGGATTTGTGTACCTATTGAAAGTACTGTCGCAGTTAATATTAAACCGCTGGTTTACTATAGCATTCTTATACCCAACTCTGTTAAGCCTGCTATTTATATAGGCAGGAGAAAGGAATTCGTAAATACGGTTGTATGCAGTATTATCACTAACCAAAAGCATGCGCTTTATGTATTGGGCGATACTGGGGTACCCCGTTTCTGCTAATGAATCTCTTGACTCCCTTGTTTGGCACATGTGGGCACTGTCCACGCAAACGCGTGTATCTTTTGTAATATGCACTATTGCATTAAGGCTATCTATTTTTTCAAGCGCCATGGCCACCAATGGCAACTTAACAAGGCTTGCAGGATAGTAATACTTAGCGGTAGAAGGATAAAGTGAAAACTTTTTAAGATGAGGACGATTGGCAGAATCTCGGGTTATTTGGGTATAAATAACCTGCAAATGGTATTTGGAATGATTTTCAAATACCTTTTTATATTTTATATCCAGCGAATCTTTGTGGATTATCTCTTTTAAAACGTTCGCATTCTGTGCAGTGCCGGAAATTTGTATCGCAGCAAGAGCACAGAATATGAGCCGCTTAAGCCACATTTATCAGCCTTTACGCTCGGCCTTTATTAGGTTCTGCAAACTGGTGCCCCAATGGTAACCCAATGAGAATGGAAGTTTCTTAACCATTTTCAAACTGTCAGATACTTTGTATGCTTTTTCAAGATCAGTCTGGAAGAACCCTACAGGGAAACTGCTTACCGGCTTAATATACACGCCATATAAGCTTATATTCCATTTGTCGCCGCCCATATATTTAAAAGGCATACCGGTATCGTCTTGTACTATCGATTGGCTCTTCTTCAGAATATAATCGCGCATTACCGAGAAGAAAGAGTTTTGCAATAAATAGGAAGCCGACTTAATATAGGTTATAGACATTGGCATATTATTGAGCCAAGTGCTAAGCCCCTTGTTAGCTTTCAATGGATTATCAGACAGATCGCATTTCATATAGGTAACAACCTGTATGGAACTATCGGCAGGATTTTTAAAATACACTTTCACGAAATCGTTGGTATGAATAGCAGCACTATCTTTCTTGAGTTGGGTCTCGGTACCATTTTCGTTCAGGTGGAAATATTTCACATTCACTATTTCATGTCCGCTTCTAACCAGGAAAACACAGATTGGAGTAAGCGTACCATTAACATTCTCACGTTGCAAATCAGTAAGCATGTTTTTGGTTATGAAATAGCTCTTGGTAAAAACATCGGCAAGCGAAGCATACAGGTCGGTAAGGTAAGTATCGATAGCTGCCGTTTTCATCTTTGCAAGATCTGGCACTGCTCCTGCCCTTTCTAATGCATATAAGTGATACACATGTGCATTAGGGAAAAATGCATTAGCATGCAAAATATCGGGACCGCTGAATGGATAGAATACATCTAAATTTGATTTACATTCTGCTGCCAGTTCAGTTGCCGCCCAGTCAGACATTGGTTTAATACGTTTTGCCTGAACCTGGTTCCATTGCGTGTCAAAATTCTTAGCATATCTAATCCAGAAAGTATCTTTTTCCAAAGCCATTAAACTACTACCCGGCAATTGCTTCATTCCTGCAATAAAGCGGGCTTCATCATTAAATTTCCTGTTAGGCGTTACTGTATCGCCCATTGGTTTAGCAGCTACAGGTTTAGCTTTCGAAGTGTCAATACTCTTTTTTACAGCACAATCCTTTTTAGGTGCTGTTGAATTCTGCTGTTGTGGCTGGTTAGAGCAAGAGGCCATAATCATTCCTCCTGCAATAGGAATAGAAAGGACAAAACTTAATTTCATTAGAGTCTTTTTAATCATTTAAGCGGTTTGCTTTGGTTTTTTAATAAAATAAATCACACTTCCTGCAAGTATAGTTAATAATCCGTAAATAGATTCGCGAGGGTGTTCTGTCAAAGTAAAGTAAAGCGTCCATGCACTTAAGGCAAGGAAAATAAGCGGAGGGATTGGATACAATGGCACTTTAAAAGTACTCACCAGATCCTTTCTATTCCAACGCATTACCATAAGGCCAAATACGGTAAGGAATGAAAACAGATTGAGTGTAAAACCTGCATAAAGCAATACGCTTTCGAAGGTTGAGGTAAGTATTAAAGCAAGAGTAATAGAAGATTGCACTACCGTTGCTAATACAGGAATACTGTGTTTGTTCAATTTAGCAAGAATACTTATCTGCGGAAGATCTTCGCCCATTACCTGTGCAATACGCGGACCGATAAATACAAGTGAACTGACAGAAGAAATAAGAGTAATAGCAATAAGTATTGCCATTATATTACCTCCATTGGTACCAAAAATGTGGCTGGCAGAAATATAACCTACTTCTACCTGTCCTTTTAATTCACTTATAGGTGCAGTATATAGGAATGCATAGTTAATAAGCAGGTAAAGCACGGTTACTACCAGGGTGGAAAAAATAAGCGCCTTAGGTATGTTCACCTTCGGGTTTTCCATATCATTTGCTACATAGGCTGCTGCGTTCCAACCCGAATAGGAATAATATATCCAGTTAAGCGATACGGCAAAAGAAGAACTGAAGATTGCCTTCCAGCTCTGCTCCTTTATATCGCTATTCATTGGTAGAATAGAAACATGCTGAGAAGTACCCAGTATAAAAGCCACCAATATTATACCTACCATAAGTATTAACTTAACTATAGTAGAGGCATCCTGAAAAATTGCGCTTCTTTTTAAGGTAAAAGAGTGAATTATGGTCATAAATACTACTACCACACTGGCAAGCATTACCATATTTACATTCGGGTAAACCTTATTCACGTATTTGCCTAATGCTATAGCCGATAAAGCTACCGGGGCGGCAAAACCTACTATAACGGATACCCATCCGGCCACAAAACCTAGCATAGGGTGAAATATGTTCGATAAGTAGTTGTACTCCCCACCTGACCTTGGCATAGCTGAGGCCAGTTCTCCGTATGATAAGGCACCGCAAAGAGCAATAATACCCCCCAAAAGCCATAATAGTACTATCCCGAAGCCCGATTGTACACCAAAAAGCTGGAAGCCAAGGCTGGTAAATACCCCTGTACCTATCATATTGGCAATAACCATTGATATAGCGGTATTTAAGCGTATTTTACCTGTAGCCATTTGTCAGAAAATCAATAATAAAGCGCAATAATACCCTTTTTATAGATTTGCCTGACACCATAATGGGTAAAGAAATGTTGAGTATGTTTAAAGCAATTTCTCTCGTTGTCCGTTTACCATACAAATGAGAGAGAAAATGATTGCAATACCATTGAGCGAAGAAAAGAGCCAGAATATTATTCAGGTCGTTCAGGACTACGGAAAGCGCCTTTTCAGTTTTATACGCGGCCGCGTTAATACTGATGAGGATGCCCAGGATATCCTTCAGGACGTTTGGTACCAATTCAGCAATGTGGCTGAAACGGAACCGATCGAACAGGTTAGTTCATGGTTGTTTACGGTGGCCCGTAACCGGATTACGGATAAATACCGCAAACAAAAGATGCAATCATTAGAGGACTTTGTATATGAAGACGAGGATGGAGAAGTAAACTACAAGGACATTTTGTTAATGGACAAGGTTACGCCTGAAGACGAACAATTGAAACATGTTTTCTGGGAAGAACTGTTCAAAGCGCTTGATGAGTTGCCCGAAGAACAAAAACAGGTATTTGTCTGGAATGAACTGGATGACATGACATTCAGGGAAATATCTGAAAAAACAGGCGAGAACATTAAAACTCTCATTTCACGTAAACGTTATGCCGTAGCACATTTAAGGGCGCGTTTGCAAACATTACATAACGAATTATTGAATTACTAAAAATCAAACACATGACAAACGAAGGAGAAAAACAAATGGGATATTGCAGAAGCGGATGGGGCTGGAAATGCTTGTTCTTTTTACCGCTGGCTATTGGAGCCTTCCTGGGAATAGGATACATTGTAATGCTCTTATGGAACGCCATTATACCAGGCTTATTTGCCAGTGCAGGAACATTAACTTACTGCCATGCTTTAGGATTGCTGGTACTCTGCAAAATACTTTTCGGCGGTTTCCGCGGTAAAAGATGCGGATGCGGTGGTGGCTGGAGAGGCAGACGCCATATGAATGCTGCATGGAAAGAAAAATGGAGCGGTATGACCGAAGAAGAAAAGGCTAAGTTTAAAGAAGAGTGGAAGAACCGTTGCGGTGGCAGATACTAAATAAACACGGGACACGTTGGTAAAGGGAGGCTTTTAGCCTCCCTTTTTATTTGTTAAAAAGCCTATACCTTCCTAATGAAAAAGGTTTTACCTTTACATTCCTTTATTTACAGGCAATCTGGTATGAATTACACCCAAAAAAGCAGGTGGAAGATATTTCTGGCTATAGTGGCATTTGTTATTGCCGGGGTATCGCTATGGTATTCCAACATGCTGGTAACCAAAATACAGAAGGAAGAACGTAATAAGATACGATTATGGGCTGAGGCAATTCAGCGTAAAGCCCGCCTGGTAAAATATGCCAATACCCTGTTTAATCAGATAGGCGATGATGAAAGGGAGAAAGTACAGCTATGGGCCGATGCTACCAAGCAGTTGGCGGGCAGCAGTGTCTCTAACTTTGACCTAAGTTTTATTTTCAAGGTAATACAGAATAATAAAACGGTGCCGGTAATACTTACCGATGATAAGGATAAAATAATTGTAACCCGCAACCTCGATTCAGCAAAACAAAACGATAGCAGTTATATACGTGCCACCCTTAAAATAATGAAGGAGCAGCATACCCCTATTGAAATACCTATTTATAAAACCCAGAAGAACTACATTAATTACGAGGATTCAAAACTATTTACAGAGCTGAGAAATATCTTGAATGATATGATAGAATCTTTCATGTCAGAGGTGGTGACTAACTCTGTTTCAGTACCAGTACTATTGCTTGACTCTACTAAAACCAATATTATTGCCTCGGGTAATATGGATTCGGTTAAAATGCATGACCCTGCAATGCGTAAGCAATTAATAGCCGACATGACCCAGGATAATACGCCTATTATAGTAGAGCTAGGCACGGAAGGTAAAAACTATATCTACTTCGAAGAATCATCATTATCTAAAGAGCTTAAATATTTCCCATACATAGAATTAGGTATTATGGGGCTGTTTATATTCTTCAGTTACTTTTTATTCAGCACTGCACGCAGGTCAGAACAAAACAGGGTATGGATTGGCCTTGCAAAAGAAACCGCCCACCAATTGGGTACTCCCCTATCTTCCCTCATGGCATGGGTTGAATACTTAAAGACCAAAAATGTTGAGAATACTGAGGAAATGGAAAAGGATGTGAAGCGCCTTGAAACCATTACCAGCAGATTCTCAAAAATAGGTTCTACCCCACAACTTGAACAGCAGGATGTAACCATGGTTTTACATGAGACAATGGATTATGTAAGGGCAAGGACATCTCAAAAAGTAAAATTCAATTTTAGGGTGGACCCGAAAGCAGATACTATTGCTCCAATTAACTCACCACTTTTTTCATGGGTTATTGAAAATCTTTGCCGCAACGCAATTGATGCTATGGGCGGGCTGGGTGAACTTAGCATAAACGTTACTGACCAAATGCAATTCCTTTATATAGATTTAACCGATACCGGAAAAGGAATACCGAAAGCCAATTTTAAAACTGTATTTGAACCGGGCTTTACAACTAAAGCAAGAGGCTGGGGCCTCGGACTTTCTTTATGCAAGCGTATAATAGAAGATTATCATGGTGGAAAGATATTTGTGAAATCATCTGAATTGAACAAAGGTACCACCTTCCGCATAGTATTAAATAAACGGCCTTAATACCATAAGCCTTGGCTGGAATATATATACATATACCTTTTTGTAAAAAGGCTTGTCATTATTGCGATTTTCATTTCTCAACATCACTCAGCAATAAAGAAGCTTTAGTAGATTCACTTTGCACAGAAATTGCCTTGCGAAAAGATTATTTGAACAAGAAAGAGCTTTCTACGATATACATTGGTGGTGGCACTCCTTCATTGCTTAGTCTTGAAGACTTGAAAAAAGTATTTAATACCGTTCGTCAATACTATACCGTATTGCCTGATGCTGAAATAACGCTGGAAGCCAATCCGGATGATCTTACACCGAAGAAAGTTGAAGAACTAGTGAAGGCTGGCATCAACCGTTTAAGTATTGGTATTCAATCTTTCTTCGATGAGCATTTGGTATTAATGAATCGAACACATACCTCAATTCAGGCTATTGAGGCGGTAAAGCAAGCGCAAAAAGCTGGTATTGAAAATATAAGTATTGATCTTATTTATGGCCTGCCCGGCCTTACTCTGGAAAAGTGGAATGAGAATCTGCAGCAAGCTTTTACACTTAGTGTACCTCACATCTCAGCATATTGCTTAACTGTGGAAAAGCGGACAGCTTTGCACCATATGGTAAAGGAAAAACAAATTATTTTGCCTGACGAGCCTATTGTCACGGAACAATTTAATATGCTCGTAAGTGAAACTGCGAAGAACGGATTTATACATTATGAAATATCAAACTTCTGTAAGGAAGGAATGTATTCAAAGCACAATAGTAGTTATTGGAAAAATGAACACTATTTAGGAATTGGCCCATCGGCACACTCATTCGATGAGGATTCAAGGCAATGGAATATTTCAAATAATGCTTTGTACATTAAGGCATTGGAAAACAAAGAACCCTATTTCGAGAAAGAAATGCTGACTGAAGCAGATAAGTTCAATGAATATGTGATGACAAGACTAAGGACCATTTGGGGTATAGACCTAGGCTTTGTCAGAAATAACTTCGGAGAAAGCATCTTGGAATCCTTTTTACAAGAATCGAAACATTATGTTGACTCAGGATATATACAACATACAAATGAAAATATAACTTTGACGCATAAGGGAAAGCTAATCGCCGACAGAATAGCATCGGACCTTTTTATATAAAATATGTTTGCAACCATACAACATAAAGGAAAGACCTATAAGACTGATTTCAGCCAACCTATTGATATATCCATTCCTTTGCGTGCCGGAGAACAGAATGTAAACGCATGGCATGCTGAACCGGTTAAAATAGAGCCTGTAAAAGCAGGTGACTGGATTGGCGAAGTAAAATCGGGCGCATCGGTTAATTTTCGCAATATATCATTCAACCCGCATGGCAATGGTACACATACAGAATGCGTTGGGCATATTAGTAAAGAAGATTATAGCGTAAACCAAAGCCTTAAAACCTTCTTCTTCATAGCTGAACTCATTAGCATTTTACCTGATGAATTACCTAATGGCGATTTTGTAATTACAGCTAAGCATATTCAAAACTGCCTGGAAGGTAAAACACCCGAGGCCCTGATTATCCGAACTGTATCTAACCCTCCTTCTAAAATCAATAACCATTATTCCGATTCAAATCCTCCATATATTACCGAGGAGGCCATGAGGTATATTGTTTCTATTGGGGTTAACCATCTTCTTATTGATCTACCTTCAGTTGATAAGGAAAAAGATGGTGGTAAGGTATTGTGCCATCATATTTTCTGGGACTACCCTGCAAATACGCAAACAAATAAAACCATAACCGAACTTATTTATGCTCCTAACAGCATATTAGATGGTTCTTATCTGCTCAACCTTCAGATAGCAAGTTTCGAGAACGATGCTTCACCTTCTAAGCCCGTACTTTATAAATTAGTATTGTAATTAAAAAAGGCAGCCCCGTTATCCGAAGCTGCCTTTTTAATTTTACCGGCTTTAGTTATTTGATTATAGTAACCTTGCCAATGTATTTATGCTTATTCCAGAATACATCGGTAATCTCAATTAACCATACATAGGTATCTTCCTGGCATTCTATTGAAGAGCCTTGTACTCTTCCATTCCAAGGTTGATTAATATCTGTGCAATGGTATAATTGCATTCCCCAACGGTCGAATATCCACATTTCATATGAACGTAAACCCGTACCCTTACCAATAAACCCATCATTTAGCAAGTCGCCATTAGGAGTAAAGGCGTTGGGCACATAGAATGTCCATACCGGAGATATACAAACGGGCTCAGTAACACTATCCTTACAGCCATACACGTTCTTCACATCCAGTGTGACGAAATAGGTGCCTGTATCTCCATAGGTATGTTGTGGATTCTGCAGAGTACTGGTAGAATCGGTAAAATCACCGAACGTTACCCAGTTCCATGTAAGCGGTGTGCCATTTGCAACCGAATTATCAGTAAAGTATACTGTTGGTTCAGTTATCTGAGCACAATTAGGTGCCGCAGTAAACTTAGCTACCGGATGTGGATATGTGATAATGTAATTAACATGTGTATATGTTGCACTACAGCCACTATCCGTAGTAACAGTAAGTGTTACTGTGGAAGAATCCGGCATCTCATTTGTATTTCCATAACAAATGCTTGTAGGGTTCTGGGCAGAAGAACTTCCAGGAGAAGCATACGTCCCAAAACTCCAGCTCCATGTATTTATAGTGCTTGATCCACCGGTAACAGTACTCTTATCAGTAAAGTTTACACATACAGGATAACATCCTACCGAATCGCTGGCAACAAAAGCCGCCACGGGATTAGGGTTAACCGTTATGTTCTTCCTTATTGAATCAACACAACCGTTTGCTGTTGTAACTATCAGGCTCACTGAATATGTACCGGCTGAACCATAGGTATGTGCAGGGTTTTGAGCTCCCGATGTTCCTCCGTCACCAAAGGTCCATGCCCAGCTTACTATACTTCCGCTTGACACTGTTGACTTATCGGTAAACTGTGTTGAGCTGCCAAAACAAGGGCTGGTAGCTACAAAATCAGGAACAGGGTTAGGATTTACAATTACATTAATTGTAACTGATGAATCACAGCCATTATTGGATGTTACTGTAAGTGTACATGAATACGTTCCGGCTGAAGTATATGTATAAGTTGGATTTTGAATTGCTGATGTTCCGACACCATCTCCAAATTTCCATGCCCAGCCTGTAACTGTACCGCCACAATTTATGGTAGATAAGTCAGTGAAATTACTAACATAGCCCTGGCACACAGTAGTTGCACTAAAGTGCGGGGAAGGCATTGGGTTCACAGTTACGACAATAGTTGTATCATGTGTACATGTAGCATTTGTTGTTACAGTTAACTGCACATTATACGTACCGCAAGAAGCATATTGGTGAGTAGGGTTCTGAACTGTTGAGGTATTACCATCTCCAAAGTTCCACGCCCAGCCATTAATAATGGTAGGTCCTGCTACGGTAGATAGATCTGTAAACGTGGTTAACTGGCCCTGGCATACCGGTGGAGCACTGAAGCTGGCAACAGGATTTGGCGCCACTACTGCACTTCCTTTCGCAGTACCCGTACAACCACTCGCCGAAGTTAACGTTACTATAACATTATAAACCCCAATTGATGAATACGTATAACTTGGGTTCTGCAAGGTTGATGTTCCATTAATAGGTGGATCGCCAAATGTCCATGCAAATGTTCCGCCAACCATAGCTGTAGTACATGTGAATGAACTAGCCGTACCTAAACATACAGGTAGAACTGTTACGTTTCCTGTTGGGTTTGGATTAACCGTAACCGGTACGGTAGTACTATCCTTACATCCGCCAGCAGTAGCCACAACTAATTTAACAGTGTAGGTACCAGCCGAAGCATATGTATAGGTTGGGTTCTCAATATTAGATGTTCCGTTTGCAGGATCACCAAAACTCCAGTTCCAGGTTGCAGCACCACCTGTAGAGCCATCGGTAAAAGTAGTGGCTACACCCTGACATACTGTTGTTGCTGTAAAGTTGGCAGTTGGAGGTGGATTTACAACTACATTAACAGTTGTAGAATCTACACATCCCGCACCTGAAGATACAACAAGCTTAACGGTATATGTGCCTGGCGAACCAAATGTATATGTTGGGTTTTGCAAAGTCGATGTTCCATTTACAGGAGGATCATTAAAACTCCATGCCCATGTTGTAGGAGGACCGGTAGATAAATCAGTAAATGGTGTTGGTACACCTAAACATTCAGGTGGAGCACTAAATTTAGCTACAGGATTAGGAACAATTGTAACAGGCTGTGTTACACTACTCTGGCATCCATTGTTAGATGTTGCAGTTAACAAAACTGAATAGGTTCCTATGCTTGTAAAGACAATAGAAGGGCTTGCAAGACCAGAAGTGTTGGCCGGGCCAGCAGCCGGATCACCAAAATTCCAAGACCATCCGGTAATAGTGCCACCGCAACCGATAGTTGACAGATCTGTAAATACAGTTGTCGATCCGGAACAGACTGGTGCAGCAGTAAAGGCTGGTGTAGGTAATGGGTTGACCGTTACAGTCAGTTTGGCAGTATCTACACACGTTCCTGCACCGACGACTAGTATAACATTATATGTACCACAGGAACCATACGTATGAGTAGGGTTTGTAGTTGTTGATGTATTATTCGGACCTGAAGATGGTTCACCAAAGTTCCAGCTATATATAGTTGAACCTGTTGAAGTATTGGTAAACACAGTAGGGTTATTCAAACAGACGGGTGGTGCCGTGAAGGCAGCAGTCGGCTTACCGACGACGACGACATCTAAATTCGTATCGGCCCCACAGCTACCTTGGGTAGCATTTAAATTTACTGTGTAGGTTCCCGCACTTGGAAATGTATAAGTAGGATTTGCTGCACTTGAAGTATTACCCCCTCCAAAATTCCAGACATAGGTATTGCCCGCGGCTGGTGTAGTTAGATTAGTAAATGTAGTTGGATTACCCTGGCAAACCGTATCGGCCTTAAAATAAGGTACAGGAGGAGGAGACGTACTGGAAACAATTACTGTATCTAATGTATCAGCACAGGCTGCACCTACTACGCTCGTAATAATAACCGAATACTTACCCGCACAACCTACCGTAACAGTTGGTGTAGTAGCACCCGATAATATACATGGCCCCGTCCATTGGTATGTTAAGCCACCCGGAGGCGCAACTAATTGAATTGGGTTACCGCAAATTGCAGGTGAAGTAGTAATAATACCTAAAGCCTGGCACCTGGTATCAAAATAAGCATACCCAAAGTGGCCACCCTGTGCACAGTCTGCTGTTTTAACAACCACAGTTACGCAAGTACCCATATATTTTTTTAAGGAAACAAAAGCCGTGGTCCATGGTAAGTAATATGTTGCAGAACCACCATACGTAGTAGTTACCCAACCTAACCCGGTACCTGTACCGGAAACAACCGAATAGTTACCGCAATGGGGTATTGTATCACCATTCTGGTCGAGCATACATACCTGGAAATATGGCTGTTGATAATATGGATGTGCTGGATTTTGTAATACTACAGCATACATATAATAAAAATCCTCATTGGCTTTAGTAACCTGGAACGTTTCCTCCAGTTCACCCACACCATAATTAATGTTTGTTCCATCACCTATCATACATGAATAGCTTCCACCTGTAGGGCATACTACAGGTATGGCAGCGCCGGCAACAGGATCAACTCCCGCACCCGATGTAATGGTTACCTGCGGAAGGCCTGTAGTAGGGTAAACTGCCGCAGAGGTTACAGCACCTAGTGGACCCGTACATGTTGGAGTAGAATTTGAAAAACTAGAAAGTGAATTATTCTGGGCATAGCAGGCTGTCCAGCCAGATAATGTACCATTCTCAAAGTCTGTATTATCACATGATGCCTGGCATACACCGGATACATAACCATGGGTACGTTTGTCCATAGCCTCATTAATAGTTTGCGGGTATTCCGACTTGATTTTTTTATACTGGTTATACAGGGTAACGTAGTTGCCTTCCATTTCCTGCATATATGCCGACTGGTTGGTAGAGTTAATTGAATTATCCATCAACCCTTTAAATAAATTAGCCTTATCTGCCGTAAAACGATCGGCATAAAATTGCTTAAGTTCCTTTCCTTCCCCTTTGGTCATTCCGGTTTGCTTAAACACCTCTTTGAAAATCTGTTGGCGAATGACCTTAACAGCGTGTTCTGCCTTTTCTTCAGGAGTATTTGAAGAAGCGCTCTGAGCATTTGCGTTAACAAATCCGAACATCAACAAGCAGATTAAAAGTGCCTGCATTTTCCAGAAGAGTAGGTAGTTTGTTCTCATATTACTTCATTTATAGTATTAAATATTTCTTATTTCAATAATGTTACACTTCCCAGGTAGTTATGCACTTTACCATGGGTATCTGTTGCGTTAACTAAATAAACA
>Ga0210388_10003422_pt1 | contig 12440 bp, 12 predicted proteins | sample IncBWC19OmetaG_FD_155485 | JGI IMG/M metagenome (GOLD analysis project Ga0210388, IMG submission 155485) | Forest soil microbial communities from Barre Woods Harvard Forest LTER site, Petersham, Massachusetts, United States - Inc-BW-C-19-O ... | reverse complement strand
TGGCAGCCGCGCGGAATTCATCGTGCAGACGCCAGCTCCGGGCGCGCACGCCATGCTGTTCACCCGCATGGTGGACACCGGGCCGGACGGGGAAAACGATCCCAACCGCAACATCGCCGTGGTGGATGCATTTGCCGATGCGCCTGAGCCGCCGCCGCTGCCCGCCGCGGGACCGGCGCCTGGGCCCACGCTGCCCTGGGTGGGGTCGGTGCAGCCGTCGAGGACGCGGCTGCTGTATTTTTCCGAGCAGCATTCGGATCCGGCGGACCCGCGCAGTCCCATGAAGTTTTACATCACCGAGGCCGGCAGGGAGCCGAAGGTGTTTGATCCGGCCTCGGGCCCGGACATCGTGGTGAAGCAGGGCGAGGTCGAGGACTGGGTCGTCGAGAACCGCTCGCGCGAACTGCACGCATTCCACATCCACCAGTTGCGCTTCCAGTTGCGCCAGTGGATGAAGGTCGACGTGGACGAACCCTTCCTGCGGGATACGGTGAGTATCCCGTACTTCGACCCGGAGTCGAATGACTATCCGCGGGTGGTGGTGCGAATGGACTTCCGTGGCCCGGACACCGTGGGCGTGTTCCCGTACCACTGCCATCTGCTGGAGCACGAGGATGGCGGCATGATGGGCACCATCCGGGTCGAACCGGCCGTTCCAACACCGAGACAAACAGCCGGCCAAATGAAACCCTGAGCGTCGTCCAATTGAAACCCTGGAGTGAATGGTGGACTCGCGCCGAGGGACGTGCGAACGCTTCAGCAAAGAGGATAAACTGCGGGCTGCGCTTTTGACCGATGGGACAGTGTCTCGAACTCCTGATCCGGGAAATATCATGCCGCACTCGTCGGGACCTTCGTTGAACTCCGCGCAGATCGACTATTGGAATGCAACGGCCGGCCAAACCTGGGCGCAGTTACAGACAGAGCTCGACGCCCAGATTGAGCCGCTGGGTCTCGAGGCACTGCGCGTCCTTGCGCCGGTGACGGGTGAACACATTGTCGATATCGGCTGCGGCTGTGGTCAAACGTCGCTGGATCTGGCTGCCCGGGTGGGACCCAGCGGTGGCGTCGTTGGCGTCGACATCTCGATACCAATGCTTGCGATTGCGCGTCAACGCTCGCTTCCCATCGCGGTCAGACGGCCGGATTTTCGGCAACTCGACGCCCAAAGCGAAGACCTTGGGCAGGGGGTATTCGACGCGGCTTTCTCGCGTTTCGGGGTGATGTTCTTCAGCGAGCCCGTGACTGCATTTGCCAACATCCGTGCCTCGTTAAAGCCGGGAAGTCGACTTGGCTTCGTGTGCTGGCGGGCGCTCAACGAGAATCCGTGGATGAAAGCTCCGATGGATGCAGCGCTGCCGTTCATTCCACCCATTGCGCCGTCGGATCCGACGTTGCCGGGACCGTTCGCGTTTGCCGACGCCAATCGCATACGCAATATTCTGAGCGAAGCCGGATTCGGGTCACTGGCCATAAACCCGTTCGATACTCGGATCGGCGGTGCCGATTTAGAGCAAACCGTTGCGCTGGGATTGAAAGTGGGTCCGCTAGGCGCTGCGGTTCGTGAGCATCCTGAGTACGCGGATCGTGTCCGCAGCGCAGTGCGAGACTCGCTGTCACAGTTTTTGACCCCGAACGGCGTGCGCATGCCTGCCGCCGTTTGGATCGTACTGGCCCGGAATGAATTACTTCGGTAAGGATATCGTTATGCCAACGATAGGGCCGAGAGGTACTCGTTCGTCGTCCCGCCCTAGACCTCTGGAATAGAGGCTGGACACGTTTCCGTCCAAATAGAGCGCATCGCCACACTTGAGACGATCGCGGAATAGCAGGGCGAAGTCGTAAAAGTTGATCGGGTCTTCACTGATCGCAAACACGACTTCATGCGCACTGACGACGCCCACTCCGTTGCGAATGAGCCTTGAGGTGCCCTGGGGGCTGAGGCTGGGATTGATCTGACCGGCATGCAGCAGCAGCGGCCCGGACTGCGTCGCCAAAATCGCGGGCCCCGGCAAGGAACGGTACTCGGAGCTTTCGATGATGCTGGCACCGGACGCCGAGAGAACGAAAATGCCATTGGGTTTCAGATAGAAATTTCCGAAGCCGGAGGCGAGGTTGAGACGGTGAACCTGGTGGCCATCTATGACGAGGAGGCCAACGGCTGAATAATCCTCACGATACATGCCGGCGTTCATGGCGAAGGCCAATTGTTTGTCGTGTGCTGCCAGCGACTGGGCAACTCGTCGAAATGAGGTGAACGGCTTGCCGGACTCGTCGTTGAGAAACAATTGCAGGCGGTCCATACGGAGGTCTACCCGGCAAATAGTGGAGCGCGTGCCTTGAAATTGAATTTCCGAACACTCGACAGCTGATGCAAACGCGGGCGTCACGCAAAGCAGGGTGACGAGCCAACTTGCGCGGGTATACCGAAAAATCAACACGATAGTTTCGTCTAACACGATGCCCGGAATAGTATCGTAAGCATAGCGCCGCGTAATCACTCCTGCCAGTTAGACGCGACACCTATTCGGTCGGGGTGATCGCCTTGATCGGCGCCCGCGAAAAAGTCAACGTCAACGTCGAGATAGGTCGCCAACGCGCTCCACGGCCATGGCGACCCAACCAGAAACTCCGTCGAAGCTATTTCCCAAGGAGCGAGTCGAGCGTTGCGGGCCATTGACGTTCGTAACTTCTATCCCGTTGGAGACCGTGCTTCAGCAAAGCTTCTACTCTCAGCGACGTCGCAGGCCAGGTTAATGCAGTTTGAAACGAATTGAGGGCGTTGAGCAGAGTGTCGGCGGACGGCAACGATACTTCATTGATAAGACACTTTGCCGCCGCGATCGCGCGCCCGTCGAACGTCGCAATCCGTCGTGCAAGCGCATCGACAAAGCCATCCAGCTCTTTATCTGCAAGTGCGCGGTTGACGTACCCGTATTGTGCCGCGGTATCGCCGTCGAAGTCGTTGGCGCCAAGAACGATCTCCAGTGCGCGGCCGCGGCCCACAAGACGCGGGAGGCGCTCCGTGCCGCCGCCGCCGGGATGCAGCCCGACTCCGACTTCCGGCTGGCCCAATAACGTGTTCTCCCGCGAGGCAAAACGCATATCGCAGGCGAGCACGAATTCGCTGCTGACCCCACGGGCGCAGCCTCGAATCTTCGCGATGCTGGCCACCGGAGATCTGGTGATGCGCACGAACGTGTCTGTCAGGATCGGCAAGCCGGAAGGTCCGACCGCAGTCATTATATTGCCGATCTTGCCGGTCAGATCGAAGTGGGCGAGGAAGAAGTCAGGATTCGAGCTTTCGAAGACTACAACATGTAGGCTTGGGCTCGCGTCCATGCGCGCGAGCAAGTCCTGCAATGCGTGATATAACGCGGCGTCGACGATATTGAAAGGCGGATAGTCGAACACGACTCGCCAGTATGCGGGCGATTCCTCAATAACCCTTAGCGGCCCAGCATCCTTAGCCACGGTGCACCTCCTTCTCGTCGACTTCGATAGAGCGGGCCGGCGACGTGATGTTCGCCGCCTCGTAGGAACGCATCCGAGCAAGTCCAGCGTCGCTGATGCACAGTTTTAGGAACAGATTTCGTTCGAGCGCCAGTCCTTGTTCCAGCGGCATCCCGGTCGCGTTGCGGACGAGCCGCTTGATGGCGGCAACCGATTCCGGCGGCCGGGCCGCCAGTCTACGGGCGATCTCCATCGCTCGATCCAGTGCCTTGCCGCTTACGATCTCGTGGACAAGCCCAAGCCTGGCGGCTTCCTTCGGGTTGACGGCGTCGCCCATGAGGATGTGCATCAGAGCCGCCGCCGTCCCGATAGTGCGTGGCAGACGTTGCGTTCCGCCGGCCCCAGGGACAAGTCCCAGGTTGACTTCAGGCAATCCGATCAAGTAGTCGCCATCCTCGGCAATGCGGAGATCGCAGGAAAGCGCGAACTCGAATGCGCCGGCCAAACATGTTCCGGAAATGGCGGCGATTACTGGTTTTGGCATGCTCTCGCAGAGCGCCATGGCCTTGTCGAAAAATCCTGCGTTATAGGTCGCGTTGTCGGGCCACTGGCGACCGGAAGCGCGCAGGGGCTCGGCGAGCTGAAGGAGAGAGGCGATAGAGAAGTGGCGAGCGAAATACCCGGGCGCGCCGCCCGTCAAAACCACGGCCCGAATTTTGGGATCCCCGGCGAAACCATCCAGCGCCGCAGTTAGCGCATCGCCCATTTCCGCATCGAAATAGATTCTCTTCGGGCTGCCCAGCGTAATGGTTGCAATTCTATCGGCCACGCGAGTGGTCAGAACGTCGATGGACACGGCATCCTCCTGAGGTGGGATAGTCTCTGTTCTTTAATGGCGCCCTTCGCGCTGCCATGCTGGCTCAAGCACTGGTTTGCGTCTCTCGGCCGCGGCATGCACGTGATTGCGTGATCCTGCCTCCTCAGGCCACCACGAACGCACACCAACGCGTCTCCGGAAAATGGGGCCACTCGCGGACTCTAGGCGGACGCCGCTTCAGCGCGCCATGTCGTTAATGCCTCCCTTTCGGCCACCGCATGATCACTGTGATGAGGTGAGGAATCATCCGCCTGAGGCAAGCTTTTCGGCAGGCCGCCCAAACCACCTGTCTTGTAGTGATCCGTCCGAGCGCGCTCCCCGGACTAGGGGAAGGTTCAAACACTCCACAGGCGAGTCCCTGGTGACTTCTATGAGCTCCCAACCACATGCCTTACGAAATCGCACGGAAGTCCGGAAGTCATTACCGAGCACATCGGTAAGGACCCTGATCTATCCCAGCCGCTCACCGGCATCATTACCAACGCGGAAACGTGCCTGCAGATGTTGGACGACAATCCACCGGACATACAGGGCGCGCGCGAGACGGCCCTCCGCTCAATTCGCGACGGAAATCGAGCCTCTGATGTAATCTCGCGCCTGCGATCTCTCTTTAAGAGGAAGGAGTTTGTCGCCGAAATCATCGATCTGAATGAGGCAACACCCGAAGTAATTGCACTCTCGTCCAGTGAATTGCGCCGGAACCGGGTGGCTTTGCAGCTGGACTTCGCTGATTATCTCCCACCGGTCAACGGCGACCGCGTTCAGCTTCAGCAGGTGATCATAAATCTGCTTCGCAATGCCATGGACGCGATGAGGGAAATTGAAGACCGACCGAGGCAACTGCTCATTCAAACAGAAAGGGATGGTCGCGAGAACGTTCGGCTTATCGTGCAAGATACCGGCGTCGGCTTCATTCCCGATGCCGCCGATCGGCTCTTCGAATCGTTCTACAGTACGAAGAACGACGGTATGGGCATTGGGCTCGCGATCAGCCGATCCATTATCGAGGCACATCACGGACGAATTTGGGCGACGTTAAATCACGGACCCGGGTCGACTTTCTTATTTTCGCTACCCTGTGGTTGCAGCAAGACTCGCGTGAGATAAAAGAAGCAAAACGCCGGCGGAGCAGATGCCGTCGCCAATGACTGAGCGGGGGTGGCTGGCTGGCACGTTAGTCGAGCGCATTCAGTCCCCGCACCCTTGAGACGGGCCGAGTCGTTGAATTGCTCGCGACTCGCATTTCCTCAGAGGATTAGGCTGATGGGATGAGTTTTCTCCCTTACAAATCCGGTGTTCTCACGCACGGTTCAGGTTTAGGGTAAGAAAAGCTTGTGGATATCGCTCTTTCGCGGCGTCCCGTTCTCATTATGGTGCGACCTGTGCGCACATCTCCAGGCCCCTGGGGTCTGCGCCGTGGCCTGCCGGAAGTGCTTGCAAAAGTGCGCCTGGTCGGCGAAGCCGCACCGCAACGCAATGTCACTCAAGCACGCATCGGTCGTAAGCATGTACTGAGCGGCCAGTTCCACGCGACATCGCACGATGAAGGAGTGCGGTGACTCTCCGAACGTGCGCTTGAAGGATCGCGAGAAGTGCCCTTCGCTGCGCTGAACGAGTGCGCAGAGATCCGCAACGAGGACCCGCCCTGCGATATGACCATCAATGTAATCGCGCACCTTGCGCGCCTGCCAGGCCAGCAAGCGCCCTGTTTCATCTGGAGCCTCTTGAGGGGCCGGGAGATCGATCTGCTGTCGCAGCAGTGAGGTGGCTTTCAGGATCGCCCCCCGGGCTGCTTTTTCCTTGCGATAGAGCTGGTGCATGGCCGCATCCAGCAGGTTGATGACGTGATGCACCCAATCTTGCGATCGTCCCAGAGTGATCGTCGAAACGGCTGGCCTCTCTTCAGCGTCAGTTTCCATTCGTAGCCTCTTCCGGCGTGCCTTGAGGAAAGAAGGTATCAGCGGTCGTGGTATGCATCGTGGAACCAGTTGCCACCAGCACGGAGCCCCAATTCGAGTGGTGTTCCGGCCATATCGAAATGATTGCTGGCCTCTGTTGAGTCGAGAATGGGCGTGAGCGAACGTCGGCAGGTCGCTACACGACCGGTGCCATGAGGGCCAATCTTGAGCGTGATGATTCGTTTGTTGTGCTCACTCCGACCTCGAGGGGCGCACATCGGCGTTGCTGGGTCTCTTGCCGGCGAGCCAGTTCTAGAAGGAGGAGGTCAGCAAAGGTACGTATCTTGAGCGGTATGAACTTGCGACTGGCGTAGACGATATAGAGCGTCGTTTGCCACACGGGATGGTCGGTGAGGACCGGCGTCAAGATATCCTTGAATTGCGGATCCTTGAAAAAGTGCGTTGGTAGTCGAGCCAAGCCCATTCCTGCGGCGACAGCGTGCGCCACGCCTGCCATTGAGCGGAAGCGGATGACCGTCCGTGCCAGTACCTCGTGCTTTCCGACTGCGTTCTCGAAAACCCACGAGCTCAAATTTCCCACGGCCACCAAATCGTGACTGGCGAGATCCTGCAGAGACTTTGGGACTCCGTTGCGCTTGATGTATTCGCGCGAGGCTCCGACATGGAACACCATCTGTCGCACCGGTAGAGCGACATGATCAGCCGGCAGCGAGTCTGGATACCGTATCACCCGCAGTGCAAGGTCATATCCCTCCTGGACGAGGTCGACGATGCGGTCCTCGAAGGAGATATCGACGACAACGTCCGGATAGGTCCGCCGATAGAGAGCCAGTGTGTCAGCAATGCGCTGAGTGGCGAACCAACTGGGGCAGCTGATTCGGAGGGTACCGCGTGGAGTGGCATTTAACGAGCCCAGTTCCAGCTCCGCCATTTCCAGCTTGTCAACGATCGTCTTGGAGCGCTCGAAGTAAACTCTTCCCGGCTCCGTCAAGCTGAGTGCTCGACTGCTGCGGTTGAGCAGCCGTACGCCAAGTCGCTTTTCGAGGCTCATGACATGTTTGCTGACATTGGCAGTCGAAAGATCGAGATGCTCGGCAGCAGCGACGAAGCTACGGAACTCCACCACCTGCAGAAACACCTTCATACTGGTCAACGTGTCCATGGCTTACTCCGATTCAATCGGCTGCACCGCCTTGTAGATGTGGCGAATGGCGCACGACGAGCCGCGTGATGAGGGGCGCCGAGCTGATGACAAGGAGCAGCCGCACAGACTGCAGTGCCAGCACGAATGGCAGATCAACGTGCGGCGAAGAGGCGGCGATAATGGCGACGGAGTCGAGACCGCCGGGGCTGGTGGCCAGATAGGCCGTGAGAGCATCGACGTGGGCGAGACGCGTAAGACACCACGCTAGCAGGCCACAAATCCCCATGAGGGACAGCGCAGCAGCAGTGATTACCGGCAGAGAGTGCGCGGCATGAAACAAGGCATCACGGCGAAAACTCAATCCGATGCGCCAACCGATCAGGGCGAAAGCCGGGGCGAGCAGCCAGCGAGGTAACTCAATGGGGAGCAAACCCATCGCGTGCAGCGCAGAGAGCAGCAGCATCGGACCGAGTACCGCCCAGGCTTGCAAGCGCAACATGCGCGCCGCTTGCTGACCAAGCACCGCGAGCAGCACAGTCATGGTGAGAGGGCCCCAGTGCACGGTGGCGAGCCACTGTGCGCTCGAGGTGTGGGCTCCGCCCGTACCTGCCCAGAAACGCGCCACCAATGCGGCTGCCAGGGCCACCAGCAGCACTCGTGAGTACTGCATGAATGCAACTAGTCGAGCGTCCGCGCCCTGGGCTTCCCCGAGCAGCACCATGGCGCTGGCCGCGCCGGGTGAGGTGCCGTAGATGGCGGTGGCACCCGGAATGAGGCCGGTGCGGCTAATGAGCCAGCCGATCAGGGTGGCGGCCAAAAGCGTCGCGGCCATCACGAGGCAGAAGAGCAGACCGTCGTGCGTGAAAGAGCGCACGATGGCGGGTGTGATACTGCCCGCCACCATCGTGCCGATCACGCCCTGGGCTGCAACGTACAGCCACCCCGGCACGGGAAGCTGTAGCTCGTTCACGCCGAAAACAATGGCGCTTATCATCGGGCCAAGCAACAGCGCGGCGGGCAGCCCTGCAGTAGCTAATGCCACGGATACGAGGCTTGAGAGCACCACCAGAGCTGCCCACTGACCCGGCATCGGCCATGAGCGCAGCCGGCGCGAGAACGTGCTGCTACTCGCGGCTGTCGCGCTCATCCGAAGATGACCCCTTCCGAGGAAGTAACGCGGGCCAGACGCGGCAGGATGTGGCTGAAGCTGAACGCGTGCATGTCGGCGTCCAAAGCGCTGCACAAGTCCTCTGCGACGACCAGTTCATAGCCGTGCTCGGCTGCGCTACGTGCAGTGGACTCAACCCCCATGTTCGTGGCGGTTTCCGCATCAAGCTCCATCGAGATCTCCTCGGTTGGGAAGATATTGCAATGATCCGTAATATGAGGGTATCCTCATGTACTATCAGAATATGAGGATTGGCTCATAAATGTCAAGCGCAGTTGAAATCGGTGTCGCCAGACTTCCAAAGCGCCAGCGCGGTAAGCAACGTGTCGCGGAGCTATTGAATGCCGCCGCGGCGATCTTTGGCGAGAAGGGTTATGAAACGGCGACCATGACGGAGATCGCCGCCCGAGCGGGCGCACCGATCGGCTCGCTCTATCAGTTCTTTCCATCCAAGGAGGTTCTGGCCGACACATTGGTGCAGAACTATGTTGCCCTCCTTGAGACGGACCTGCAGGAACTGGAGAGGCGGGCTAAGGGGATCGATACCGATACGCTCGTCGGGGCTCTTTTTGCGCTGTTGCGAGGTCATCCTCAGGAGCGCACCGTGACGCTTCAACTTGTCGAGGCGCGAATGGACGAGCAGACGCGGCTTGCCACTTTCCGCTTGATGTTTCGCAGGCGCATCGCCGCCGTTCTGCGAGCGCATACTCCTGCGCTTCCAGCAGAGGCCGCCCGTGATACTTCGGTGGTCGTGCTGCAGCTGATGAAGGCGGCCAGCGCGCTCAGCGACGAGGAAGGCTTGCCGAGCCGTGCGGTAGCTCTGCGCGAGATTCATGCGTTGACAGTGAAGTATCTGGATCAGCGCTGTCGGCCGTGACCGCACTCCCTGTGCCCATTTCCTAAGTCACCGGTGAACCGAAGAAGGCCATCAGGTCAGATGTGCAAATTGCGTTTGCAGCAACTTTAGGCCTCGGTGACTCCGATGATCCGGAATACAAGAATGAGCTGAGATTTCGGGTTGCATTGCGGTGTTCGCGATTCTTGGGAGGCTCTATGGACGAGCGCCGGGAGCTATTTCGCGATGAGAGGAATTTCTATGATCTCGCTTCCGACGCGGTGCATTCGGGGAAAACATCTAGCAAGTGGGAAGGCGGGAAGTGACAGCGTGTAATTCAAGCTCGCGCCGAAATCATCAGGCGATCGTTGCGAAAGATGGTCCTTGAAGGACCCCGTCTTGGGTCGATGTGGTTCTGTCCTAGAGTTCCGTATCCTCTTGCAAGTCAGACAAATCTCGGACAACGCATCCTCCGGGCCGGCAATTCCAGCCGTTTCCGTGCGACCAACTCCAAACATGCTCGAATCTCTGCAAGAGGTCGGCAGTTGAAATACCTTGGGAGCGGAACCGATCCTCTGTTGCAACATCGCCCCTGGCTCGATCTCTAAGGATGCGGCTTCGCCTCTTCCGTTGGCACCACTACCCACTGCTGCCGCATGACCCGACTGGGGTGAAACACGTAGTTATCCCCGGTTTCTCGACGCAGTTCCTCCAGGCGAGCACGCAGCTGGGCCGTCAGCTCCTCGTAGCCCGGCTTGCCGTAGAGGTTGTGATCTTCGTTCGGGTCGGTCTGCAGATCGTACAGCTCGTATTCCTGCGGCTCGAGGAAGAAATGAATGTACTTGTAGCGCTCTGTGCGCACTCCGCGGTGAGGGCGCACATTTTCGAAGCCCGGATACTCGTAGTACTCGTAGAGCCAGTCCTTGCGCCAATCGGGCACCGACCGGCCCATCGCCATCGACAGGAAACTCCTCCCTTGCATTGTCGCGGCCGGCTGAATCCCCGCTAACTCCAACAAGGTGGGCGCTACATCGATGTTCAATACCATCTCATCGCGCACGGCACCGGTCGCGATCAGTGGCGGATAGCGAATCATCATCGGCACACGGATGGAGGGCTCGTACATCAGGCGCTTGTCGTAGAACGTGTGCTCGCCGAGAAAGAAACCGTGGTCTGAGCTCAACATGATCACGGTGTCATCGAGCTTGCCGTCGGCCGTGAGGGCTTCGACGATCAGGCCGACATCCTCATCGTTCGATTCCACACCAGCATAGTGGTCCTTGATCAACTCCTCGAGCGAGCGTGGATCGTCCTCGGCTACCTCCGTCGTGCCGACCTTGTTATCCCCGTCCGCGACCGCCCGCGCCTTGCCCGGATAGCCTTTCACGTCGTCATCGAAGTTCTCCGGCACGTCGACCTTGGCGCCGTTGAAAAGCTCGAGCATTCTTCGGGGCCGGTAGAACGGCGCGTGAGGCGCATAGAACCAAAGGAAGAGGCAGAACGGCTTGTCCCCTCGGCCTTTCACCCATTCGACTGCCTTCCGCGTCAGCAGATCGTCGACGTACTCGTTATAAACCCGCGGCTTGCCATACTGTCCATCGACACCCTCCACAATCTCCGGATGCAGATAGTCGGCCTGCCCCTTGAAGCCGAAATAATAGTCCCAGTGGTGATCCAACAGGGCTCCACCGACGTGGGATTTGCCGATGAAAGCGGTTTCGTATTTCGACTCGCGCAACAGGTCATTGATCATGCGGAAGCGGGCAGGGACCTGGTTATCGTCGTTGGTTGTCGCTCCCGTGGTATGGGAGTAGGCGCCTGTCAGAATGCTGGCCCGCGAAGGCAGACACAGGGCGTTAGTGACGAACGCGTTGCGGAACTGCACGCCTTCGCGGGCGATGCGATCCATGTGGGGTGTCTTCAGGAGCGGATTGCCGCGGAACCCGAATTCGTCTGCGCGCAATCCTTCACCGAGGATGAACACGATGTTGGGTGGGCTGGACTTTTTCTGCCGACTCGGCCCGACCCTCCGGGCGGCCGCAGTTCCCGCGACGGCGGTGGCGAGCAGCCCGCCCAGGGCTGCGCGCCGTGTCCGTGAATGATTGCTCATCAGGCCGATGCTCCTATTGTGCGTGGGATGGCGAATTTCAGCCGGGGGTCCGAGGTGATTGTCCTAACATACCGTTACCGGCATCCGCCCGCCCCGGGCGCCTACGCCAATCAAATATCCGGTCAGTTTACTTGTACGATGGACAATGAACAAGCCGCAGGTTATACCATCCGACACGTTACCGGCGGATACGAGTTTCCCTCAATGAGCGACGCCCCCGCAGAAACCCAGGACCGCCGCAAGCTGAACGCCCGTCACGTGCAATTCATTGCCATTGGGGGCGCCATCGGCGCCGGCTTGTTCGTCGGCTCGAGCGAAACGATCAATAAGGCAGGGCCGTCCGTGCTGCTGGCGTACGGGGCCTGCGGATTCGTGATTTTCCTGATTGCCAGAGCGTTGGGTGAGTTGATCGTCAAGCACCCTGAGGCGGGCGGATTTTCCGCCTACGCCAACACCTATATCGGCGAGTGGGCGGGATTCGTCACCGGGTGGAGTTACTGGCTCAATTGGGTGTTGGTGGTGATCGCGGAGATCACAGCGGTGGGGCTCCTGATTCGCTTCTGGCTGCCGCAGATACCCCAGTGGCTTCCGGGGCTGATTACACTAGTCGGCGTGTGGTGGGTGAATTTGATGGCTGCGAGGCTGTTTGGCGAGACCGAATTCGTGATCACCCTAGTCAAAGTGCTCACGATCGTTCTACTGATCGTCATCGGTGGGACAGCAATAGCGCTGCACCACACGTCCAGCTTCGGCGCGGCGACTGTACGCAATCTATGGACGGACGGTGGATTCCTGCCCTCTGGAGCGCTGGGACTCATCAATGTTCTACCCTTGATTCTGTTTTCGTTTGGGGGTGTGGAAGTGATTGGCGTCGCGGCGGCGGAGGTTGCTGACCCCGCTAAGTCAGTCCCCCGTGCAATCAACTCGACCGTGA